>Ga0209645_1000321_pt1 | contig 25546 bp, 7 predicted proteins | sample ETNvirenome_6_30_FD_184070 | JGI IMG/M metagenome (GOLD analysis project Ga0209645, IMG submission 184070) | Marine viral communities from the Pacific Ocean - ETNP_6_30 (SPAdes) (version 2) | ecosystem: Environmental > Aquatic > Marine > Oceanic | place: Pacific Ocean | collected 2013-06-19
AGTTTGCTGAAGAAGCAATGTACAAGTGTATAGCATACGCGATATTGTCAACAAGGCAAAATGTTCCAGAATATGTAGTTAGAAGATACAAAAAAGAAAGATTTGCAGAAACTAGAAAAGCAAAGCTTAGACTATCAAATATAAAATTAGAAGAAATAACTCAAATATTTAGAGGTAAATCAAAACAAATAAAACATTAATTAAATGCCAGAGTTAATAAATAATTTTACCGGTGGTAAGATGAATAAAGACCTTGATGAAAGGTTGGTTCCAACAGGACAGTATAGAGACGCTTGGAACGTACAGGTCTCTACGTCTGATGATTCTGATATAGGTTCGCTACAAAACTTATTAGGTAATACAAAAATAAACAACAATATAATACCTGGTGATGCTGTTTGCGTTGGAAGTGTTGCGGATGATAAAAACAATACTTTATACTTACTATTAGCTTCAAATACTAAAGATATGATTGTTAGCTGGAACAGTGTTAGCGAGCAACTAACAGCTGTTTTTGTTGATATTAACTTAAGTGTGTTAAAGTATAATAAAACAAGATTAATCACTGGTATTAATATTGTAGATGATATGTTGTTTTGGACTGATAATTTTACAGAACCAAAAAGAATAAACATACTAAGATCTATAGAAGGAACTGATCAAGGTGGTACTATAGACACTAGATTAATAGTTCCAGAAAGAGGTATTAATTACGCGTCAGGAATAAATATTGCAGAAGAAAATATAACAGTAATAAAGAAAGGGCCAAAAATACCACCTGTGTTAAGATTAGAAGGTTCTGGATCTACTTCAATAAAGCTTTATTGTGGCCAACCAACAAACACTCCTAATGGTTTACTTTCTTTTTTCCAGCAACAAGTTGGAGATGAAAATATAAATATACGAGTCCACGATTTAATACCTGGTTTCTATGGTAATGTTATACAACAAAATTACAGTATAGGTGATATTATATATTTAAAAGCCACAGATGTACAACCAAATGGAAACGATGCTGATTTAGAAGAAAAATGGAGCACTGGTTCTAGCGGTACATACGACATAAAGCTTGAAATAACTAATATGAGCCAGAACACTATGTCTAATGGAAGCGTTACTTTTGTTACTAAACTACTAGAAAAAACTGGTGATTTAGGTAAAGACGTTTATACAGTAACAAACTTAAAAGAACCAGAACTAATTTTTGAAAAAAAGTTTCCGCGTTTTGCAACTAGATGGAAATATTCAGACGGCGAATATTCTCCTTTTTCGCCATTTTCAGAAATTGCTTTTGTGCCAGGTGCTTTTAGTTATCATCCAACAAAAGGATATAATTTAGGTATGGTTAATACTCTTTACGCTGCTCACGTCGAGCAATTTGTTCCCATAAATATTCCTGATGATGTTATTTCTATAGATATTTTATACAGGGAGTCTAATTCACCTGTTATATACGTTGTTGATACAATATCAAAAAACGATCCTTTTATACCAGGTCAAGCTTATAATTATTGGAACTCTGTATATACTTATAATAGTTTTACAACAACTAGTAGCTCTGACGAAGATTCTGGTTTTAAAGGTACTTATAAAATAAGTAGTGATACAGTGTCAAAAGCTATACCTGAAAATCAAACTATAAGGCACTGGGATAATGTTCCAAGAGCTGCTTTAGCGCAAGAAATAATTGGTAATAGACTGGTGTATGGTAATTATTTACAAAATTATAATTTATATTCTGGTTCTGATAGTAGTACACCTTATAAAGCTAACTTTGAAATAAATATAGAAGATTATAATAAGGATGATTTTCAATTACCATTAGGAAATTATTATAACTCTTTACCTTCTATAAAATCTCTTAGAACATATCAAGTTGGTATTGTTTATGAAGATGATTATGGCAGGCAAACACCTGTTCTAACTAGCGAAAGCGGTGTAATAAAAACTAAAAAAAATATAGCTAGAAAACAACATAGGTTAACAGTTAGACCTTTAAACGATGCTCCTGATTGGGCTACAAGTTTTAAGTATTTTATAAAAGAAACTTCTAGCGATTATTACAACTTAGCTATGGATAGAGTTTTTGACGCTGAAGACGGTAACGTTTGGTTATCTTTTCCTTCGTCAGATAGAGCTAAAGTAGATGAAGAAACTTATTTAATACTTAAAAAAGACAATAATGGCGCTTTTGTTTCTAACAAAGCTAAATACAAAATATTATCTGTTAAAAACGAAGCTCCTGATTTTATTAAAAAACAACAAGAATTAGTTGATGAAATAAATTATGATCAGATTCATACTACAATAGGTGGAGTACCTAAATCTTTTGGTGATCCTAATACTTTGTTTTCTGGTCCATCTAGTGTTCCACAACAAGACTCTTTAATATTTTCTATTGATGGAGATAGAAGAAATGAACTTACAGAGTTAACAGAAATATTTAATAATATAAGAGCTAAAAATGGAATACCTACTGGTGATGATTTTACATTAACGCAAGAAGATGAAACTTTTAGCATAAGGTTTTTAAATGAAACAAGTGCTATTTTTACTGGTAGATCACAATGGTATACAGTAAAAAAAATATTTCAAGGTGGTAGTGGTGCTTCTTTTGATTTTACAATGGAAAAACCTTTTGAAGATGATATACGTTTTTCTTATATACTAACAAATCAATCACCATCCACGCCGCTTGGAACTAATTCACCTGGTAATCAACCAGTAGAAGCTTTACTTTCCACAACAAAATTTCAAATTAGAAAAGAAATAAAAAAAGAAAGATCTTGGTTTGATGGTAGGTTTTTTGTTAAAATTGAAAGAGATCAAACTATAGACACTAAAGTTATTAGTACACCCGAAAGTAATTGGGTTAAAGTAGCGCAAAATCGTTTATGGTATTTACATTCTGGTGAAGGTAGACAATCAACATCAATAAACGCTAGCGATGATACTACAAGTTATTATGCAGGCGGCTCGATTACTGGAGATTACACTCATAATAATGGTGGTTATGATTTATATGGTAATACTAGTGCTGTTTCTGGTTCTAGAATAAGAACTAGTAGTGGTTCAAATTACGAAGGATATCATTTACATTCTGGTGGTACTGCTCATAATGCAAATATTGGTCTTAATGGAGGTATTGAAGCTCATATCCCTCAAGTTGGAGAATACCAAGATTCTAGTAATAATTATGCTTTTCCAACTCCAACAGACAACGAAAATAGAGTTATGGGTATAATGCAGCATTATTTAGGTAATACTGATATAAATCCTGGTACTAGTTTAAATAATCCGTACATCCAAGAAAGTTTTTGGTATATAGATAGAACATATTACCATAGAGATAATACAAATAATCAAACGGTAACTGGGGCTGGTGTTAACGGCTTGCCTGAGGATAACAGTCATATTGATGGTGAAGTTTATTCGAAGCCTGGTAATTCTTGGTTAAATGATAGAATGCCTGGTATGAGACTTGATGATGATGAATCACCAAGAACAATAACAATCTCTTTTACAGAAGTAAGAGATTATAGTGTATCAGGAAATACCGTTAACTCACAAGAAGTATTTGATTATAGTGATCACTCAGATCAAGCAAACTTTATAAGTAAGTTAAAAAGAGGTACGTTAGTTAAGTTTTCAGACGATCAAACAGGAGATAATGGTACACCTGTTGTTCGTAAAATAATAGATATAGAAGGTCCACTTTCTGTTTATAATTTTCAAAAAGTATCTAATGCAATACCAAACGAATCTTACGCTATAAGATTAACTTGGCATATAACTTTTGATAAACCTTTTGGTAATCCAGTTTATAACACTAGAGGATACAACCCTTTGTACACATTGAAAGACGCTTATATAGAAAGAGATGATGGTACTGTAGAAGTTTGCCCTAGACAAGAGTGTACAGGTGGAGCTACTTATCCTTGGGCAGAGTTATCAGATATAGCTACTGCTCATTCAACAGATAAAGATCATATAGGTGGCGTTGATAATCCTACTGTAATGGAGCTATATGAAGATTATTATGCTATAGGTGATACTCAAAAAGAAATAGCTGAAAGCCCGGTTATATGGGAAACAGAGCCTAAACAAGACGTTGATATAGATCTTTATTACGAAGCTAGTGGTTCGTATCCTATAAATATAGCTCAATCAAAAGAATCTCCTTTAAGAGTTGGTGCTGAAGTAAGAATATCAAAATCAAACCCTGATTATTATAGTACAGTTACAGATGCAAGCGGAGAAACCTGGTCAATGAGAAATAATTTAGACGTAGGTAGTCAAGGTTATCCACTTTTACAAACACCTGGCAAAGCTATAATATCAGCAAATCCTCATAATTTAGAAATAGATTTAGGATCAAGCGCTAATGTTTTAGGCAATATAAGAATAGAACAAGGTACTATATTAGACATTATATTTAAAGGTACTAGATTCGAAGTTGAGGTTGTAGAAGACGTAAATGATGCTACTTATACGGCGGGTACGCCTATTAGGGTAGATGGCTCAATACACTCTAATTTAATTTCTTTAAATTGGTTTAACTGTTATATTTTTGACGAAGATCTTGGTGTTGAGTCAGATAGAATAAGAGATGATTTTAATGCTCCATCAATAGACAATGGACCTAAAGTATCTACAACTGTTGTGGAGGGTAGATATAAAGAAGAAAGAAGAAAAAGCGGTATGATATACTCTGGTATATATAATTCAATGTCTGGTGTAAATAATTTAAATCAATTTATAGTTGGTGAAAAAATTACAAAAGATTTAAATCCTGTTTACGGTAGCATACAAAAACTACATACTAGAGATACTGACTTAGTTACTCTTTGCGAAAATAAAGTTTTAAAAGTTTTAGCAAATAAAGATGCTTTGTTTAATGCTGATGGAAATTTAGCTTTAACATCTACAACAAACGTTCTTGGTCAAGCTGTTCCTTTTATGGGTGAATATGGTATATCTGAAAACCCAGAATCATTTGCTTCAGAGTCTTATAGAGCGTATTTTACAGACGCTAAAAGAGGTGCTGTACTAAGATTATCAAAAGATGGTTTATCTCCAATACATGAGTTTGGTATGCGTAATTGGTTTGCTGATTATTTTATACAAGACCAAAAAACAATGATTAATGCTGGTGTTGATAGGGGTTATGTTTTTGGTAGCTACGACGCAAAGAAAAATCATTACAACGTTACTTTTTCAGATTTAACTTTATCTTTTAGTGAAGACGCTAAAGGTTGGGTAAGTTTTAAATCTGCTGCGCCTAGAATTAAAGAATATAACGATACTATTTTACATACTAGTTCTAACTATCCTATTGATTTTGCCGGCATAAGTTTAAATAACAGATACTACACTTTTAGAGAAGGCAAACTATGGTTACATCATAGTAATCAAGTTTATAATAATTTTTATGATTATCAATTTAGTTCTTCTGTTTCTGTAGTTTTAAACGAATCTCCACAAATAGTAAAATCTTTTAATGCTTTAAATTACGAAGGTAGTGATTCTAGAATAGAAGAATTAACAACCGCTACTATTAATGGTACCATATACAATGATAATGAATATTATAATCTTGTTGCAAGAGATGGTTGGTATGTAAACTCAATAGTTACTGATAGAGGTAAATCTACAGAGCAACATGGTATGGTTAATGAGTTTATAGAAAAAGAAGGTAAATGGTTTAACTATATTAAAGGTGATACTACTAATATAAATAATATAGATCCATCAGAAATGAGTTTACAAGGTATTGGTTTGCCAAACGCAATATCAATACCAACGACAGTTTACGGTTGTACAGATCCAAACGCAATTAATTATAATCAAAATGCTACGGCAGATGATGGTTCTTGTATTGCTTGTGTTTATGGTTGCACAGATCCTTCAGCTAACACTTATAGTTTTAATGCTACTTGTGATGATGGTTCATGTGAATTTCATGGTTGCACAAATTCAGGTGCTTTTAATTATAACCCAAGCGCTACTCATGATCCTAACAACGCGTGTTTACCTTACATTTATGGTTGTCAAGATCCGCTTGCTACAAACCACAACAATAATGCTAACGCTTGGTGTAATAGTAATCCTAATCAATTTAACGCTAGTAACAGTTGGACCGTAGAGGCTTTTGACGGTGGTGTTTTAGCTGGTGATTCTCAGTTTAATTGTTGTCAATATCTTTTACCTGGTTGTATTGATGAATCTGCTGGTAATTACGATCCAAACGCTGACACAGATGATGGTAGTTGTGACTATAGTATGGTAGGTTGTAGCGATCCAAGTGCTAGTAACTATAGCAACGCGTTTACAGGTTGTGACGTTAATGGTGTTTACACGGCTGGTGATACAAGTTGTTGTACTTATACTGTCTATGGTTGTACTGACAGCTCTGCAATTAATGGTACTTATAATCCAAACGCAACAGCACCGTGTGGTTCTTCAGGTGATCCTAGCGGTCAAAGTAATTGTATAAACGGACAAACCGGTGACAATTGTTGTTGTGAATATCAAGCGTTGCCAGTTTACGGTTGTTTAGATTCAACAGCTGCTAATTATAATGCAAACGCAGATACAGATGATGGTTCGTGTTGTTATGGAGGTTGTAGTCAAGGTGATAATTATTTAGGTACGCAGCCTGATATATATGGATATTGTAATAATTCAGCTTGTACAGGACCTCCTAATTATACAGGTTGTACAAATCCTGGTGTTTGTGATCCAAGTAATGGTATTTATACTGGGTGCGACAAGTGTACAGGTCAAGTTTATTGTGGTGCTGGTAGTAGTGGTGATTGTGGTTATTTACATATAAATTACGATCCTGAATTATGTTATGATTGTGCTCAAGCTAATCCAGGTGTTACGCCTTCACCTTGTTATGATAGTTTAAATGTACTTGGAGGTGCTGATGTTAGTACTTGTATTGAAACTGTGTTTGGTTGTATGGATGATACGGCTACTAATTATGATCCAAATGCAACTGCTGATGACGGATCTTGTGCATATATTAGTTATTGTTGTACAGATACAAGTCCTGGTTATTGTAATTATGGAGCACCAGGAGCCGTAACGCCTGGTAATCCAAGCGGTAGCACTAGCAATTGTCAAAACGGGCTTCCTTCTATGTGCGAAAACACAAGTTGTATTGGTTGTATTGATCCTGTTCTTGGTTTTCATGCTGGTGAAATGGAAGATCCAAATAACCCGGGTACTATGATAAAAGTTTGTAGAGGCACAACTTATTCTAGCGGACCACAAACAGCAAATTTATGGCAATATACAGATCCAGGACCATTAACAACTTATGATGTTTGTTCTAAAGATGGAACATTAAATCCTATTTCTAGTATTGATGGTAGTGATAATAGAGATGGTTGGAGAGCTACAAATTATAATCCAACAGCTGATCTTGTTTCTTATTGGAATATGTCAGCTCATAATACAAACAACTTACCAAGCACAAGTGGATATCCTAATTGTAATTACGTAGGTGGTGGTTGCATGGATAATGGTATCATGCCTAGTTCTTACGTAGCTAGTCAAGCAGCTGTAAACTCAGGTTATGGTGGAAATGGTAGTGGATATGTAAGCGGTTCTTTAATACCTGGTCAACCAGCATTTAATTATAACCCACTTGCTAGCTCAGATGATGGTAGTTGCTACCCTGTAATATTTGGTTGTCAAGATCCAAGTGCAGCAAACACAGATGCTGCCTGTAATAGCGGTTCTTTGAACTTTGGTTGGGGTGTACCTGGTGCTGTAGGTGATGGTACTCCTTGGACAGATGTTAATACTGGTAATCAAAATTGTTGTGTTAGTACTATTAGCGGATGTACAGATAATATTGCACATCAGTTTATACATACAATTCCTAGTGTTACAACAAGCAACGTTTCGAATACTTCGGATGGTTTTGGTTATTCTTTAAATTATCATAAAGGCGTCAACAAAGGATATGTAGTAGATATTGCTAACAAACAAGTTGGCGCTGGTGCTTTTAATTATGATTCAAATGCAAATACTTTACAACTTGGCGTTTGGCAAGCAGACGTACCTGTTATTGGTTATGATGCTAGTAATATAGTAAACAGTATTGGTGTTTATTCTCAACTAGATTCTACTTGTGCAGGTAATCCAGCTGCTTGCGCTGGCCTCGGTAACGAAACCGCTTGTTGTTATCAAGCCGGATGTCTTGATCCAAACGCTTTCAACTTTGAGTATAACGGTTTTGGATTAGATGATACTCCAAATTGGTATAGTAGCACACAAGAGGAAGGAAGAGCAAGATGGTATGCTAATAATAACCAAAGAATTAATTATTTTGTTGAGGGAGAAATAAATCCACAGACTTGTGTTGATTGTAGTAATAGCTATCCACGTATCGGGCAAAAACAAGCAGATAATGTTTTTCATAGAACTTGTGCTGATTGCGCTGGTAATAAAGCAGAGCTTTTCTTTGTAGATCCTGTTACAGGTCAATCAACAATGGGTACTCCAACACCTGGTGCTTACCTTTCTGTAGCTAGAGTTTTAGGACAAGTTGGTGTTGGTGCTGATTTAAGTTGTTGTTGTTATCACAAAGGATGTGTAGATCCAGATGCAAATAATTATTATCTTGATCCTACTGGTGGAGCTTATAATCCTTTAGTTTGTCAAGCTGATAATACTATGTGTACTTACAATACAAAATAAAAATAAAATAAATAAATATGTCATATAATATAGGTGATCCAGGTCCTGCTGGTGGTTTCATATTTGCAACACCGCAAACGACTGGTAATAATACTGGTTTTTATTTTGAGGCAGGGCCTCATGATCTTGCTGTTTCGCAAATGCCACCTGGTAGTTATGGTTATGTTTGCTCTACTGGTAATACTTGGCAGCCGTTACCAGATCCACAAAATATTGGCCCTGGTTTGCCTCAAATTAGTGGAGCCGCTGAGTTTGGTTGGATGAAAGCTGTTATACCTGATATTGTACCTATACCTTCTGTTCAAACAGCAACTGGTCCCGACGTTGGTGATGGTAAAAATAATACTGTAAATTTATTAAATCCTCCGCCAAATGTACAAGCTATTTTTTATCAATCAGCCGCTGAGTTGTGTGATAATTATTCTACAGTAGGTGTTGATCCGATTAGTGGTGATGGCCCTATAGATTATACAGACTGGTTTTTACCATCTGATAGAGAGGCTAGATTAATGATGAAAAATATTGGGCCTAATACGCAATATAATCAAGCTGTAAAACTTTTAGGACCAGGTATTATTTCTAACGGTATTACATATCCACATACTAATAAATATTGGACATCAACAGCTGATCATACAGGTGGGTCTATTAAAGCTAGAATAGTAGATTCGTTAACAGCTGTAACTACAAATGCTACAAGATGTCATGTGTACAGCGTTAGACCGGTTAGAATGTTTTTGCTTGAAGAAATAGAAAGAGAATATCGTTGTCCTGGCGCTACTGGTGGTACACAATGTATAGATGTTCCTCTTGGTTCTACTTTACCACCTTTAAATGCTTTTCAAACATTACAAGATTGTAATACGGCTTTGCAAAACGGTGATTGTGGTGGTGGACCAAGCCCTTGCATACCGGGTGAAATGGACTGTTATAACTATAGAGATGGTATTGGTGGTGTTAATTTAGATTGGACACCTAGATTAACACCTATATATACACCTGGTTTAAGTGGATCTGGATCTAATTCACTAAATATAACTACAGATAACCAAAATCACGATTATAGAGTAAAAACTAGTTGGACAACTAGCTATTTAGATCCTGTTACAAATCAATATGTACCTGGAGCTCAAAGTATAGATTCTATGTCGCCAATGCAGTGGTTAGCTACTTTTTTTTACACTACTAGTACAGTTGGCTTAGGCCCAAATATTCCTTCGGCTCCTGCAGGTTCAGGCGTTAAAAGAAGTTTGTCATCAAGCGGATATTTTGACTCTGTAATTGGTTTACCATGGTTTAATTTAAATTTTTCTCAAATAGATGCTATGGGTAATGAAATAGATATTGCTCAATTTAAAGCACAAAATGGAAATGGTTATTTAATAAAAATATATGATAAATTAAAAAGATTATTAGGTTCTTGGTTATATGACAATTGTGAAATTATGCACCCAACAGTTAAATATCACAAGTCAAGTAATCCAGGTTCTAATTTTAGAAATGAAATAGATATGCAATGCACTAATTTTCCAGAGCTTTGTAAATCTACTAAACTTAGAGTGTATTTTACAACTAATGGTGGTAAGCTTCCTCAAATGATAGATGGTCATCATGAACACGGCAAGCATTATAGAATAATACAATATGGATATAGAAACAGATCTCATTATTTAGGTAACGACACAAATTATGATTCAACTACTCTACCTGCTAATTTTTTGACGAACGCTGGTGCTGATGGTCAAATATCTACACCTAATAAACCTTTAACTCTTAATTTAAACGGTGAAACTAATAAAATTAATCTTAATATAAAAGATGCTATAAATAGTCCAAATCAAGACGGTATAGTTATACCTAGTTTTGGGCATAGAAATCGTGATTACTCTACTACATCTGCCTTTAATCCAAATAAGCAAACTAACTCTTATGCTTATTTATTAATAAAATGTGACTATTTTGATAATTCGCCGCATGGCTATGCTCATATGAACGGTCCAAATACAGATTTACATCATATGAATATTATTTGTGATGAAACACACGGCGCTTGGTCTGGTCAAAATCTTTACGATATACCTGTTTGGAATCAAAAATGTGGACCGTCAGAAAATTTTCAACCTGGAACTTTTGGTGGTAATCCACCTTATATTACTGGTGGTAAATATAAAAAAGTAACAAACAACTGTAGAAACCATGGTATTATTGGTAATAGACCAATTGGTACACTTTACGGTGGATCAGGAAATTATACTGGCGCAGCTCCAATACAGTTTGGACCAGTTAATTATCCATCTAATTGCATTAACGGTGATCCAACAAATCCTTGTTTTCATCAGTCGTTTAGTAGTATAAATTTTCATCCTTGGTTCGCGCAATTTAAACCAGGCGATGGTAGTGTGCCCGGTACTAATTCTACGTGGACAAATATTACATGGTACAATAGCATAAATGATTTTATTTACGATAATCAAGCTACACCAACACAAGAACCAAACATGTTTTGTAGGCATTTGACTTGGGATGGTACTAATGCTACTGGTGGTGGTACAGAATCAGAGCCAGGTGGTAGAGGTGAAAGCGGTGAATATGTGATAACTGAGTTTAATATAAACGAAGAGCATATTTCTAGCGCTGGTACTGAAAAACAATTAACTATAACTGGTGATCCATTTTCTACTTTTTCATTAACAATTACTACAAACGATGCTACTAAAAAATATTATAATTTTTCTACTAGAGAATTTGATACTACATATAGTAAGCTTTCTTTTGTAAAAATAAATACAAACGGTTTATATCAAGAAAATATTTTATTTCCACCATCAACAGGTAATGTTATTTACGATATTAGATTACAAGCAGAGCCTCATTTTGATACTAAACTAGAAATATCAGGTTTGTTGTCTCACATAAGTCAAACAAAAAAATTATATCAATATATAGATAAAAAAATAACTTTTTCATCTAGCTCTGATTTAAATAATTCTTTTTATACATATCCTACGTCTGTTCAAGTTAGCAAACCACCTTCTATAGTTACTATAGATGATGTTAGAACAAAAAGTATTAAAAGTGGTTTTACTACAGAAACTATATCTTGGAACTACACGCTAAGTAACAATAAAACTTTTTTAATAAAAAGACAACCTTTAATAACAGATTTTGAATCTACAACTACACAGACTGTTGATGGCGCAACTACTAGCTCAGCTACAGTTATTTTAGACAGCGTAGATGGTTTGTTTGTTGGTATGACAGTAACAGATGGTACTGGTTTATCTGGTACACCAGCTATAATAGAAGTAAATACTACTACAAAAGCAATAAAATTAGATGCAGTACAAACGTTTAGCGATGGTATAACCTTAACATTTACAGGTACTGGAAGTTTAAGCACAAGAAATATTAATAACACAGAATATAGTTTAAACAATTTAAAAGTTGTTTTAGATAATAAAACCACTACAACAACTTCAGCTGTTACTGATAGTAAAATTATTCCTGTAGCAAGTACAGCTGGTATAGCTACAAAATCTTTACAAAAAACTGTTAGAATAAGTATAACTGAAAAATCAACTGATAGAGTTAATATTAAAGTAACAGACGATATATCTGATTTATGTGTTGGTCAAACGTTAGTTGAAGTAACTGGTTCAGATACTATAATAGGAACGCCTACAATTACAAGTATAAATACTACAGATAAAATAATAACTGTTTCTGAAGCACAAACTCTTACCGCTGGTAATAAATTAACATTTGCTAGTTCTTTTATTAATAGCGTAAACGTGTGTAGTGATAACAAACCTTATGTTGAAAGAATTGAAGGGTTAAACTTAATACTAAATACAAATCAAAACTTAGATAGTGAAGAAACTATAGAAATAATTGGTAGTAGTAATTCTGCAACAATAACAGCTGACGTAGAAGTATCTTCTATGGGTGAAAATAATATAGTTGCTGTTTTAAAACTAGATAACATACTAAAAGTAATATAATATGATTTTTCAAATAACATTTAGCGGTCAATTAAATAGCTCTATACAAGTTGGTGATGTAATTTATTATTTACCAGTAACAACTACTGCTAATTTTAATATAACTAATACATCTTCTGCTAACGAGTTAGGTCCTATAACAGATATATCAACGTCTGCTTTTAACGAGTTTACAATATCTATAGACTTTCCAGGTAGTACAGCACCTACAATACCTAATAATTCTTTTTTTATGTTTTCTAAAGATAATAATGTAAACTTAGCTAGTGTATTAGGTTATCATGCAGAAGTTCAATTTGTAAATAATTCAAATAAAAAAGCTGAAATGTTTAGCGTAGGTTCTATCGTACAGCTAAATAGTAAATAAAACGTAAAAAGTGTAACTATAATAAAAAAACAAATAATATGAAAAAACGAACACCATTAGCGTTAAAAATATCTCCATTAAAAAGCAACGCGGGGCTTTTAGCAACCGCTGGTACAGTTTTAAAAGGTTTAGTTGCTAGTCCAGCTTTTGCTCCTCTAGCAGTTGGTTATTTAGCGTATTCTTTAATGGATATGGATGGTTCGCAACGTAGGTTTAGAAATGATATTAGAGAATCAGAAGATAGATTAGATCGTTTTAAAACTGATTTTGAAAATTTATCAACACGTAACTTATATGAAAAAGTAGAAAATCCATATGCTGACATACAAACTCAATTTGAAAATGTATATGAAGATATGATTGGTGTAGACACAACAGCTTCTGATATAGCTACAAAAGAATTTCAACAAAATTTAGCTACTACACTAGATAGAATGCAACAGTTAGGTATAGTTAATGCCCAGCAATTAGCTAACGCTTCTATGAAACAATCTGAAAACACAAGAGCAGCATTAGCTCAACAAGTAAGACAAGCTGACATGCTAAGAGCGCAAGGAGCTGCTAATGTACAAAAAATGGAACAACAAGCAGAGTTTCAACAAGCACAAGGTGCTTTTGCTGCCGAGCAAATGAGATTACAAGGTGCTGTTGATGCAAGAAGTTTACAATACCAAAAAACACAAGGTTTAATGGCTTTAGAGGCTGGCGAGTTAGATTCTTTACGTGCTGCTAAACAAGCTGATAGAAATTTCTTTGAAAAGTTATTTGGAATTAATTAAAATAATATAACATGGCAAAAACAGGAAATGTAGTAAATGTAGCGGCTTTACGTGGTATAGGTAGAGCAAGATTTGATGATAAAAAAAATCAACAAAAAAAGAAAGATAATAATCTTTTAACTAATGTTCTTAAAATAGGTGGTAATTTAGCTGTTAGATTATTTTTTAATGCCAACAACCAAACTCAATTACTAAGAAATAATTACAGACAAGGTATAGATCAGTTATCTGAAAATCTTAAAGATGTTAAAAACGATGGAGTTCTTGGTGATTTAGTACAAAACGAGTTAAATGAATTACAAGAACAAGGCTTTAGTTTAGCGTCTGAACAAACAGGACGATTTGGCCCTGCCTTTATTAATGAAGAGAAAAAACAAGCAACATCAAAAAAAATTACTGATTTTAATAATAAACAAATTAATCTTAAAAATAGTACTAAATCTTACTTAGATTATCATAAAAGATATTCTGCTATTCTTAGAGAAAGTACTGTTGAAATAGGAGATCAAAACGTTAAAGTTAGTTTTAAAGGCGCTAAAACACAAAATCCAGCAGAAGATATTTTTTTTGCTAGCCTTATGGCTAATAGAAAACTAGATCAGTTTTTAATATACGATGATAATAAAAATTTAGGTTTACCAAAAGGTGTTATAGACTACATATCAATGTCTGGTGCTTTGTCTGATGGTATTCTTAGTGAAACTGAAATAGAAGAGTTAAAAAATTTACAGAGCGGTACAAATAAGTCTTTTAATGTTAGGGCAGAAAAAGAAACAGATGGTCCTGTGGTAGGTGTTAAAAGTGGAAGTGAAGGACTTAATACACCTAAACTAGTCACACAGGAAGATTTTAATACTTTTGTTCCAATAAATAAATGGCCTCAACCAAAAGCTGATTTAGTACAGTTTGGAGATGAATTTACTAGACAACAGATAAGTCTTGGTATACAAAATAGCAAGATAAAACTAACAGAAGAGCAAAAATCCTTATACAAACAAGATGCTAGTACTTTTGCTAACGGTATGGCTCCAAACGCTTGGAGCGGTTGGCTTTTTGCAGGCACAGGTTTTCCAAATCAAGATGGTAGTCCTGCTAGCGTTAGCGATGGTCCTATTGATTCTTGGATAATGAATCCTACTTTTGACGTAAATTTACAAGTTCAAAAAAAAGGAGAGATGAGAGGTGGTGTTGATAGTACAGATACAGTAAAATTTGATAAAGAATATGTTGATGACCAGATGGCTAAATTTAATAAAATAGAAGATGAAAAAGAAAAAGCCGTGTCAATAGCAGAGTGGAAACAAGGTGTTAGAGAGCAATTAAAAATTAATAATAATTTTATCAATGATCCTAGATTAAAAGATTGGGCTGCTGGTGAGTGGGCTAACGTAGCTTCTAATTCACAAGAAAGCTTTTACGAAGATCCAAACAAAGGTGGTCCTGGATTTACACCTACAGCGGTAGAAAGAAACTCTAAAGCTGCTTCTAAAAACATATCAAATATAATAAGAAAAGAACAAATTACTTTTGATGATATACAGTTTATGTTAAGAGGAGCTTCTTCTGATTTAGCGCTTGAATTGTCGAAAGATGGAAAATCAGTACAGTTAGTTCAAACAAAAGTATATCAAGACGGTGTAAGAGTAGCACCAATAGGCTCAGCAGAGTTATCAAATAAAAAGAAGCTAGAAAAATTACTGTGGGAATATACAGGTACTTTAGACATCGATAGAAAATCAATAATTAAATAAAACAATATATGTTTGAATTAAACGGTAAGCCAATATCTATAGATTATTTAAAGCAAAAAGCTGAAGAGTTTGGTATGAGTTACGAAGACTTTTTAAACGATGCTTTATCTACTGGTAATCTTGTACAAAAAGAAGGTAACAAGACTATGGCCGGCGCTGGTGTTTTAAGAAAAGAATTTTTACCTTCAGGTTTTAATTTTGAACCAAAAAAAGAAACTAAACAAAAACAACCTGTAAAAAAACAAAGTTTAGGTGACAGAATATCAAACGCGTTTAATGCTTATATAAATCCTACAATACCACTTGCAGAAAAACCTTTATATGCAGCTGGTTTTGATGTTGAAGAAATAAAACAAAAAGCTAGAAAAAAATCTAAAGCTTATGAGCTTGATAAAATAAATTTTGAAAAAGAATTAGACAAAGCTTTTCAACAAAATAATTTATTTGGACAAATGATTGAAAATCCAAGCGGTTTAACGTTACAAGAAAGAGAAATAGAAGCTGGTGCGTTTGGTACTCCTGAAAAATATCTTTTAAATATTGTTAAAAAAGAAATAGGTGGTATGGGTTTGTTTGGTGATAGAAACGTTGATGAGCAAGGAAGACCTTTGTTTAAAAACTTAACAGATGATGATATTGAGTCTATTATTGAAGCAAAATTTTATGAAAAGTTAGAATTAGAAAAAACAAATAAAGCAAATGATATAGCTTTAAATAAAAAAGAAAACATTGAACAGCAAAATATAAATATTAGAGACTGGCAAAATAACACTAGAAAGACTCTTATTAATGGTTACACTGGTATCAACAAAGAAATAGCTATTTTAGTAGAATCTATTAACAATGGTAATTTAAATGAAACTCAAAGAGCTACAGCTATTAAAAGTTTATCAGAAAAAAAGTCAGAAAAAGGAGACGGTACAACAATGCTTTATAATCTTAATACTCGTGATTTTTTTATAGCAAGAAATAAAGAAGAAGCAAATAAAATGCAACAAAAAAATAAAGACTTAGTAGATTTAGGCATTGAAGGAGAACAAGCTAAATTTAATGATTTTTTAGGTAGAATTAAACCAGAAAATCAATTAGATTATTTAAGAAATAACTTTGAAAGAGCTGCTTTAGTATTATCTGCACATAATCAAAAATTAGACAAAGTGCAAACGTGGTCTATTAGAAAATCTGGGTACGAAATGATTGAAGACCCTTCTGGTAATAGACGTTTGATAAAATCAAGTTTAAGAGACTTGATGAGAATGACAGAGTTTAATGATTTTGCCCCTGTTCCAGCTGAACAACTTAGAGGCGCTGATGATGAAACTAGAAAAAGATTAATTAGAGACTGGGAAACTGATTTTAAAGTTTTAAAGCAAGATGATTTAAATTACACTAGAGAGTTTGAAGCATTAAAACGTATGTATCTTTTAAACGAGGGTATAATGGATATAGAAAAGCCAAAGTATATTACTATAATACCTAAAAACATGGCGGCTTTAAAACAATCTACAGCGGCTATAGTAAGACCTTGGACTAGTGATTATTTTGCTGAAAAAATGATAGGATCTACTAATAGAACATTGTTAGATGAAACAGGTAAAGTTTACGATAATTTAGGCGTTGAAAAAACTCTTAATGAACAAAAACAGTTAAAAGCATCAATTTCAGAAAACGTTAACGAAGGAGTTCTTGGCATGAACAAAATGTTAATTGAATTTGGTGGTATAAACAAAGTTTTAGGTGTTACTGGTGTAGCCGCTCGTTATCAAAAATTATTAAAAACTTTAAGCGGCGGTAAATATGTTAAAAACGGTAAAACATATAGTAACGCTCTTATTAAAACTAGAGCAAAAGCAAGAGGTTTAAAAGTAGATGATTATGCCTCTAGTATAGGATTAAGATCTGTACAGAGTTATAAAAATAAGTTTTACGATGTAGTTGCTGGTGGTGTAATGGAGGCTGGTAAATTTGAATTATTTACTCAATTTGATGTGACAAAAGGTGAGTTTAAACCAGAGGCTGGTGAGCAATTTGGTACTGCTACTGGTTTTGGTTTTGGAGCTGCTGGTAGAATTATAGCGCCACTATCTCCATTTTTACAACAAAAAGGTATATTAACAGATTTTGATAAATCTATAAAGCTTGCAAGTAGAGAAGCTAGAATAGGTTTAAATAGTAGAAAACTATTTGAAACATTTGTAACGCAACCTGCTAGTTTTGTAGTTGGTTCTGAGGCTGGTGAACTTACTAAAGCTATAGTTGATGATATGCTTGGTAATAAGCAGATTGGTAACTATATGAAAAAACATTATCCTAGTTACGGTGAAACTGGTCAAAGATTAATAGTTAATTATTTTACTGGTTTAGGTTTAGGTGTTGGCCACTTTAAAGGTTTTACAGATTTTAAATCTAAAGCGGCAATACAAAGAACTAGAGATAATGCGTTTAGTGAAATGCAAAAATCTGGTAGATTAGGAAACTTAACAGAATCAGAAATAAACAACATACTTAGCGAAAAATCTTTAAGCAAATTACAAGAAAGTTTATCTAATAAAAACTTAGAAGAGTTTTATAAGCACTACGAAATATATGACGGTATGGATTTTAGACTTCAACAGCTTTATAGAGCTGAAGGCTATATGGATCCGTCAAGATCACCAGAACTAGTAAAACAAGATCATAAACAGTTTATAGCTGGAGAAACAGCTGCAGGAAGAAAAATTAGACTTGAGGTTGTTAACAACGATAAATTAAAGTTTCAACAAAGAGCTATTGATCCAAATAAAAAAGCTGAAATATTTACAGATCCTAAAACTAAATTAACAACTATTAGGTATAACGCTAAGCTTTATAGTCCAGATGTAATGCCTCATGAAGTACATCATTATTATACAGAAGAGTTATTTGGTCAAGACGCTGTATTTAAAGGTGAATTTATGAATACTTTAAATAGTATTGGTAGCAAAATAAAACTAAAAAGATTAATAACAGAACAAGAAGCTAAAGAGTTAGGTGATGAAACGTTAAAAGGAAATAACATGACTCTTTCTCAGTCTATTAAGTTAAAAAAGTTTGACATAGCAAGCCCGACAAACCAACAAAGAATACAGCAATGGGAATTATTTGCACATATTGCAGAACAAATAGGTAATAAAAATAATTACTTTGATATAAAAAATTCAGGTGAAGGTGGTGGATTTGTTGATATTAGAAATTTATTATCTACTTTAGGTAAAACTACTGGTAAAAAACTAAATTTAAGTAGAGAAAAAGATGTAGTTGATTGGTTTACTAAATACGCTGAAAATGTAAAAAAAGGTAAAAGTGTTGTTGACATGTTCTCTGAGTTAGAAAATGTTATTGATTTTGAAGCTACAGCAATACGTAAAGCAGAAAGATTAGCTGAAGGTAGAACTGGTGTAGATACATATAGTTCAGAGCGTTTAGATTTAGGTGATGGCCGTAGAATAAATAACCCTAAAGAATTAGCTAAAGAAGTACAAAAAGAATATGAAGCAAAACTAGCTGAAGGAAAAGATAATGTAGCGGCTTATAAAGAAATAGCAGATCCAAGCCGACGTTCTGCTAACTACGATCCTAATTACCCTATATTAGGTAAAAAAATAGGACCTATGCTTGATATTGCATTGTCTTCTTGGAATAGAACGCAAGCTGCAGATTTTAAAATTAATTTAGGTGATAGATCTTATGAGTCAAAAAGATCTTCTATAGCCTTAGATTTTTTAGCTAGTAAAAACAGAGGTTTAGAGGATATTTTTAACAAGTACACAAAAGACAAGGGTCAACTAATGACTTGGGTTACTGGTCAATTAAGAAGACGTATGCAAGAAACTATTGAGCGTGGAGTTGGTAAAGAAACAGACGTAAGAGAAGCAAAAGTAGGTGACTTTGTTGAGTTTGAAAGAATATTTAGTGACGTTGATAACGTTGGTGGTAAAGTAGATAAAAGTTTTGACAATGCTAATCCTGCTATTAAACCTAAAGGAATACAATTAAAAAATCATAATTTTACTTTTGGCGAAAGAAAAAGAGCTATAAATCCAGAGTCTATTAATAATATAGAAAAAACCTCTAAAGAAACTTTTAATAATACTAAAGTAGAAGATTTTACTTATCAAAAAATTGCTGAAAAAATATTACAAGTTACTACACCAGAAATAACAAATCTTTTTGGTGGTAAAGAAGGTATGAAACCAAAAGAGTTATATGAAACTCAAATAAAATTTATTAAAGAAAACGCACCTATACTGTATGACTCTATGCCTTTAACTTCTCACCCTAAGTTTTATGAAAATACAATGATCGGTAAAAGTATTCTTAGTAGATTTTATAAAAATACTGGTAAAAAATATATAACAGATGAGTTGTCTGTTGAAGAAGCAGCTAGAACAAATGCAAGAACTTTTAAATACGAAAAGCTTCCAGCTACAAAAGAACGTATACAAGAACTAGTTGATTTAATGCAGTCTGGTAGAGACGCTGGAACAAATAATAAAAAGATTAATATATTAAAAGAACATGTTGGTAAAGTATTAGGTAATCAAGTTTTTAGAGACTTGTTAAATAAACCTGAATTTAAGCAAGGTTTAGATGCAGAAGGTCTTAGCAAATTAGAGTATTTAAAAGCTGAGCTAGTAATGCGTAAGCTTAGAGGGGCTGTTCCTGAAAAACTAGCATCTAAAAATTTAGACGTAATGAATCGTATAATTGAAGATATAAAAAGCTTTGATTACGCTAAAGAATTATTTCCAGGATTTTATGTTAGAAACTTAATAGAAAACAACAAACAATATAAACAATTACTTGAAAAAACAGGTGGCGTTGAAGAATTTTTTAAAGACATGGGTTATGAATTAAAAGGCATTAACCTTAGAACATTCCAACAGTACGCCGAGGCACAAAGACTTTTAGATAATTTAACAGTAAAAGACGTTACTCCAACTATATTTGCAGGTGGTTATAAAGGGCAAAAAGGAAAAAAAGGTGTTCATGAGGCTATATATGAGTTTGCTAAAGAAAACAATATACCAGAAGAATTACTAAATTTAAATGTAGACGCTTCTAAACGTATGTCCGATCCTAAATTTTCTAAAAACTTTATTGAAAACTTTATACCTGATTTATTTAACAAGCTTGATTCTAGAGTTATTAACACGCTACAACAAACGCTACGTTATACAATGGGTGAGGGTAACCAAAGGTTTGGATATAGGCCGTCAATAACTAGAATAAGCAAAAAAAGAGGAGAGATTGTAGAGCCTAAAATATTTGATGCTGAAATGGGTAAATCTATTATTAATAACTTAAAAGGCGTTAAAGAAAATTTAAATTTTAATCCTAAAGACGTTAAAGTAAACGACAATGCAACTGTTAAAAAAATGTTAAATCAACTTCTTGAAAAAGGAGTGCCAACAACACCTGAGGCTAAAATTGAGTTTGCAAATAAAATGAAAAAAATATTATCTCCTGATAACACTGTTAAAGGATATGAAAAAATGCTAAAAGCAAACGAAGGCATGCTAGAGTATTTTACAGGTAAAATTTATGATTATTTAAAAAGCGCTAAAACTATAGAGCAAAAAGCGCAGGCAATAAATAACATATCTTACTTACTTCAAATTCAAACTAGTTTAGGTAAAGGTATATTTAGAGGATTAGCAACGCACAATACTGTTTCAATTAGAAAAGGAGCAAAACATAGCGAACACGATCTTCAATTAACAAACTATACTGGTAATATTTTGTTAAGCGCATTAAAAAACTCTGGAAATAAATCTGCTTTTAACAATAAAATTAAACAATTAACAAAATCTTATAAACAAAGTATAATAGATAAATCTATACAAGAAACTTTTGATTCTGCTGAATACGGTGGAAGAGCTGGTTTTGATTTTGTATTTACAACAAAGTCTGGAAAATACCCTTGGTTAAGAGAACACGCTATTGCTGAAACAACTTTAGATCTTGCTACTGGTAAAACATACGATCAATTACTTCCAGATGTAATTGGTGGCGCAAAAACATTTAAAGCTATTGAGTCTAGAAAAAATATTTTACTTAGTCAAGTTGGTGTTGATGGTAAAAACATGTCTGCCACTGAAAAAGTTGAAGCAATAAAAACTATAGACGAAGCAATATCATTAGGAAGAATAAGAAAAAAGAATCGTAGAGGTATGTCAACTTTTGACTTTGATGAAACGCTTATTGATAAAGGCGAAAACTTTATTGTAGCTACAAAAGGAAAAGATGTGGTTAAAATAAGCTCTGGTAAATGGCCTATTGATGGACCAAAATATGCAGAGCAAGGATATAAGTTTGATTTTAAAGATTTCGTAAACGTAAGGGGTGGTGTTGATGGTCCATTGTTACAAAAAATGCGTAATCAAATTAAAAAGTTTGGTCCTGAAAACGTGTTTGTATTAACAGCTAGACCGCCTGAAAGCGCAACTGCAATACAGGCTTGGTTAAAATCTAAAGGTATTAATATAAAGCTAGAAAACATTACGGGCTTAGGTAATAGTACTGGTGAAGCCAAAGCTTTGTGGATGTTAAGAAAGTTTAGCGAAGGTTATAATGATATGTATTTTGTTGATGATGCTATGCCAAATGTTAAAGCTGTTAGGGACGTTTTAAATCAATTAGATATTAAATCTAAAGTACAACAAGCTTTGTCAAGCGAAAATTTAGATATTGCTATTAACAATATTATGGAATATTCTCTTGGCGTAAAATCTAAAAAAGTATTTAGTAAGGCAGAAGCAAAAGTTAGAGGTAAAGATATAAAAAGAAGAAGATTTTTTTTACCAGACAGCGCTGCTGATTTTGAGCTTTTAATAGAACCCTTGTATGGTAAAGGTAAAAAAGGTATTGAAAATAAAAAGTGGTTTGAAGAAAACGTTATAAATTCTTTTGAAAAAGGTATAGATAGCTATAATACAGCTAGACAAAGTGCTAAAAACGACTATATGTCTCTTAGGAAAAACAATAAAGATATAGTTAAACAGTTACCAAAAGAGGTTGAAGGCACAAGTTTTACTCATGACATGGCTATGAGGGTTTACTTATGGAGTAGAGCTGGATATACAATACCTGATTTAGCGAAAACAACAGAAAATAGACTTGTTGAATACGTACAAAACAACCCAAAGTTAAAAGCTTATGCCGAGCAGTTTGCTAGAATAACAAAACAAGCAAAAGGACTAAAAGAACCTAGTAGTGACTGGTGGGCAGAAACTATGGCAGGAGAAGTTACAAACATAGATAGAGGTGTTAGTAGAAAACAATATCTTCAAGAATTTATAGATGTTAAAAACGAAGTATTTTCTGAAAAAAATCTAAACAAGATGGAGTCTAAATTAGGTAGTAATTGGAGAGAAAATATAGAAGACATACTTGATCGTATGGAAACTGGTAGAACTAGATCGTTAACGCTAGACAGAGGTAGTTCTATGATGATGAATTATTTAAACGGTGGTGTTGGTACTATTATGAACTTTAATACTAGATCTGCTTTATTACAAACAATAAGTACTGTTAACTTCCTTAACATGCGAGAAAATAATCCTGTTGCGGCTGCTATGGCTATGGGTAACACAAAGCAGTTTGTAAAAGATTTTATGTTTATAATGAACTCTGACATGCTAAAACAAAGAAGAGATGGTTTAGCTATAAATGTTACTGAAGCTGAGTTGGCCTCTGCAGCTGCAACTTCTAAAAATCCCATTAATTCTATGATAGCAAAAATATTAAAAGTTGGTTATACACCTACTAAACTTGCTGATAGTTTTGCAATATCATTTGGAGGAGCAACTTACTATCGTAATAGAATTAAAATGTATAAAAAACAAGGTTTAACAACTAAAGAAGCTGAAAAAAAGGCGTTTATAGATTTTCAAAAATTATCAGAAAGAACACAACAGTCATCTAGACCAGACTTATTGTCTAAACAACAAACGTCTTTAGTTGGTAGAATTATATTACCATTTGCAAACACGCCTATGCAGATGAATAGAAGAGGTATGAAAGATATACTTGATATATCTAAAGGTAGATATAAAGGCGTTGGAGAGTTATCAGAAAAAATGGGTAGAATAACTTATTATATGGGTGCTCAAGTAGCAATATTTGCAGGGCTTCAATCAGCTTTGTTTGCAATGATGTTAAACGACGAAGATGTTTCTGAAGACAAAATAATTAAAACTAAAGAATACGCTTTAAATACAACTAGTGATTCATTTTTAAGAGGTATGGGTATAAAAGGTGCTATTGTTTCTGGTTTTAAAAACGCAACTATAAAGTATATGGAGCAAAGTAAAAAGAAACAATTTACAGCAGACTACAGTGAGGTTGGTGAAGCCTTGTTAAACATATCGCCACCAATAGGTTCTAAGTTTGGTAGATTAGACGCGGCTGGAGAAAGATTAAAGTGGGCTAGAATTAAAAAACAAAAACCAGGTCTTGAGTTTGGTAATCCTTATTTAGAAGCGGGTTTATTAACTATAGAGTCTATTACTAATGCGCCTGTATATTCACCATATCAAAACGCTCTTAATATTCAGCATGCTTTGAGTAATGATTATGAAAACTGGCAAAGAGCACATATGCTACTTGGTTTTTCACCTTACAACGTTGGTATTGAAAAAGATAAAAAAGAAGAAAAGAAGGTTACGCCTAGAGTTTTAAAAAGACAAGTTTTAGAAAGAGAAGTGTTAAAACGCTCAATAATCAAGTGATTATATACAAAAAAGCATCATGATAAAAAAAATTATAATATTGTTAATGGTTGTTTTAACAGCTTGTTCAGCTCCAAAAAGTTGTTGTTCACAAGAACTGGACGTTAAAAAACTATTAAAGTTTTCTACATTTTATGCTGCTATTAATGGTGGTACATCATTATCTGATGTAAAAGTATTTTCAGTTGATAATAAACTATCAACTACAACTATATCTACACCTTATGATTATAATTTTACAGTTGGACTTCGTAAAATAGCTAGATTTGGTTATGAAAACAAAGCACAAACATTTTACGATGGTACTGAAGCTAATTATAGTGATGCTGCTACAGTTGGTAAAGTTAGAGGTTTAGAGTATTTGTTTGAAGTAGATTATAAAAGACAAGAAGGTGTTGACTACATGGATCAACATCATTTTATACGTTGGAGTTCTGATGATGGTTGTGACAGTGAAGTTTGTATAAACTTTTTTGCTTTAAAGTTTGAATATTTACAAGATGGTTTTGCAGACGTAGAATATTTTGAAGCATCAGAAAGATATAGATATAGAAAACATAAAAATTTATCTTGGAACGTAGGTATGGTTCATAGATTAGCAGAGCCATATGGTTATGATCCTTTAGCTGAATTAATGTTATCAAATGGTAATTTACATTACACTTATTTAGCAATACAAGAAGGTTACACTATAGACGTTGCTAATGATCAATACTTTGATCCTAACGGCACTTTAGTTGCTACAAGTCCTGAGGTATGGGAGGCAGTTGTAATACCAGGAGTGATCTCTGATTACGTAGCAAAAAAACGTAATGAACTAGACAGAATTATACAACACTCTATAGTTGTTGGTTTTGATTATTATAAATATACAAAGAAAAATTGGTTACATGTATGGGGTAACCTAATGCCTTGGCATTACAATGATGGTAGTGAATTTAGCTATCACAACTATATAGAAGACGATCAGTGGTATGATTATTCAGGCGGGCTGATATACGGAATAAAACAAAATAAAAATTTAGGGTATTTTATTGAAGGTAAATATAATAAATACTGGAACAGAGAGTGGTATGACTTTAAGCTTGGAGTTAACTACGTAATATTTTAACATTATGGCATTTAAAATGAAAGGTTTTAGTGGGTTCGGAAACTCACCAATGAAACAAAAAGGATTTATAAG
>Ga0209645_1000322_pt1 | contig 25524 bp, 43 predicted proteins | sample ETNvirenome_6_30_FD_184070 | JGI IMG/M metagenome (GOLD analysis project Ga0209645, IMG submission 184070) | Marine viral communities from the Pacific Ocean - ETNP_6_30 (SPAdes) (version 2) | ecosystem: Environmental > Aquatic > Marine > Oceanic | place: Pacific Ocean | collected 2013-06-19
CATTACCAAAATCCTAATGTTCTGCCATTACCGCTTATAATAAACAAGCAAGTAACAACGTGTAAAACTATCCAAAATGTCCTAAAAGCAAGTGCCTTCCTAACATCTGTTTGTGTAATGGGCAAGAACTCTGGTTTGTCTTCGTCATTTAGACCTATTGGCATTCCAACTGTTCTTGCCCACATTTTTAAAAAGCGTCTTTGTCCGCTCAAGTTCTGTTACCCCTAAGAGCAAAGAATAGCCCACCTACCCATAAAAATACGTGTAAGTTATCGTATAAAATTACGTCCCAAAAGCTCTCTGGTTGGCCAACCCAGATAACGCCTGTCATTATACTACAAACAACAATACCACTGAAACGTGTAATGATATCGTTGAGCTCTTTGTAAGCCTTGATCAAAACTAGTCCGCCTACGAGTAATCCAATACCTGCACCTATTTCACCATAAACTACAAACCACCATACCAATGCTGGTAAATCAAATGCGGCTCCGTCTTCTGGATCAAACGGTAATTTACTTATACCTTGTTGCAAAAAAACTATAGCAAGCGGAATACGTATAAGCCAATGGCTCATACAAAACTCTGGAATACGTGCAGTAATACTTTTTAACATTACAGGTCTCCTAGTAACCCTTTCATTTTCTTCTTAGACTTACCACGCAACTTCATTGCTTTGATGTCATCTAGGTTTGACATATCGTCACCAACGACTACAAGGGCAATCATTCCCATTGTTGCGTGTGGTGTGCATTGGTACAAGTATACACCAGGTGTATCAAATGTTATAGCAACTTCTTTGTTGTTTTTACTCTTCTTTGGCAAATCCCAACCTTCTGGACCTGCGATGAATTGTACATTGTGTCCTTTGCTAGTTGGTACCCAAGTGATTGTATCGCCTACATCAATACGTGCAATATCTTCACTGTATACCATTTTAGCACCATCGTCACGTTTGTTCAACATTTCGATAGTCATATCTTCAGCATTTGCTGATTGAAGTAATATGGTACTAAAAAATGCAAATACCATTGTTATAATTATTGATTTTTTCATTTATTGTCCTTTAAATTTAAGTTCATTGGAGAGTATTGTTCTCCGTTGTAACCCGAACCAGTTGCGTTAGGTCCAGTTTCTACGCCGCTGTTGCATCCAACAACGACAACTAATAAAAAGAATATACTTGTTATAGTAACTCTTTTTGTCCACAGCATAAACATTTCAAATGTGCGTTCTGCTTCTGCTTGTGCCTCAGCTTTAGGATCCATTACTTACCCCATATTTCGGGTATTTTGTCAGCCCAAGGCCAAGGTCCGATTTCAAAGTTAAATTCTAACTCCCCCATCCCGCAAACTCCTCTTTGTTTACCATTCTTACGTGTCTTGTAGGTAATGCGAATTGTTGTTCACCTAAACAAATGATGTTAGGTGCATTTTCAAGATATCGAGTTTTCTTTTCATCAGTTTCAAACTCCATACTAAAAGCATCACCATTATTAGTGTTCAAAAAGTTATAAGTCATTCTCCTACTCCAAAACATAATAGCACTGGTGTCATTCTACAATAACGTGCATAATCATCGTGTCCAACACTGGCGTATGTCATACCCATTGGAACTAACAAAATGAAAGCACTAACAATCAAAAATGCCCAACCTAATCCTTTTGTTGTACAATAATTTGTTTGTTCACTCATTCGTGCTCACCTCCTGGATCATTTTCGTCCAATTTAACTTTTTGTCCGTTAATCCACATATTCTGTCTGGCTCTCGGAAAACTATGATAGCCGCCGAGAAGTTTAAATGACTTTACAGTTTGATTAAAGCTGTCTGGTCTTTTGTCTGCTTCGTTCATTACCACTGCTGTGATAAAGATACCAGCAATCAAACATACGTGCATTATAGCACTGATGCCAAATGCCATATAACTGCCGATCATTAAAGCAAATATTCCGCTCCAAATAAATGCAAGGCATTGGAATATCATATGCGATACTCTTGGATCTAATTTGCGTAGTGGAGAGTTTTCAATAGTCATTAAACTTGACCACATAAGTCCAAATTCGCTACGAAGTGAAGTGATAGTTGTTGCCCAACCAATGGGCTTTGGTTTCTGATTCATAGTATTCTCCGTGTGTCTATGTATTATATATAGCAGGTTTGACGTGCAAAGTCAACCTTACTAGGGTGTGTTAAATTGTAGCATTAAAGTTTTTATTTCTGTTTTGTATGAAGTTATTGTAATTACTTATCCTAAAAGTGATCCTATGAAGTACTCTTTGAGCCAGTATATCAGGATCATTTTGATCACGTTTATGTAAAGTTAGTAATTGATCCATCAGCACAATATCACCTGGTTCATACCAATGTTGATATATGTATTTGTCTTGGAACATATGGTCGTACAAGCGTTGGAAAAGTGTTTCATCTTCTGTAATAATTTTACATTTATTGTTGGTGTAAAAATAAATGCCTTTTACTCCTTCAATATTCTGTTGTAGCAACCACATTTTGTAAGGACCTTCTTGCCCATCTTTTTTCATCATTTTGTATTGTGTTTCGGGCAGGCCTTTAGCCCATACTTCCGGTGTGTATTCGTATTCACAATGCACCCATTCTAATTCTTTTTTGAAGTCATCATCTAAATCATTATATGCAAGATTGGTGTTCAAATAACTTGTGCTTGTGTTTTCGCAACCTTCATAGCCTTGTAATGCAACACCGTCAGCACGATCTAGGCCATTTAAGTTGGCGTGCCAATCTAAAATACCTGTGCTGAAAATTCCAGTTGAAATTCCTTTTTTATTCTTTTTTGCAGTTGTTCTTTGTATAGGATATAATTCTTTATCTTTATCCCAATTAGATGTGTTAGGTGGAGTTTTACCAAGATAAAATTCACCTTCTTTAGTATAAATCATTTGCCTGTAATTGGCTACTGTACCAATTTTTTCTATAAAATTTACAAAATGGTAAGGCAATTTGTTTTGTTTTTTTAAAACTACAATAAGTTTTTTTCTCAATGTGTCACGTATAAATTGTGCATCATCAACAGATAAATCTACGATATCAACATCGTCGATTTGTGTTGCTACACCATTTAAACTTTTAACGTGCATTATATCTCTCCGGCATTGTGAATAATGCACGAGTACCATCATCACAAGGACTTCTTGCAAAAACTACCCATCTGTGAATTTGATTATGTAGTAATGTTGGGTGGTTTTCACTTATATATTCTTTCATACTAGTTCCTGTTGTCCACACATCATCAACAACCAATCCTATGTTATCAGCATTTGGATCTGCATATTTTTGTAATGCACTAGCTAAAGGAATGCCTCCTCTGGGTATACCTTCTACCCATCTAAAAGGAGTAATTTGGTAGTCCATTATCATACGTGCAAGTCCATCCCACCATTCAGGACGTATTGCATCACATTCAATTTTCCAGGCAAGTTTATTACCTGCGTGGCTGATAAAGTCTCCTACTTCAAATAAATCTGCGTTTGTTCTATATACCATATTAATAACTCTGTGCTAGTCGCCACATTAAATATTCTTTTGATTCAATTGGATCATACTTGTCCTCTTCACCTTTACGCAAGTTTTTGACTATTGTTCCAGGTGTAGGATCAACAAAGTGTGGCATTGAATATCTCTGTTGATGTATGTGAGTGTTTACCACTCTATGTTTAGTACTTTTAAAATAATCATTAGTCCAACGCTGTAGTAAGTCACCAATGTTAACAACAACGCCATCGTCCGCAAAGGGTACTGGATGCCAATTGCCAGCAAGGTCTTGAACTTGAAGTCCGGGGACGTCATTAATCTGCCAAAGTAAAGTAATAGTACCGTAGTCACTATGCTCTCCTATACGCATTTGTTTATCTAACATAGGCCCATCATATGCTGGATAATGTATAACTCTTGTGGTATTGAATGGGACTTTATGTGCATCTACCAATGTAGTGCCTGTATCTAAGATAGTATCAAACTTCTCCAAAATGCGTAAAGTTAACCTATCAGCTATGTCTATGCTTGCTAATGCACTATCTCTAAAGCCTTTAATTTCTGTTGGCCATAAATGCTCAGGCATACGAGTATTGTTGTAATTAAATGATTCTTTAATATCTTTTGGGGCAGTAGGATCTACGTTTTCATCGCCGACCATACTATAACCTAAATTAGTGTTTCCTTCATACGGATATTTTTGTTTTGTTTCCATCGGCAAATCAAAAAATGATCTCATTTGATGTTGCCAAGCATTCATATCAGCCTTATCCACGCCAGAAAGAGCGTTGGTAAACACTGCGAAGCCTACAGTAGTGTAAGCTTCATCAATGCGATCTAAAGAGTCTTGTGCTTTTATATCTATTACTGGTATCATTTAAATTCCTTATATCTATGTGCTTTAAAACAACTGTTTTGTGCTCCTGTAATAAATTCGTTTAGCGGGCTAGGATATTCTGCAAACTCAGGAATAACATATTCCCATACAGTTTCTCCCTCGGGTGTAACTTCAAACAATCTACCAAATGCACTTTCACAAATAAATGTGTTGCCATTCCACAGACGTTGTACACTGCCCATATATGGACTAAAGAAAGCAGGAGGCATATCATCTACATAACTCCAAACAACTTCCTTTGTATCTATATCAAACTCTGTAATTCTACTGTGGTGTACACCTGGTGGTCTAATATTTCCATTACAAAATGTTAGCAATGTTTTATCTAGTGTAACAACAGGACAATGTTGTTGTGCAACGTCTGGCCATTTTACTTGCCATACAACTTCTTTGGTGTCTCTGTCAACTCCAATAATACCGCTGGTGTTACGCAAGCTCATATAAATTGTTTTGCCACTGTAGCACACCCCGTTGATCATTGGCCAATGATTATCTGGCATACCTGCGTGGCAAGGAAAGTCTTCTTCTGTGATATGTTCCCAAGCACACCATTCCCAAACTGTTTCGCCTTTTCTATTGACCATACGCACAATGTCACTGTATCTTCCCATTTGGTATTCAGCCGCCGCCACATACAATAATCCATTATCTAGCCATTGAGCATCGTGGTGTGCATATGGATCTTCGTATTCCCATACAATGTCACTGTTTTTTGTTGCTTCCATAAAGTGACCACCGTGCCATATATCCCAAGGAGGATAAAGATCAACACTAGTATTATGGCTACCATTGTAACCCAAGTTACCGTTTTCTAATAACACTGCATCTCTTCCAGGACGCACAGGCATATTCCATTCGTGTACTAGTTCGCCTCCATCATCAATAAGAGGTACACGCCCTCCGCCAGTTTGTGGAGCAAACAGTGTATAACCACCTGCTGTTTTGCTATCCCAATGTGTTAATCCTAGTTTTCTTCTTGCTACTGTTGTCATTGTTCGCTCTCGTGCCATTTGTGTAATAAGTACCAACCTACAGTTGATACTGTCATAAAGAATGCAAAGCCCAACATTGTAGCTGTGAGTATAAGTGCCATAACCAATGATGTTTCTAAGTTTGCTTGTGCATATATAATTTGTACTCCAAGTCCTCCTGCTTCACTGCCACTACCAATAATAAATTCTCCAACAATAGCACCGATAACACTTAGTCCTGCACTGATTTTCATACCTGCTATAATATTTGGTATTGCGGCAGGAAAACGTAATTTCATAAAACTAGTTATACTGTTTACTTCGTGGTAGGCAAAAAGCTCTACAAGTGTTTTACTTGTGCTTTTTAGTCCTAGTAGTGTGTTGTTTATAATAGGAAACAGTGCTATAATAACACTGATAATAATAATACTTTTGATTTCAAATCCAAACCAAAGCACAATAAGTGGTGCGACTGCAACAACTGGTACTGTCTGTAATAAGATTGCATATGGATATAAACTGCGTTCTAGTATTTTATTTAGACTCATTATGGTTGCTACAGTTATTCCTAGTACAGTAGCAATAGCATATCCTGTTAGTGCGGCTCTACTTGTAAGTCCTAGCCCTGTCATAATAATGTCAAAGTCACTAACAAATGTTTGTGCTACTGCCCACGGTGTTGGCAGTAAGAAAGCCATATCATATGCTAATGCGCCTAAATGCCAACCTCCAAGAAACAGTACAAGAATCAACACAGGTGGTATAATCTTTTTTACTTCCATAATCTTAACTTCTCTGATATTTCGTTCACCAGTTTGCTAAACTGAGGTTTGCTTCTAATATCTGGTGTTCTTTGTTTAAATGGTATGTCTACAATGTGTGTGATCTTGCCTGGACGTGGACTCATAACAACAACTCTGTTGCTGAGATAAACTGCTTCAGCAATATTGTGTGTTACAAGTATCGCAGTAAACTTGTCACGCTTCCACATATCATATAGTTCTTCTTGCAGGACTTCTCTGGTTAGTTCGTCAACTGCACTTAGTGGCTCGTCTAATAGTATGTATTCTGGGTCCAATACCAAACTACGTGCTAGACTCAATCTCATTTTCATACCGCCACTGAGCTGATGAGGATAACTTTTTTCAAATCCGCTTAGTCCTACTTGACGAAGTGCAACAGCGGCTTTGGCTCTTTTATTTTCAATGTGTTCTAATTCCATTAACAGTTCAACATTTCCTTGTACAGTACGCCAAGGCAACAATGCACTGTCTTGAAACACAAAAGCACCTTTGCTAGGTTTGTTTACCTTGCCTGGTGAATCAACTAAGTCTGCAATAATTCTGAGTAGGGTAGACTTGCCACAGCCTGAAGGTCCAACAATACTGATGAACTCGCCTGTGGCAACGTCTAAGTTTACCTCAGCTAGTGCTTGAACTTCGTCGAAGTGTTTTGTTACTTCACTTACTTCAATCATAGCTGGTTCTTATCACTCGCAGTTAGCAAGGAATGATAAGTTATATGAACTTGATGCATCAAAGTCAGCTGGAACCATATCAACTTGCTTTAACTGTGCTGATAGTTCTTCCCAACGTTCTGATTTCATACAGCCAAGTTTGCTGTAATCCTTTGGAAGGAAGTCTGCTTTCATAAGTTCAATAGCACCCATATGGATGTCTCTTGTTACTTTCTTAGATTTACTAAGAATAAGATCCGCAGTTGGATCTGGGTTGTTGAGTGACTTTGCAAAAGCGGCTCTCAGTCTATCTACAACTTCTTGTACTAGTTCTGGGTTTTCGTCAATCATTTTTTGTGTGGTGAATAGCACACTATAAGGTCTGTAGCCTAATGACTCAAGTGTAATTTGATCAGTTGCTACGCCTTGTGCGGCTAATCTTGCAGGAAGGAAAAGTGAATAGCCCTGTTGGAACATTTCTTTTTCTCTTGCAAACAATGCTAGATCGCCTTTGAGTGGGAACTCATCAGCACTTACACCATATTCTGCTTTTACCCACTTCCAATAAGTAACACCCATTTTTACTGCAAAGCGTCTACCGTCCAAGTCTTGGATAGTTTTGATGCCTTGATCTGGATGGAATACAAGTGTATATGGAACGTGGTCTAGATTAGCAAATACCGCAACTAGTCCTGCACCTTTGGCGTTTGCCGCCATTACTGAATCTGAACCTTGTAGGCCAAACTCAACTGAACCAGCGGCAGTTTGGGCGGCTGTATTAATACCAGGACCACCTGCTTTGACGTTGATTTTTAGATCGTGTTCGTCGTTATCTAACATAGCTTGCCAGAAAACACTTTGGTTACCTTGTGGGAACCAATCCATAAGAAGTGTTACTTCTTTTGCTTGAGCAGTAGCAGCAAATAATAGTGATACAGCACTAACTGCCAGTAGTTTAAATAGTTTCATTTTTTTCCTTTCTAGTTTTGGGTGTTCTTTAACTAAAAAATGTTTCACCCGTTTTTGTAGTGCAACTATTCTGTTCCTAGGTTAGTTGCCAACCCGACAGCATTATGCCGCTAAGGCGTAATCTGAAGGTGCAAAATTATCGTTTGCATTTGTGTTTTGTAAACTTGCCTATATGTCGAAACCTATTTCGCCCCCATCATAAACACACTAGGATCAACATAGCCTAGTGCATATGCTATTCCCATTTCTATACCTAGTAAGACTACAAGTCCTAAGACTGCAACACTTACTGCCATAGGTAGAAATATAAAGTCTTTCCAAGTTCTTTTTCTTGTGCAACAACTACTCAAGTTATCTCCAATGTGTTTATGGTGGAGGCGTCCGGTACCGCCCCGGAGTCCATATAAACGTTCTAACGCTTACCCTCTATTTATAACATAAAAGAAAAAGGATGTCAATCTTTTATATTTGATAAATAACTTGGTTTAGGAATAAGAATCGCCATTTCAATGGCATATTTTTTTTAGGCGAAAAAAGGAGAAAATATATGACGCAACTAATCTCACCCACAAAGTTCACTAAGACAGTTGGCCTTTTAAGGTCATTTTTTTTGGACAAAGGTTTTGAAGAAGTACACACTCAAAACAGACTTTCAATACTTGCCGCTTGTGAAGATCCATTCAATGTAGCAACTTACAATTACGCAGGCCAGGTGTGGCCGTTGCCGCAAACAGGCCAAATGTGGTTAGAACACGAATTATTAAGTAGCCCCGATAGTAAGGGGTTTTTTTGTGTCTCCACTTCCTACAGACAGGAACCAAATGCGATTCCAGGCAGACACGATATAATATTTCCAATGTTTGAATTTGAATTTCCTGGCACTATTGATGATCTTAAAGCAATGGAATATGAATTGTGCGAGTATTTAGGTTTTGGTAATATTACAGAAAAAACCTACGAAGGTTGGCAAAGACATTATAACTTAGATGCAAATGCAGAACTAGAAGCAGAACACGAAAATGCTATGGGCAAAACATTTGGGCAAGCAATGATAACAGATTTTCCAGAATTCACTTCACCATTTTGGAATATGAGTAGATACGATAATGGAGTTCATAGTAAAAAAATTGATGTTATATTAGGTGGTATGGAAACTATTGGAAGTGCTGAACGTAGCACAGATGTAGAAATGATGCGTGACACTTTTCATACTATCACAGATGGAGCATATAGTAATTTGCTATACGAACTATTTGGAAAAGATAGAGTTGAAGCAGAACTTGAAAAGTTTTTAGAGTTTGATTTCTTTCCTCGCGTTGGCGGTGGAATAGGAATGACAAGAATGATAGCGGCTCTGGATACAAGAGTGCAAGACAAAGATCCATTTGTCAAAGCAGTGGCCGCTGTAGCTTAGAGTTAATCTGGGGTGGTGGAAAAGGTAGACACGCACGACTGTTTATCGTGTGGTAGATGTACTGCAATATATTTACCGTGTAGGTTCGAGTCCTACCCCCAGAGCCAAGTTACCACTTAGCCGCGCTTATTTTACGCATATTGCGTTGTGATTTTATAGCATTCAGACAGTTCAATATCTTACGTTGCTTTTGAAATGGTCTTGAGTAACCATTTTTATTTTGCCAGGTTTTGTCTTGTTCTATTTCTTTACTAAGAGCTTCACCTAGTAACTTTTCCATTAACGTAAGTTCCTCCTCCGTTAATGCCGCCATTTGTCTTGATTCCATTCTGTCTGTCACTCCATTCTTTTTCAAACTGTTCTGCATAGTCATACAAAGGTGCGCCATTGGCACCATCATACCAAAGGCGTTTAAAATAACCTTCTGCACTTTGCATAACTGTTTCAGGGGATGCGTCGAGATGCCCTTTTACCATATAAAAAAGTCGATACTCTTCTTTTAGATCATTTCTCAGCATAACGTATTTACATAATTGTTACATTAGGTGCGCTAACATAGGTTGTTTATGTGAACTGTCTTTCCAGTAAATTATAATTTTCAATTGTTTGTAACATATCTCCGCCAAGATAGTAGTTCATATGTTCTAGTAATTCTTTATCAGTGCTATAAACACCAGCAGTAATAAAATTATTTTTATTAATAAAGTCTATTATTTCGTCTTTGTTTTTCCAATTAGGAAATGAAACAAGGCATCTTGCAGTATCTTCACAAACCGAAACTTGACTTGAAACAAGTTCGTATGGCGTATCAAAATCATATTTTACCATTACATATCATTCTTCATTTTTTGGATTTCGTTTCTTCTACTAACAACTAATTTTTTTATTTCGCTCAATGCTTGTCTTGCACGGGCGGCACTAACCTTTACACCATTTTCTTCAAAGTTTTCAGTTTCTTTCAAGTATGTCGCAAAAGCAAGTTTAAGTTGTTCGTGAGTATCACTCATTCAATATAACCTCGCAAATATCTTGCCAGTTTTTTACCCTAATTACGTCTTTATGTTCAAACCATTCATTGTACGAGTGTGTGTAAAGAATGCATTTTAATCCAAACTGCAAACCAGATACCGCGTTTTCAGGTTTATCCTCTAACCAATAATATTCAGTACCTTCATATTCTTCAAGTATATGATCCTTAGCACCATTACCTGTCACATAATGCATTTTATCAAATGTATTTTTACCAAACAGGTATTCTAAATGTCTATTGCGTGTTTCCTGTATATATTCATTTAATCCTACGGCAGTGCAAATATCAATCTTGTATCCATTTTCTACTAGTTTTTGCACTCCTTCTTTTGAATCGTGTAGATATTGTAATTGTGATATCCAAACACTTTCATTGAAGTCTTTTATAAGTCCGTCTGCTTGCTCTCTATTAATATCATATTCTCTATGCACGGCATAAGAATCTGGATCTGATCTTACAAATCCTTCGGTTTCCATCCAATCTCGAAAACAATCTTTCCAATTCAATAAAACGCCATCAACATCTGTGATAATTTTTTTCATAATAGCCTTTCGATTGCCTATTCCTTATTATATGCAATTGTTTAAAGTTTGTCAACCGTTTGCAAAAACTGTGCTTTGTGTTACATTGATAATTTTTGCACCACATTTATAGGTATCGTTTAATCTTCCTATTGCTTTACCATTTGCAAAAACGTTTTCACTAAATGTTGCTAAGCCTGTTTGGTGAGTAGTGCATCCTGGAATAGTATGGCTTTCTTCTACATCGCCATCTCTCACAACCCCAACTCCTACCGCAAAAACATCAGGTGAACCTGCTTCAGTAGCAATAATTTGTGGAGCCGCATCACAAGCAATACCATCAAGTGGATCAGCATCTCCTACGCTAACGTGAACTGTGTCAACAACATCAACTCCGTCTTTTCGTGCTACCAAAGGCATTACAATCTCCTAATTTAATGTAAGACCTGTTGTTGCTTCCATATATTGGTTAGCCATTCCTGCTTCGGTCTTGTGAGTAAATAAAATACTACTTTTATTTAGTTTTACTGTATCTTTAGGATCAACTGTAAAAACCCAAGGTCCTAAGCCAATTCCTTGTTGACTAGCTTGTAGAGCAAGAGGTTTTGTTACAGAAATAGTATCATCTGTTTCACCTGAATACCTTGCTACTAGTTCTTCACCAGCGGTTGTCCTTAAAGTAATTACATCGTTTGATTTGAATGGTGTATCAATTAACATTATAATGTGTATCCTGTTCCTGTGTAGTTTGTGTCTTCAATATATTTGACAAATTGTTCAAACCCTCCGACTTTCTGTCCGCCCACTACTATCTGTGGAAATGTCCTTGCTTCAGGAAACTCTTCAAGAACAGCCTCCCGTGTAAAGTCTTTTCCCATTTCCAAATATTCAAATTGATACCCTCTACTTTCACAAAGCATTTTGGCTTTGACGCAACTTGGACAAGCTGGTTTACCCCAAATGTGTATCATAATGAAAATCCTTTCAGACTATCTTTTGAAACATCTTGTTTGATGCCACCAATTACATAAGATTCAACTTCTGTTTCTTGAGGAGCAACTTGTAATCCTGAACTACTCAACCAATGTTGTGTCCAAGGTAAAGGATTAGTGTTTACTGGTGCATCAAATATAGCATCAAATCCTAATGCTTTTAATCTTCTGTTAGCGATATATTCAACATACTGATGCAACAATGTACTATTCAATCCTATCATTGATCCGTCTTTGAACAAATAATCTGCCCAGTCTTTTTCTTCAGCAACACAATCTCTCCAAAGATTATATACATCTTCTTTAGACTCTTTTGCAATCTTTGCCATATCAGGATCATCTTTACCCTGCGCCCAAAGTTTCAATACGTGTGTGCTAAGTGCCAAATGCTGTGCTTCATCACGTGCGATAAGTGAAATAATCTTAGCACTACCTTCCATAAGTTTAAGTTCACCAAAGCCAAATGTACAAGCAAAGCTCACATAAAAACGTAATCCTTCCAAGATGTTTACTGTCATCATAGCAAGATACATTTTTTTCTTTACATCATACATACTGCCTTCACCTCTGTGAAAGTATGCATCACTTGCCTCATTGAATGCATCATAGTGTTTTGTTACACTAGTTGCTCTAGCAATAATTTTTTCGTCATCTAAAATAGTGTCAAACACCTCTGTTGGATCTGGATAGACATTTTTCATAATATGTGTATATGAACGTGAATGAATTGTTTCAAAGAAATCCCAAGTAACAATACAACCTTCTAGCTCAGGAATACTAACGTGTGGTAAAAATGCTAAACAAGGACCTCTTCCTTGCACAGAATCTAACAAAGTTTGATATTTTAAATTAGCTGTAAAGATATGTTTTTGTTCTGGACGGAAGTTTGCATAGTCTGCTCTGTCTTTTTGCAAACTTACTTCTTCTGGACGCCAAAAATAACCTAACATAGTTTGGTTTAATTTATCAAACACAGGGAACTTAAATGTATCGTATCTCTGTGTGTTTTGATCTTCACCAAAAAACATATTTTGTTTTGTGAAGTCAACTTTTTCTTTATTAAAAACTGTCTTTGACATTTTATACCTCTTTCACGTGTCTGTATAGATGACTATACAGCCGATAAGGCTGTATGTCAAGTGTTTTGTATTTATATTGCGCAAGCTTCGCACAACTCGTCATCTTCAAGCTCTGCTGGCTTTTCGAGTTCGATTGGTGCTTGATCCTCAAGATCGCTAGGATCTTCTTTATAATCATATGTATTCTGGTAGTAACTAGTTTTCCAACCGTACTTATAAGTGTTCAATAAATCTTGTATCATTACACTCATTGGTACTTCGTTGTTGTCAAATTGTGTTGGATTGTAACTCCAGTTACCACTAATAGCTTGATCAAAGAATTTTTGCATTACTGCAACAATGTTTATATAACCAGCGTTGCCTGGCATTTCCCATAATAAAGTATAGTAATTTTTTAGTGTTTGATACTGTGGAACAATCTGCTTAAGAGGCCCTTTTTTGGACTTTTTAACGGACAAGTAACCGCGGGGTGGTTCGATTCCGTTGGTAGCGTTTGACACAACAGAACTGCTCTCCGATGGCATCTGTGCGGACAACGTTGAATGTCGAAGCCCGTGTTCTCTGATATCATTGCGTAAACTAGCCCAATCATAGTTTAAATTGTTCTCCACTATTGTATCAACATCCTTTTTGTATGTGTCTATAGGAAGGATGCCGTCACTATATTTAGTGCGGTCAAAATACTCACAAGCACCTCTTTCCTGCGCTAATTTGTTGCTGGCTTTGAGCAAGTAATATTGGAATGCTTCGGTTAGATCGTGTACGATTTGCCAAGCTCTGTCATCTTCGTAACTAACGTGATTCTTAGCAAGATAATGTGCAAGACCAATATAACCAATTCCTAAACTGCGTCTTGCCTTTGTGCTTATCTCTGCCGCTTTAATTGGATAACGCTGGTAGTCAATAATTTCTTCAAGTGCTCTAACTGCTAGTTCACAAATTTCTTCTAGATCATCTAGTTCTTTAATTAAACCAACGTTGATTGCACTTAATATGCACAATGCAATTTCTCCTTGCTCATCGTCAATATGATTCAAGGGTTTTGTTGGTAATGTTATTTCTTGACAAAGATTACTCATATAAACTTTATCTTTGAATGAACTGTGAGAATTACAATGATCAACATTCATAATGTATATACGGCCAGTTTCAGCACGTTCTTTTATCAACGCACTAAACAATTCCATTGCATCAATTTTCTTTTTCTTGATGCTAGTTTTGCGTTCATACATTTCGTACATTTCTTTGAATTCGTCTGCATCTCCGAAGTATGCTTCGTACAATCCTGGCACATCGTGTGGTGAGAACAAGGTGATTTCTCCACCAGACAAAAGTCTTTCGTACATAGTTTTGTTAAGCTGAATACTATAATCTAACTTACGTACACGATTGTCTTCTGTTCCTTTATTGTTTTTTAGAACTAGTATATCTTCAATCTCTTGATGCCAAAAAGGAAAGTGTGTTGTTGCACTGCCGCCTCTTACTCCGTTTTGTGTACAACATCTGACGGTTGATTCGAATTTTTTGAGGAATGGAATGATTCCTGTGTGTGCAACTTCACCTCCTCTAATTTTTGAATTAACTCCTCTGATGCGCCCTGCGTTAATACCGATGCCAGCTCTCTGCGCTGTGTAACGTCCAATAGACATATCACTGGCAAAAATGGAATCAAGGGTGTCATCTGAATCAACAAGGACACAGGAGGCAAACTGCCTGACTGGTGTCCGCACTCCGGCCATAACTGGCGTTGGTATGTTGAGTTTAAAAAGAGAGGTCGCATCGTAGTATCTCCTAACATAATGTAAACGATTTTCTTTAGGATAGTTTGCAAACAGTGTAGCCGCAATCATCATATACATAAATTGCGGTGTTTCAAATAATTCACCGTTTGATCTATCTTGACAAAGATACTTATCAACAACTTGTCTTAAACCTGCATAGGTAAAGTTTTCATCGCGTTTGTGATGAATATAAGAATCCATTTTTGCTATTTCATCATCTGTGTATACATTTAATATATCTTTATCATACACGCCTCTGCTGATGTTTAGTTCAATCATTTCTTGTAAAGAGCAAGGCTCATAGCCGCCAAAAACTTCTTTGTTAACACCATAACTAAGCAATCTTGCCGCGGCATATTGATAGTTTGGATTTTCTAAACTAATTAAATCATTTGCACTACGCACTAGAACTTCTTGTATTTCTTTCGTACTCATTCTATCATAGAATTGTAAATTAGCATTCATTTCAATTAAACTACTGCTGACTCCAGCCAATCCTTCACAAGCAAATTCAACTACCTTGTGGATTTTTTCAATATTTAAAGTTTCTTGTTCGCCATTACGCTTGACGATCATCGTGCGTTCACTCATATTATCTCCTTGTTATTTTAATTATATTGAGGTAGTTTACTATACTGCATTTGTGGAACCAAATTATTTTGCTTGTTATAATTAACATATCCATTATTATAAATTCCAATTGTTGTATTGTCAACTGAAAGTAGGTATACAAACCTACTTTTATCTTTGTCTAGTGTAATATGTATCTCAAAAGTCGCCTGGGAAAAACGTTCGGTTAACTGTAATGTGTACATAATTCCAAGAATTTTTCCAAATTCACAGTAGGTATTTTCTTTGATCATTTCCCAAGGATCTGGCCACGAGTTTTTGTCATATGGATCAGCACTAATTGAATCAGTTGGTACTGAATTCCAAAAATCAAAAACAATATCAAAAGGAGAGCTTGCCGTTTCAATTTTAGTTCTAAGATTACGCCAAAGTTCTAGTCTTTGAAAATAATTATTTGGGAACATATATTAATCCGGTATGCAATGCCTAATAGTAAAACTAAAATGATCTGCATCCGTAACGCCGTCGCCTAAAGTTGAATTACGTTGATTAATTACAATTCTACTACCACTTAGTTGAGCTGTAAAAATAAGTGCCGCAGATAAACTGCTGTTTCCTTCGTAAATATAATCGTCACCAAATATAACATTTGTTCCGCTTACGTCTTTATTCCAAATAAAACTCATTGTACCTTTGCGATATGCTTCGCCTGAACCATTTTCAGCTGTGTACTCATAGTCTACATAAATTGTGCCTTTGTTTGATTCTGCTGGCAATGCCATAAAAAACTCAGACACTAAATTACCACCTATTTGAGTTACAACTGGATAATTTAGATTGTAATCAATAGGTCCTTGAATCTCAGGCGGATAATTTCCTGTGTTATATAATGGATTGACTGTAAGATCTGCTGTACGTTGAAAAAAGTCGCCCTCGCTAGTATTGCCTTTATCACCATACCTGATTACAGATACAACAGGATTATGGCTATCTGCGGCATCATTTCCTGCATAATAAAAAATGTTATTTTTTGTTGTGTTTCTTGTACCGTTATCTATTATAATTGCTTGTTTATTAACATTTTTAAAATCTATGTTTTCTATTGTATTGTGCATAGGACCAGTTTGTTGACCTGCGGCTCCGATTACTGTGCCAATACCAAATTTGTATCCGTATGCTGTGGTGTGTATTTTACCACCATTCCAATAATTATATGATGTATCATCATCTGAAAAATAAGCATATGCAAAATTTTCTATTTGTATATTAGTAAATTTATTTCTTTCGCAATCAAGAGAAGCAATACTTCCACTACGCATTTTAAATGCACCATAATCTACTTCTGTGCCATCTCCATAATTCCAGCTACCTACTAATCTTAGATTCTCAAATTCACTATCTCTACAGTTTTGTAAAATAATACTACCTCCATAACTGCTGTGAGTTATAGTCATATCAGTTAATCTAATATACCTAGGTTGATTTGTGCTATCATTGGTGCTATCATCTGAGTAAGATCCTGCGCCTATGCTTGTGCTATTTTTTGTATAAAAAGCATTTGCTCCTGTGACAGTGAATAATGTTTTTCCTATTCCGTCACCAACAATATTTGCAAATGGAGGTATAAAAATAGGAGAAGTTATTAAATATTCACCAGCAGGTATACTTAAAGTAATATTTTTATTTTGTCCGCCAATAGGTGATAAAAACAATTGATCTACTGCACGTTGTATAGCAGAAGTCTGATCTGAACCATCACCAGTTGCACCAAAATCTTTGACACTTACAAACTGATCTAATTTTTGCGCAATGCTCTTACTTACTGGAGTTGCGCCTGTCTCACCTGTTTGAATGTTATCGCTTGTTCTATATGTGTATTGTCCTGCAAGTGATAAGATGTCGCTATTCGTTGTAAGTATTTCTGTATTGCCTGTAGCAGGCGCACCTTCGCCAACACTACCATTACCAATATATAGTTTTTGATCATCAATTGCCCATCCTAGTTCACCACTTGATAATTGTGGCACACCACTTACTTGGGCTCGACCTCTACGATGCTGTATTCGAGATATTTGTACAACGGCCATTCTTAACTCCTGAATTGTTGTTAGTATTTAGCCGAACTTCTCGTAATATTGATAAACCCTGCGCCACCATTCCTGTTCCCACTCTGCAAACTCATTTGGCCACAAGTCAAACTGCTGATATTCACCTGCACGACTGCACATAAAGATATGTCCTTCTCGTATGTCTGTACCGTGTACTTCGTTGTGTGCAATTGCATATGCAGTAAGTTGTAGGAAGTAATCTTCAACCCATTCTAATTTTTTTGGCTTATTAGTTTGCTTGAAGTCCATTATACAAGGATTGCCTTTGTAAACACCCACAAGGTCTGTGGTTCCTGCATACATTTGTGGCACATAAAGAGGAACTTCACTTCCCCATATTTCATCTACATCATCCATAGCGTGGACTTTAATTGTAGTTGCCATCATATGTGCTTGTTGAGCATATGGATTGCTACCAGCACTAGGCCATTCGCCTGTGTCTATGTAATCTTCAAGATACTTATGCATCCTGGTGCCTACGCCACTAGCCTCTGTTACGATTTCTTGTGCTTTTTGTTCACCTACACGTTTCTTCCAAGCAATAAGATGTGTCTTATCTTTAGTTTCGCCTAGGATGGTTGTGACACTTGCTACTGGTGGTCCGCCAGGTGTTTGGTATCTGCGCTTGCCGTTTACTTCAACACGTTTTAGTTTTTCATATGAAAACTTTTCTTGGATAAGGCTCATATGTTATAGTAACATTAAAGATCTGATAAGTCAACAGCTCTTTTGGCCATTTTACTTACTGTATCACCGTCTGCTCCGCCTGCTGGTGTTTTGTCAGCAAGGTTAACTTCGTCTTGTGTATAATTGCTTACAATATCTTTTATTCTATCATCTGATTGAAAAGCGGCATCAAATGTATCATAACTAAATTGTGGCACTTCACTGTTATCCATCATTTGATCTAATTCTTGGAAAGTAATAGTCTCAACACCTTCAGCTTTTAATAAACGAAGGACTCTATAAAGATTGTCTGTGCTAACTGCTTCGGTTACTTTTTTTTTGAAAGTTTTCTTGCTAGGTTGCGTGGATCAACGCTTTCTCTTTGTTCCCTACCTGCTGGCTCTTCGCCACCTGCGGCTGCTGCATCTACTGCAAAGTCATCTTCAGGTGCTGGAACGGCATCAGCTTCTTGATCAACAGTTGGTTCCATTTCCATATCAGCACCCATATCATCTGTACCCATTGGTGCTTGCATTTCACCTTCTCCTGTAAGCATTCCTACTCCGTTGCTTAACGCACCTCTAGTTGCTTCCATCGAAGTGTAAAGTTCATCTAAACTAGCCTTAATTGTTTCAACAAATGCATTACTTTGTTCTACACCCATTTCATCACGAATAGCATCAGCAAGATCTAGCATTGACTCTGTTTTCATTTCGGCTGTGTCTTCCATCCAACCTGTAACTCTGTCAACCATATCCTTAGCCGCCATAACAATTTCTGCTTGATCCTCTGCACCTTCACGTACAACAGATTCTTTTGCTTCAGCATCTGCTTTTTTATTACCAGCGTCTTTCATTGCTTGAATACCTTTAGACTTTTTATCCTTAATGGCTTTTTTCATTGGCTCTTTTTTGTCGCCATCTTTATCCATATCTAAAAAGTCAGGCTTTGCTTTTTCTTCTAGTGCTTCTTCTTCAATATCACCACGTTCTGCGATTTCAGCATTTAATACATCAAGAAAAAGTTTTTGTCTTTGATAATCATCGCTTTCGATAACTGTATTGAAACTTTCGCTTACTTCAATTTGACTTAGACGTGTTCTAAGTTTATTACGTGCATCTTGTAGTTGTTGTAATGTAAAAGATTCTAAAGCAATACGCTTTCCGAAACGCTTTGCAAGGCTTTCGTTTAAGCTCTTTGCGGTAACTGGTTTTGCAAACTCTGAAATAATCATGGTGATAATATCCTATTTTATTTAAAGTATTTATCTCTAGTTGTATATTATTTGTTCTAATCTCTTTGTAACTAACCGTAGTTCATCTAAAGATATGTCTAATCTTACATCTAAAACGTCTTTTTTCAAAGCATTTTCCGTTTTATCAATAGTATGCTGGTAAAATTTTGCATCAGTACTATGTTTTTGCACCGCCTTATCTAAATTTTCAACTAAATTAATACATTTGTTTTCATTATATAGCTTTGCAGTAGCTATTGCTCCGTGTTTACTGAAACGTTGTCCTATTGTTTTATCTTCAATGCAATCAAATAATAAAAAAGATTTGTCTTTCCTTTGCCTAATTATTACAGGGCCAATACGAATTGCATTGCCCATTACAACTGGCAAATGATGCTTCTTAATACCTTCAGAAATAAGATTGTTTAATTCTTTAACTATATTTTTCATTAAACAGGTAGCACTTTCCTTTATAGAAGACTTTCTTTATTATATCTTTTCTTATAAGATTGTCAAGAAGATATTGTTGTCTTTCCGTAAATTCATCATATCGACACAAGTGATTCATTTTGTTAAGAAGAGCCTCTTCTTCTAAAGTGATAGGAACACTTATACCGTTACTAATTTCTTGAAAATTCATTGTGCTGTTGGGCTCATTGTCTGTTGAGTGTTTGGAGTGCCCATTGTACCTGTTTGCTGTCGAGCCATATTGGTCTTAGCTTTTTGTGCTGTAGCAACTGCCTGAGTAGCTGCTCTAACTTGTTCATCTGCCGCTTTTTTCTGTGCGGCTAATTGAGTCATTTGAGCTTGAATAGCGACTACACCTTCTTTCGCCTGTTGTAATGCTTCTTGTGCTGATTTTACAGGATCGGCAATCGGTGCTTCTTTAATTGTTTCTAAATCAGAAATTTTCATCTATTCATTGCCCTAACTCTAATACTGGCTGGATTAGTTCTTTTAGTTCTTTTTGCTTTTCTAACCATTTTTGATCCTAACCTTGCCTTAGTAATTCTTAGTCTATTTCTTTTTGCTATGTCTGGTGGAGCAAAGCATTGTCCTACATTTGTTACGACTCTACCTTTTCTAGCACCAGAAGTACATCTATATTTTCTTACAACTGTATTTCCTCTTTTAGCATATACCTGTCTTTCAAAGAGTTCTCTCAATAACATTGTTTACCCCATTTGCATAATAATAACAACAATAGTTGATAATAAACCTGCTACTATTGTACCTGCGGCTCCAATAATTACTTTTACTAGGCTTGCTTGCCCGTTTGCCATTTGTTCGGCAATGCCATCTAACTTTTCTTCAACAGCGCCAAGGCGCTGTTCAAAACGCTCATAACGCAAAGCACACATATCTACGTGTGCTTCTAAACTTTCTCTTTCAATTTTAGATGGTGCCGACATTTATTACTCCATATGTTTACGACAGGAAATAGCCTTTTCGTTGTACCTAAATAAATGCCTGACAGAGTTATTCTGTAATATTATTTATCTCTTCGAAAAGAATATTTAAATTTTTACCCTTTGTAATAAAAACAGGTTGTTCAAATACTTCTGTTTCTTCAAGTCCGGCAACAAAAGGAACAAACATAAAATCATTGACCAACATATCAATAGTCAATGACTTTTCATATTCAACAGAAAAATCAAATTGCCAAACATCATTATTACCAAATTCCTTTGTGTTCGTTTTATATGGATCATCTTCAACTGTTGGATTTACACGTAATCCAATTGTATTCAATAATGTCAAAAAGTTTTGTTTTTGTCCATATTTGACTTTATCTTCTTTGGTAACTTTGTTGTGGTTTGTAATATCTACAGTAGTTTTTATTTGAAATTTAGTATGCATATCCATACTCCACTATGTCTTTTAAGTATACGTCCCATACTAGATCTCGCGTTTCACTAGTATATAGTTCTTTATAGTCATAGTCTACGGACTTATTGACATATGGCAAAGGTTTGTCACAATCCAATAACTTTTGTATTTGTTCAAAATCTTTATTCAAATTCTCATAGCGCAATATTATTGTGTTTGTACCAAACCATTGATGTTGAGGTGTGTCTAACCTATACCAATTCCTTGCCCATAAAAGGAAAGGTTGATACGATAAATTACGTTCAAACTGTGAGAATCTTTGTAGTAGCCAATCTTTGAATGGAGTGTTAGTAAAATTAGAAAACATATACCAACTTGCTAATCGTTCCCAAGGATTACGTACAACACCGAATGTTATTTCAGTCCTAGGAAAAAATTCATTTACTTCTACAATATGTCCGTGTTTTCTACCTTGGATGGTATTAAAATTTTCATCAAGCCAAGTTGATATACTTGTTCCTGCAGTTTTAGGATTATGAATGAATGTGACTTTCTGCTCAGGTAAGTGTCGCATACATTATTTACAGTCATAAAAAAAGCGCCACTGTAAAAGTGACGCTCCTTTTTTTTAAAGTTATCTACTCTTATGCGTCTGCAATATCGAATAGGTTAGTTTGTAATGCAACTGTTGAGCTGCTTAGGTCGAATGAATTCACTGTACCTAATGCTTGTACTCTTGCTTGTAAATCAGCTGCGCTAGTTGAGTGACCATCAACGATAACGCCGATGAATCCGTCTGTTCCAGATGAAACAGCCATAAGTGGTCCAACTTCCTGCATTACAGCTTCGATTGCTCCGCCGATTCCGCCTTGTGAAGCAAGTGTTGCTTTTGTGTCAATTGCATAAAAGTCTAGGTTTGCAGTTGAGTAAAGTGTACCGTGTGCGTGGCCTAAACCATTTGTTCTTGTGAATGCTGCCATTTTTATCTCCTTAATTCTCTAATGACTAACCCGTTACTCTACGGGATTTCTATATTGTATTTAGCATTTGAGAAGAAAAACTAGCTCTTAAGGTCTCTTTTTGCCCTTTTATGAACTTGTTCTAGTTGTTTTATATAGGCAGGGCCAGCTCTTACTATATCGTGTACCATATATATCAAAGGCAAGTATGAGCCTGCAACTGCTGGAGGTATAGTTGCACCTTTTTGCATCATATTTAAAAACCTACCTACAAATGGCAAAGAACTAACAGGCAATACAAATCTATAGTTTTGAATATTTTGCATACCGCCAATATCCGGCATACTGAGCTTTGGTTCTGGATCAGTAGCAGAAAAATCTTCTAAGTTATTATCATTTGTAAAACGTGAAAACATTGGCATAACATCGCTGTCACTAAGTTTACTTCTAGCGGCAAAAAGCAATCTTGTTATAACCTTTTGTCTTTCAGCTTTACTATCAGTATCAAATGTATTCAATCTTCTGCGTATTTCTCTGTAATGAGGATTGCTAATATCTAAATCAGATTCTATTAACGCTAGATCTCTCAGGTCTTGTGCCGTAACTTTATCACCGCTTGCCATTCTGCGTAAAAATCCATTTAGCTTTCCTACGCTTATAACTGTACTTCTTCGTTCTTTTGCGGCGGCACCTGGATTTTTTAATTTCTTTAATGCGGCTTCGTCGCCAGTAATAAAATAATATAGATTATATAAATCTGTGCTATCTATTCTAAAACGTGTGTAATCTCTATACATAACTGTTTTGTATGCATACTTCATAGCATCAGTTCTATGTTTTCTATAATATCTCATAGCTTGTAAACACAAAATACTTAGATATGCTTTTTCTTTGCAATCTGTATAAGTTAAAAGTCTTTGATTCCTTGCATCTCGAGTCATACGCGACTCTTGCAATTCCTTTATGAAATTCATTTACGCTTGCTTTCTTTGATTTTTTCAACTCCTACACGAAACTTCTTACTGCTTCCTGCTTTGATACTGTTGATAAGTCGTCTTTCAAGATCTAATGCGGCTTCTGCATCATAAATTGTATGCACTTGTTCTAACAAGTTTATTGCACTGTCAATAATATTAGTACCGGTGGTTTGAATAAAGTCGTCACCACGGTCAGCAACACGGATTGTGCTAAGTTCTTGTAATATACTTCTAGTGCGTTTTCTCATATAGTATTTATATCATTTTTTCTATGTTAGAAATATAGTTGGTCATAGAATGATCACTAAAACTATCAATACTGCCTTTCTTCAAGCCCATCCATATACCACGCCAGCGATCTTTTACACGTTGCCAATAAGTAAGTTTACGTTCCTCACCGTAAGCATTCATATAATGTTCTGTTCCGTGATGTGTGTAAAGCATAGCGGCAAGTGGTACCCTTGTTACAATATCATTATTGTTTACCCAACGATGGTGTGTGACATTTAAACTTTTACAATAACCTGACCATCCTACCCTTGGCGAGCCGTATGTGAAAACTTCTTGTATGTCAGGCATCTCAGCATCGCAATTGCATCTACTTGCCATTATAGTTGTCATTGCGGCTCCTAAACTGTGCCCAGTAAACCATATGTTTTTACTTGCATTAGTTTTACGTCTTAAATCTTCTTGTACCATAGGCCATAACTCATCTACTTCTGCTTTGAAACCTCTATGCACTCTACTTACTGTTTCTGCCATTACAGGCATTGCCTTTAAATCTGCCTTAATATCATTAAACTCACTTGGTTGTGTACCTCTACAAGCAATAACTAAATCTGTTTTGTTCATAAATCTATATGCTTGCGCACCATCTTTATTATAAAATTCAACTGTAGTAAATCCAAGTGTCTTAACAACTTTTTTTACATATGCAACATCATCACTATAAGCAATGCTTGATAATTTAGCAAATAGTAAACTCCGCTCTAAAAATGTTTTCTCTGTAATCATTTTGCCCTCCAATAATTATTACATAGGTGTGAACCTCACATTTTCAATAACCCAATCAATTGGCTCCTCGTATGCAAATTGCAACATATATCGATCGTGTTCATTGTTTGTGACGCTGTGTATCCATTCACCTGTATTTAATATCACAGCATTATTTTTGTAGTGGTAAGTGTGTTTATTTTCGTCTGCATCAAAAAAATCAACTGGTGCAAAAACGTCTAAGTCTGGTGCTAGATGCCAACTTACACTGCTAGTCTTTTTTGTGTATTGCACAAAGTCTATATGTCTTGGTACAGGATCAAATGGTGGATTGTGTAATAGGTAAACGTTGTGTGGTAATATGTTAACACATTTTAACAAAGGTTTGATATCTAAGTAACCTACGTTACGACTGATACCGTGCATCGTTTTTTCTTTATCCTTTTTTGCGTATTGACCATATCTTGTATAGGTTGTTTTCTTAGCAACCTTTAACATTTTTTGCCTAAATTCTTCTGTGATACTATGATCTATTTCATACCAAAAAGGACCTTGATGCATTTTTACCTTTCTTTTAAGTAATTATCAATTAAAAAAAATTAGGAGCTAACCTTGGCTCCTAACGTGTTTATTACGTAACAACCCGCCTAGACTATCTATATTAGACGTTTTCTAGGTATTCACAACAATTCTCAGGAGTTGTTTGCTCGTATGGATCGTCGTCTAATCCATCATTGTTGATGCCAGGCTCCTGCCACCACTTTTCAACAACACCATTGTTCAAGACACACATATAACGCCAGCTACGTAAACCAAAACCTAAATGGTTCTTACCTACCAGCATACCCATAAAACGAGTGAAGTTACCAGAACCATCTGGTATAACTTTTACGTTTTGAATATCCATTACTTTCGCCCAAGCATTCATTACAAAAGCATCATTTACACTAATGCAATATACATCGTCACATCCTGCATTGCAAATTCTATCATAGTTTTCTTCAAAACCTGGTAATTGATAATCAGTGCAAGTAGGTGTAAATGCTCCAGGTAAACTGAATAATACTACACGCTTGTTTGCAAATAATTCATCGCTGGTTATTTGTTGCCAACGATAAGGGTTATTCCCTTCTACGCTTTCGTCTCTTATGCGAGTTTGGAAAGTAACTCTAGGTGGCTTAAATCCTTCAATCATATCTGTGTCTCCTTTGGGTTTGTATTTATTTTATAACCCGTTTGGCACAATCACATAATGAATCATTAGGACAATAGCAACTGATGCACCTAGTCCAATCATCATCTTAAAAAAGTCTCTAGTAACTAGTGGAAACACAGTTTTGAACTTGTGCTTGCCTGTAACTGTTGCCATCGCTAACTCACGTCCACAAAGCAAACCTACGAACACCCAAGTTGTTGACATTGGAATATCATTAAGTTCTTTGAAGAACCACAGTATCAACCAATAGACAGCATCAATGATTGTAGCACTACGCACATATCTTGTGTTGTGCTTTTCAATAACGATGTTTTGGATCTTACCTCCGCCTTCACGGAACATATAATATAGTC
>Ga0209645_1000325_pt1 | contig 25475 bp, 22 predicted proteins | sample ETNvirenome_6_30_FD_184070 | JGI IMG/M metagenome (GOLD analysis project Ga0209645, IMG submission 184070) | Marine viral communities from the Pacific Ocean - ETNP_6_30 (SPAdes) (version 2) | ecosystem: Environmental > Aquatic > Marine > Oceanic | place: Pacific Ocean | collected 2013-06-19
TCAAATAAAATTAGAAAATAATAGTACAGGTAACTGGGCTGGTATTGACTTAAAAACTTCTGGTGGAACCTGTAACTATACAGGTTATTTTGGAATGCTTGACTCGAATGGAAACTTCTTTATTGATATTGGTTCGAATGGAGATGACGTAATAATAAGACAAAATGGCGAAACTAATATAGGGTTACAAGGTAAGGTATTAGTAGGACGTACAGCTGCTCTCAATACAGCTAATAAATTGCATGTTGATAACGCAATAGCGTTAGGTAGCTCTTTTTATTCTTTTAGCCAAGTGATTGGTAACGGCGCGAACTTAGAGTTAGTGTCTAATGCAAATCCAGCTAATATAGGTACAAATAGTAATATTATATTTAAATTAGGTACTTCAGGTGGAGGGGGTCCTAATGAAGCAATGCGTATAGTCTCTACTGGTAATGTCGGCATCGGTACTACAAATCCAGCTAGTGCACTTCATATTTATAGAACCGCACCAATAATTTCTCTTACTGATAGTAATAGTTTTAGTGATGCAAATGATAGGTTTATATTTAGAGCTGGTAGTCCGAATGGAGGGTTTTTTCAATGGTATGACGATAGTGCTGGTACTACATCTAACTTGATGCATATTGGAGCTACTGGTAATATAGGTGTAGGTACTACAAGTCCAGATGCACATCTACATGTTGAAAAATCATCTGGTGAAACAACCATATTAACTGAAGTCGGAGCTAATTCTACAGTAGGTTATGAAATTAAGAAGACAGGTTCTACTACTCAGCATTGGAAGATTGTCGACGGGCAAACAGTTAACGGTAGATTAGAATTTTATGATGCTACTGATAGTGCTACTAGAATGACTATCGATGGTGATGGTAATGTTGGTATAGGTACAGTTAGCCCAGGAGCTAAGTTAGAAATTTCTTTAGCAGCAGGAGAGCAGTTTAAGACATGTCGTAGTAGTAACTCATATATGACCCTTGCACATGGTACTGGTTCTACAATTATATGTAACGGTGGTAACTTCCAAGTACAGGCAAACGGTAGTACTGTTACCTCTTTTACTGTTAACTCAAGTTTAATAACATTGAATGAAGTAGTACAGGCTTGTAGTCAACTTAGAGTGTGTACTACTTGTGCACCTACATCAAATAACTTTCATGTATCTTCTGGTATTACTGGTAGTGCATCAAAGAGTAGTATTGCTGTTGTTTCCGTAGCGGATAATTCTACATTTAATAACGGTGTTGCAGCGTTACACGTTATTAATAGTGGTAATAGAGGTACTAAAAGTCATTCGAGTGGTTCGGATTTATTAAGATTAGAGTTTAGTGATGCAATTCACACAGTTTTTGATAAAAATGGTAATGTTGGTATTGGAACCACAGCGCCAGGTTATGAGCTTGAGGTCTGCGGTAATGTATCAGCATGTTGCGTAATAACAGGTGCTGTACATGAAAGGAACCTTAGAACCTTAGAGATAAAGAGCTCTCAAGAAGGTACAGTGTTAATATGGGAAGACGGTAAGGCTAAACCATGTACTGAAGAATATGATTCAAGAGTATTAGGTATAGCTGGAGATAATAGTGAAGACCCAATAGTTATGGGAGCTGAACCAGTACTAGTAACTGGTACAGTAAATGAAGGAGACTTTATTGTTACATCTGCCAAACCAGGTCATGGTATGGCAGGCAGTGGTGGTAGTGCTGTTCTATTCGGAAAAGTAATAGCTCAAGCATTAGAATCAGGATCCGGAAATAGTTATACTATAAAGGCGATGATAAGAAAACTATAATAATAAATATTTTAAGTATATGGGTAGATTAATATTAAGCAACGGCGTAATACACTCTGATGAAGACTTTGAACTAAGGTCTGGTTCAGATGCTAATCTACGCACTCGATTCCGGATATGTAGTAGAAATGATCAACATACAAAAATCAAATCCTTATCTGCTCATGACGTAGCAATAGAGAATAGTTTATGTGTTAAAGGGGATCTTACAGTTCTCGGGACGTGTACTGTTCAATATTGTACTTTAACTTCATGTACATCTGCTGTACAAAATAACTTTGTAGTTACTTCTACTGATGCAGGTGCGTCTGGGGCACCAGATTTAAAACTATATAGAGACAGCGCTTCTCCTGCAGATAATGATGGTTTAGGTAATATTAGTTTTGCTGGTAAAAATCTCGGAGGTAGTGAGATATCTTATGCAGGTATAAACTCTACACTTACATGCGCAGCTACCAATAGCGAACGAGGTTCCATGGACCATTTTGTTCGTTGTGATGGAGTTAACTTAGCTATTACGTGTGTTAGGTACGATGGTTTTCATATAAAGAACAATAGAGCTTTATATTTAGGTGGTTGTAGCCCTCTTCGTAATTACGGTAATTGTTTATTATTAACTACAGGTGGTGGTGCATATGATGTGGTAATTAAACCTAATGACGCTGAAGCCGGTCGCATTGGAGCTAATTGTACAAGTAAGTTCGGTGGTACAGAATTAGGTAGTTGGCCAGCAAATACTGAATATGCATATTTTGGTCATAAAGCCCTTGATCATTCACAAGGTTGCAATTACGCTTTATTACAACAATGTTCTGGTAGGACATTTATTAACAGTAATACTTGTGTTTCTTTTAGAATTTGTAATTCAGATAAGTTAAGATACACGAATACAAAATTTTGTAGTCTTCTACCGTCAATTTTTACTTCATGCGTAGGAATAGGTACTGCGTCACCAGGTGTTAAGCTTCATACTCATACTACTGGTAATAATTCAATATATATAACTTCAAGTAATAACACGTCCGGCGCTGCGAAGACTGCTTTATGGTTTAGTCACAATTTCCCTTCAAGTGGAGATTGGGCAGGTATTATATTTGATGCAGATGATAAGCTTAGAATAACAAATAGTTCATCTTCGACAGGTAATGATATTGTAATTGATTCATCTAATAATGTCGGTATAAGTACGTCAAGTCCGAGTGCTAAATTAGATTTAAGAGGAACTGGTACTGACGGGGGTGAGGTATTCAGGATAGAATCCTCTGGTAACGTTAATGATGGTGGGTATCACTGGATGACATCTGAAATAGCCTCTGGTCAAACAACTGATGCGAATATTATACACTTAATAGGTAGAGCTGAAAGTAGTAAAAATTCAGGTTATTTTGGTTTTAATTATCAAGCTGATGCAGCTGATTGTAATTTTATTACATTAGGTGGTTATGCTGCGAATCATTTGCTTAATATAACAATGGGCGGTAAGGTTGGTATAGGTACTACAGGTCCAAATAAAACATTAGAAGTTCGATATGTTAGCTCCTCTACTGATGTTACTGCAGAAGGTTTAGGTGGAGGTACCGCGGGTAAAGGCCTACTAATTTACAACAACAATCAAAGTAATAATTATGTTTATGCTAACTTAGATTTTAGAGCTAGAAACGCTGACGGTAGAATCGCTTATCAATATCAAGCTGCTACGAATGTAGGAGACTTTCATTTTATAACTGATAATACTAACTCACCTAAAACTCAAATGATCATCAAAAATGATGGTAATGTTGGTATAGGTACTACAACTCCCGGTGCAAAATTACATATAAAAGACTCAAGTAATCCTCCCGAAATACGTTTCGAAGATGCTAGTGGGGGAACACAGACGGCTAAAATTGTTTATGATCAAACGGGTCAGAACTCTCTTGTTTTATCCACCCAATATCAAAGCGCTAGTGATGAAAATTTGATTCAATTTGCCCCAGCCGACAATATAGCCATGACGATCCGTGGCGGTACAGGTACGAGTGATGGTTTTGTTGGTATAGGTACGGTAACTCCTGGATCTAGATTACATGTATATAAACAAGGAACTGATAGTGATGTATTAATCTGCGGTGCGGCGTCTGGTGCTGACGCAAGAGTGCTTATTAGTGGTTATGAGAGTTCTGAATTATGGTTAGACCGCAATGGAGTTGGAAGATGGGCATTCAGAAGACAAACCGGAACAGACGATCTTTATTTATATAAACAAACCGATGCATATGCTGATAATGGTGTTATACAATTTTGGGATTACAGCTCTGGCAATGTTGGTATAGGTACTACAAATCCAGCTAGAAAGTTTGATGTTAGAGGAGGAGACATTAATATAGATGCAGGGAAACGATACCTGTGGTCTTCAGGGGATGCAGCTATTTTATCTTGCGGTTATAATATGATGCTTGAAACCTATACAGGTTCAGCATTAACAGAAAAAGTTAGAATTCAAGGGAACGGTTACGTCGGTATAGGTACGTCCTGTGCTTGGTCACCTTTACAAGTCCATAGTTCAGCCGACCAAAAAATACTATTAAGCGGTTCGACTAATCCGTATATTCGTTGGCAATGTGGTACCTCTAATCGCGCTTATATTCAATGGATTGAGAGTGGTAGTATATTCGGATTTTTTAATTCAGTAGGAGATAACTTCGATTTCTTTACTCATGATACTGCTGGAGCTACCAATCTTAGATTAAAAGGTAGTGATGGGGATATTTGGGGATCATTTTATGCTTGGGAAGGAACTTCACCAGCTCATGAAGTAGGAATTTTAGACGCCGACCAAAACTGGGCTGCAAAACATGTAAACGACACTTGTTGGGAATTTTTGACTAATAATCAATCCCGCATGTTTATTAATAGTACTGGTGTATACTCTGCTAGTCGATTTGGTTTTTGTTATCCTTCTAATTGTGGTCCTTATTTTGAGGCTGGTGGTTCTTATAGTGCCCCTTCTGTGTTTTTGAAAAGACATGATGGGGGAACAACTGAGACTGTTTTTGCAGCCGGGGTTTTGTGTGCTTCTACTTGCTTATATACATCTTGTATTAAATCGGCGAATCAGTGTTTTTCAGGTAATACAAATTTTTATACAGATACTACAAATAGGGTACACATTTGCACTGTAAACGCAATGGGTTCAGATGGAGGAGGCTGGCAGCCTAATGTCGCTATTTGTACTCTTAATAATGGTCACTCTTTAGTTGTTAAGCATTGTCCAACTGGTCATTGGGCTATGGGCTTAGAGACTTGTGGGTATGGTATGTCGATATATCAAAACGGAGGTACTAGTACTTGTCCTGGTTTAAGGATTTGTCGTGGTGGAGCTGTACATGTAGAAGCGACATTTAATGGTTGTCTTTGTGCTTCTACTTGTGTGTTTTCTCCTATAGTTTGCGCTACTACTCGATTTCAGTCTCCTATAATTTGTGGTAGTACTTGCGTGTATTCAAATTGTCTATTCGTCAACAACGCGCATGCGGATGTTTGCCTGTCCACTCCAGTAGTTTGCTCCACTTTTTGCGTCGATTCACCGCAAGTAAATCTCACCTCTGATGGTTTAATTACATTTTATGGTAATAATAGTTCTAATCATGCGATTATGAATAGAGATACCGGTGGTAATGTAGCTGATGATATAAGAATTAATAGTTATGGAGCTGTCCATGTAAACTTAGATTCAAATAATAATAACACAGCTAATGCAGGATTTAATATATACAGGCATGGTGGTGGTACAGGTAATCTAAGTGATCTTTTATTTGCAGTAGATGGAGAAGGTTGCGCCACGCATGTATTTGGAGATTTGTGTGTTACAGGTTCTGTTATAGCAGATGGTATGGTAGGAGATTGTCTTGCAAGTCAAGCTGTGTGTACTGGTACTATTTGTTTTAATACTAGTTGTGTAACAGGGTATGATGCAGTGTATGATGTATATGTTTCATCTAACCCAAATTGTGGTGGTTCTACCTTATATAGAGATATAGTACATATGACAGTATATGTTACTACTGGATGGAACGGTTCTGCGGTAACTAAGTACATTAACCACGTAAATAATTTTGTTAGAGGTAATGTACATAGTTCAGGCGGTGGGTCAGTAACTGCTGTACCTAAATTACTAGTCGGGACAACAGGTTGTGAGTGTTATGCTGCTGCTTGTGCAACTTGCTTGCAAATTCAAGTAGCTGGAGGGTCATATAAATATGACACATGTGTGAAAATTAAACAAGTTTTATAAAAAATTATGGGATTATTAAGTCAACAATTTGGAAAAGTAATTGAACTTACCGCAGGAAGTACCTTATGTACTCCTACTATACGCGCGAATAGTGATAACGCTAGTGGTTGTGTACGCTTTGGTAATATATGTGTTGGTTCAGAGAACTTATACAACACAATACAGAGTTGTACTAACCTCCATTTTCGCGCGGCTGGTAACTGTCCTATTATCGTCGGAGATTCTGGCTCTACCCATACTAAAGTTTGTAACACTTTGTGTTCTCCTGTTGTGTGTGCAACTAGTTGCTCGCTTGCTCCAAAGTTTCATTCGTACTGTAGGTTGTGGAATATCTGTGATATATCTCTTAATAACTTTTTTGCTGGGGCTGGTGACGATGGGTACGCATTAGGTCAAGGTACAGGAGTTTTCGATCTATGGGTATGTGATAGTAGTACTACTCAACTTCGAAGTGTACTAAGAGCTAGTAATGATGGTAGTGCAATTTGTATAGGTAGAGGTTGTAACTCTAATGATAATGCAAACATCCCAGTCTTTATTTGTAAGAATCTTTCTGTTAGTAAAGCAACTGATAATCAAGGTATAGCGATTGGTTGTACTTATGTTAATACTGGTAGTTGGAACTCTCAGTTAGATGTATATGGAGGTTCTCATTCTGTTATAAGAATTAATCATGGTGCTGGTACTGATGGTGCTGATAACTCTAAATCTAACTGTTTATTTGCTCACACCTCCCAACCCTTTACAATGTGTAGTTCTGGTAATATTAGGTTAAAACCAGGATCAGGTACAGTGTGTGTATGTGGTCATGTGTGTATGCCTGTTAACCAATATACACAATATGGGCCAAATCAATCTTGGGGAGCTTATTTAAGAGTAGGTGGTAATGGTCATACGGTAGGAGCTTGTTCTAGTTGTTTGTATGCTTCTGTAGTAACCACAGATGGTAATTTACATTTAGACGCAGGTTGTGGAAAGGGAACATATCTTAATTACTATGATGGTAGTTATATTTACTTTGGTAATGGCAGTAATGCTATTGTAGGTTGTGTTATAAGTACGTGTTTGTACCACTGTGGGGTTATATGTGGTGGTGAATTAAAATCAGCAGGACAGGTTTGTGGTACTATTGGTTGTTTTACTAATGCCGAAGGTCTTAAATTTGGAGGCGCGCGTGGTTCGTTCGGTGGAGAGTATATACACCTCTACGATAAAGTAGGTATAGGTCACCCAAGTGGTTGGGGATGTGGTAACACTGAAACCCCCGTAAAAGGAATATCAACATATGGTGGTGTATGTATAGGTTATGGTTGTGGTACAGGAACCCTACAGAGATTCGTAGGTAGGAAAATGTTTATTGGTACTAGTGGTAATTGGGATGTCGGTAGCTTGAATGGTAATAATACAACTATAACTAATGTACACTTTCAAGGTCATAATGATTTTTGGATAGGAGCTGGTAATTCTAGTTGGTGGACTACTGCAACTAGTAATCACCACGACCTATTAATTAATACAATGCTTTCAGATGCTACTTATATACGAGGTATTACGTTTACAGCAACGCAGAACGGAGCTAGTACATATAGAATGGGTAGATGGCGTTCTGGTTGTGGGTCAACTACATCAGCATTATTAGTAGACGGTAAGTTAGGTATAGGTTTAGCAGGATCTAATCAATTACCTCCTGAAGCTTTAATGGTTTGTGGTAATTCCAGGTTCATATCTTCCGCAGGTACTCCTAATATTTACCTAGGTACCACTAACTCTGCAGTCGATATATCTTTGCACCGGACAGGTGGTCAAAACTTCGTCATTAGTACATATTCTGGTGGTTGGAATCCTGCTCTTAGAATTACTGGGACATGTGTATATGCTTGTACATGCCTACAATCTGCTTGTTTATACTCTACAGGTAATATATGTGGTTCTGAAATTTGCGCGAGTGAATGGTTTAGAAGTCCTACTAATAAAGGATTGTATAACACAGGTACAGGATTATACTGGTATTCTACTGCTACCAATCAAATGAGGATTCAATCCGGGAACGCTAATAATGTTGGTATAATTGGATGGGTTTGTGGTGCTGGAAGAGGTTGTATACATTGGAATTGTTATAATCAACTACATTTGTTTGATATGAACGGGAACGCACGTTTCCTTATTAATGCTGCAACTGATATCAGATTGTGTAATCTAACTTGTGTATATGGTTCTCTTATTGGTAGTGGGGTTATATGCGCAGCGTCATGTGCACGAAGTCCTATATTATATGCTAGTACTTGTGTATGTGGCGGAACTGTATGCTCTACTGGAGATTTTAAAGGTAATAATGCTTTATGTCTTGGTGGTTTTCAGGTTATGAGATTACCATATTGTGGTAATAGTACTAGAGGTCCGTGGAATCCTATTGCATCAGCAATTAGAGGTGGTGGTAAACGATGTCACTATGATGAAGAATTTAGAGACGGAAATAACGGTGTATATGTTTATAATAATACAGCTGGAGGTGCAGTAACTCATACAAGAGTATTAATGTGTGACGAAGGTACAGGTTGTATAGCTCCAAATGCTTCAGGTTATGCTATTAGAATTTGTAACGACGGTAGTAGTTCCTCTCCTGGTCGTGGTGGTTTTTATCAAACAATCTCTTCGAGATGTGGCGCTACCGTAGCACAGGTGTTTCAAGCATGTGTACCTACTGGTTATAATTTACAGATAGCAGAAAATTCTCAAGGTACTAATAAGTGCTCATATTTCTTGACTAGTTGTGCTGGTACAAACCGGTGGGAGTGGTATGTAAGAGTCTCTCATATGGGTAATACCGGGTCTTTCAGTACTGGTGGTCATATATATTTGAGTGGTAGTCCTAATGCTGTTAAATGGTATTTAGGTTCTGCTAGTTCGTTTGATGTAACAGACTTTGGTATAACATGTCAGGATGTTTTAAGAGCTCATTGTTGTATGTGTTCAGGGGTTGTATGTGGTTCTAATTGTGTTCAAGGCGGTGTTGTATGTGGTACTACATGTTTTGTTGGTTCAAAAGCGTATATTAACGGAGGTAGCAATAACAGTGGTAAAGCAGATTTTTCTGTAGGTGCTGGAGGTACACCACAATGGTCATTCAACGGTAACCAATTTCAAGTAGGGGGTACTGATATGAATTGGTCATTACGAGCACAACCTGGTCAAATAGGTACGTGGAACTCTTCATGGTGTTTATTTGCTGGTTGTAACAGTGGGTCGTGTAGCCATAATTTAGCTTTACAAACTGCCGCGGCCAGCAACTCTCCGACAACATATGTTTGCTTGTGTGGTGGAGATAGTACCTTATACTTAGGTACAGGTAATATTAGAAATGCAGCGCTACATAATTGTTTTATTGTTGGTGGTAACTATACTAACAATGCTTATAATTCTACTACAGGCGCTAAGTTATTATTTGGTGGAGGTAACGATCCTGGTAACTACTTTATTGGAACAAATCTAGAGAACTACGGTGGTAATTATAATAAACTTGATATTAGATGGCATACAGGTATTCGTATAGGTGCGCAACAGCAATACGGTGGTGTAAGATTTTATGAAAGTGAAGATTTAGGTAATGTTATATTAAGTATTGGTCAAGGTAATGCTCATGTAAAAGCATGCAACGGAGCTATTATATATGGTTGTACATGTATGCAATCCCCAATATTGTGTGGTACTAGTTGTGTAAGAGGTACTGAATTTTGTTCACAGTCTGGATGGTTTAGAAACAGTGCAGCTGCCAAGGGTCTTTATAATAGCGCCACCAACTCTCACTTTTACTCTGCTGGAGATAATTACTGGCATATAAATAATGGTTCTTCCGCCACTAGTGGTGGTTTAATTTTTTACAAGTGTTATAATTCCAGTCATGGAGGCGCTGCTGATCGACGTGGTTATGTATATTGGGATGGTACTAATAATTTTGGTTTATTAAATTGTGGTGGTAACTGGGCTTTTAGAGCTGTAGGAACATCGTGTACTGTTTTGAATTATGGTACATGTTTTCTCGATTGGATAAGAACATCTGGTACTATATGCACCCCTACTCTTTGTGCTTCTAATAAATCATGTGGTTGTCAGTTTAAAACAGTACATCAAATTAGTGCAGGAATTGCTAATTGTCAAAACTGTACGTGTACAGGATATGTTATAGGTACTCACGGTGTTATACCTGGTACAGGTTGGAGTCATTCAGGTGGGTCGACGGGTAGAATTGAGATTGGATTACCAACATTAAACGGTGAAGGTGGCTCCGGACACCATGGAATGGTTCATGTTGTAGTAGATGTATATGAGTACTGTAACGCTCACGCTACTACATATATTATTGGTGGTCACAATTGGAATTGCGCTTGGTATAATTGTGGTGCAAATAGAGCAGCTGGTTGTAATCCTAAAGGTATTAAATTAGCTTATCATTCCTGTGGTGGTTCTAGTAACGGTAGATACGTTATTTTGATAGGAGAGTGTGATTCTTCATGGAATTATGGTGCTGTATTTGTGAGAAGAGTATCTAACGGTCTCTACTATTGTAATAATATGGACTTAGGTACTGATATGTACATAAAGCAAGTTACATGCGCAGATAGTTATTACAATTGTACTACAGGAGAGCAAACATTTATTGGTACACTTCGTATAGGTAATATTTGTGGTACTGGTGAAATTAAAGGTTGTCGGATTTGCTCATCAGTGACTGGTTCTTGTTCAATTGTATCTGCTGGTGGTATATGTGTTGTGAGTGATTGGTACAGAATTACAGGTAATAATGGTCTTTATTTTAGTAGTCATACAGCAGGTATACACGGTGGTGGTACAGGTGTTGTTTGTGCATACAATAATGGAAGGTTTTGTTCTAACGCGACTTCAGGTTGGGGCTTAAGGTCTGCGGGTTGTATATTAGCAGTAAGTTGTATGCAAGCTAATTGTAATGTTTGTGCTGGTTGTAATGTTTGTGCTGCTGGTTTGGTTAGAGGAGCTATTGTTTGTGGTACAAGCTGTGTACAGACTCCTATAATTAAGTTAACAGGAGAAAACACTCCTATTATTTGCGGCCCGGGCGGGCATACCGTTATTTGTACAGACTCATTTTGTAATATGATAGGTACTTCATGGAGTACGAGATGCTTTGCGTTCAATGGTACTTGTTTCAAACAAACATGCGAACTAATAAACTCGAATTGTGTACAATCTCCTGTAGTTTGCGCTACCAGTTGTGTTCGCTCTCCCGTTGTATGTGGTTGCCCGGTTTACTCTGACGGAGGTAATTTAAGTAGCTTTTTGGCGGGTTGTTGTAATTATAGAGTCTTTAGAGTTTGTGGTGATGCTTGCACTTTTTACCCTGTGTGCTATCATAGGGGTCAAGGGTGGGGATATAAAAGGTATTCTATAAACAGATCATACAATAGTTATGCTCCTGATACATGGTATACATCAACTCACAAAGGCGGTTTAAATTATACTTGGGAACAAACCAGTGATACCCAATGGGGAGGTAACGATAGATCTTTTAGAATTAACCAGATTCGCGAAACTTATACTAGTGTTGTAGGCGGTCACGCACATACAGTATCTGGTGGTGTTGTATGGCTAAGAGGTGGTGGCGCTGACTATTGTTTCTTTTCCGACAGTTTCTGTACTAGTTGTGTCTGTGTTTATGACGGTGTTGGTGCCGCAGATGCTTATGGCATGGGTCATAGTTCGTGTACGTACTTTTGTCCGGGTAACTGCGCTTGTGTTTGTGCATTATCTTTCGCTAACGCGCAATCTTGTAGAAACAGTACTATTTGTAATACTACTGCTTATCCCCTACAAATGCAAGGAGTCGGTAATTCTTCTGCTACAACCGGTTGTTTTTGTAAAGTACATTCATCTAGTCATATATGCGCGACTGATATCTCGTGTGGAGGTAGGTTAATCGGGGTAAACTGTGTACAGGCTCCTTATATATTAGCTACTAACTGTGTACATGCTTGTTGTGGTATAACCTTTGTTCACTCTAACTGGTCTGGTGAAAAAACTAAAATACAAGCTCATTCATGTAACCTATACTTCCAAAATTATAACACTGGACATTTTATCTTTAGAAATTGCGGTACGTGCACTGTCGCATCGATTGATCAGTCTGGTTGTTTAAATGCTGTGGCGTGTGTGGTGGCTCCTAGGATAAAAGCTACTTGCTGTATTTATACTCAATGCGGTATAGACTTTGCTCACTCTAACTGGACTGGTGAAAAAACTAAAATACAAGCTCATTCAACTCACCTATACTTCCAAAATTATAACTCTGGTTGTTTCTTTTTTAGAAACTGTCACGGTACTAACGTTGTGTCTATTGCATGCGACGGTTGTTTATACTCGTACAATTGTATTCAAGCTGGTAGTAACATTTGCTCTAACTCTGGTATTACAGCTTCCTCATATGTACGTTCACCAGGTTATCTGCAAACTGGTAATCATATTTATGCGTGGAGTCAGGCCTCTCAAAATTGTATAACATTTGGAGTTGGTAATTCTTCTGGTAATGGCTGGATTCACCCATTTAAAGTATGTAGATGTGGGGCGGTTGTTATAAACGGTGGTAGTAATAATACCTCACATGATGCTGCATTATTTATATGTCAAACTAATAATAACGATTGGGGTTTGAGGGTTTGTAAAAATACTAGTAGCGCGTCAGAGTATGGTATTAAAGTAGATATGGGTGCGTCTGCTACTTATGGTTATGATGCAGTATTTGGTGGATCGCGTAAATTTACAGTTTCTTATAACCAAGTATGTCATAGTCAGAATGTATGTGCAGGTTCATGTGTTGTTGCTCCAAGAGTATGTGGTAGTACTTGTGTAAGAGGTGGTGTTGTTTGTGCTACTTCTGGTTTTTATGGAGATGGTTCTAACTTAACTGGTGTAGGTGGTGGTTCAGAGACGAGCTGTACACATGGTAGTCATTCTGGTACTACAGGTGTTACATTAGATATAACTCACAAAACACATGTACTACCATTAGCTAGTGGTGCAGTTATAACAGGGTTTACATACTCTAATAGGAGTAGTAGCGGTACAGTAGACACAATAACGCTTGTAGTTAAATACAGTGGTACTGCATCTATAACATGGACTAATGTAGTTTGGTCTGGTGGTGTTACACCAACGCTAACAGGTACGTCAGGTAAAGCGGATGTATTTGTATTAACGTCGTATAATGGTTCATATTGGGTTGGAACCATAGCGGCAACTAATTTAGATAGTACGAATTTATAAAAATATGAGTAATGCTATAGTAATGTCAGGTGGTAAGACTTTACCACAGCTACCATACGAGCCTACATTTAGGTTTGACGCAACAGAAGGATATGGTGTAAATTGTATGAGTGGTACATATCCAGATTGTACTGATACAACGTGTCATGTTTGCTGTAATCAAAGACCGGATAGTTATAGTTGTTGTCCTTTATGTTATTCTAGCTTAAGAAATACAGGTAATACAACTAGGACATTTGGTGGGCAAAATGGGTGGGGAACAGTGACATCTACTAATAATCACAGGTTGTGGACTCGTAAATGTTATGCGAACCCTACTACCCTCTGTCAGTTCAGTAATGCAGATGGAGGTATGTTTCAAGCTTGGAATTCTTGTATGGATTCTGGCAATACTCATTTGAAGTGTGCCCATCCGGGTATGTACCTTATTCAAGGCGGATATTGGTGTTATACCTTACCACGCCATTCTATAGTATTTGGTTTTCATATACATTGTTATTGTAGTTGTCAAACCCGACCTACTATTTTAGATGTTCCTAATTTAGGTTATTCTGGTTATTGTGTACAAGCGTGTTGTTGTTGGTCAACAGGATGTATCAATTGTTATCTAATGACAGTCAATGGAGGTGAAATTGGTGGGGTAGAGTTAGAAGATGGCCATAGCTATATAGTTGGAGTTAGATATGAACCTGATAATTGTTGCGCGTTATGCAATTATGCCAGATATTGTGGTGTACCTCACTCGTGTTGTAATTCTGGTTATTATATTAATATTTTAAAAGATAATGGCGAAGCTGGTTATTATTACTGTCATTATCCAGAGCACTGTCCTATACAATGTTCAAGTTGTAGTACAACTAACGACTGTATGTCTCAAATAGGGTTTGGCGCAGAAGGGCATTGCTATAGTTCTTCCTCGACTAACATATGGATGTGTGTTGGAAATATTGCTTATTGGGAAAATTGCGCATTAACTCCTGCAGAGCTAAATAAAGCCATGGATGCATATAGGTCTAAGTACAAAATTAATACTTGTCACGAGTGGAGTGAAAACCCTATACCGTTTACTGCGGTAAGATGGGAAGGAAGCAACGCGACCTCCGGCACGGCATGCCAGAGTAATTCTATATATGAGTTTTATTTGTTTTGTAATGGTATGGCAGAATTAAGAACCGGGGTCTGGTGTTGCGATAACGGTCAGTTTGGTCAGTACAATTCCTCTGGGACAGGTACAAACTTTGGAGCAATATCTCCAAGAACATCATATGTATGGTGTGCGTTTTGTCCTTCAACAACGTTATATACTGGTTACACGTATATAAATGGACAAATTGTACAGAACAATCGGTTACCCATGGGTGGTGCGTGCTCGCATTGGGCAAGTGGCCAGCTCCCACGAGCTCGTTTACGAACATGGCGATCAGTACCTAGTACTTGTTTTTATGATTGTTGTGTAGAAAGTAGCATGGGTTTCTCTTCAAAGCTAACTTCTAGTACAGATGATGCGTTTGTATGTCTTTATATGCCTCACTCATATTGCGCGTTAGGAAGTACATATGCAGCGGGTACTTATATGTATGTTAATACTAATGGTATAATTAGCTTTGGTTCTGGTACTAATGCATATAGTGGGTTGACCTGTACAAACCCTTCAATAAATAAAATATACATAGATGCAGCTGACAGGAGCGCTCAATATATAAGTACCGTTGCTAGTAAAAAATAACTATGAAAAAATATTTTATAATTAATATAACAGATAATAGTATAATATCTTCCGCTTCTACACTACCAGATACATATAAACATATATCTAATTTGCAGACTATTGCAGAGAACGACCCGGAATTACTAAAAGACCTTACATGGGCAGATTTACCAGAAGAAGGGTTCTGGGAAGCTATATATGAAGAACAACCCGAATTAGGAATAAACCAAGTATATGAACAAACAGTAAGTGTTGATCCTGTTTTAAAGGTTGTTAATGTAACGTTAGCAGTTATACAAGCACCTGAGGGGAACGTTGACCCTACAGATACATTAGCTCTAATTAAACAGGATGTAGGTCGATATCGGGATGAATATTTATTCTTGACCGATTATACTCAATTACCCGATGCTCCATTCACTGAAGAGGAAAAGGTGCAATTTGCAGTATACAGACAACAATTGAGAGATATGTTTGATGTAGATGATGTAAATAATATATCATGGCCAACAAAACCTGATATAACATCGTCTCCGTTACGTAATGTTGTCGAGCCTGGTTATAGTGGTTATCTGTAAGATATAAATGGTTGATACATTTGATAAAATATATTTAATTACTTGTTATCATAGCAACCACAGGCTAAAAGATACATTATCTCATTTAAAAGATAACGGAATTATACCAGAAATATTTGTAGCTCCTATAAAGCATCATTTTCCTCAAACTCATTATTATAATAATTTTAATGATAAAAAGTATATTTTCCCCGGAAAGATTTCTCTTGCATGCGCTTATGAGCAATTATTTCAAAAATGTATAATAGATAATACACAAACAGCTTTATTTTTAGAAGATGATGTAAGGTTGAAAGATGATTGGCGTCGAAATATATCTCAATGGAATATAAAAGATTGGTATATATTGAAAGATGGAGCAGAAACTCACTTCTTTGCTATGAGCTTACAAGCTATGAGAGATTATCTTAACAAATACGCAATGAGTTATAACTGTATCGATTGGCAGATAAATGAATTAATAAATTGTCAACCTAATAAACCTTCAATAATGACTACAAACATTGCGACTCAAGGCTCCTGGTTATTAAAAACTACAAAATCTACCATCGATACTAAAGAAGATATATATACACTTGAATTTTAAGTAAAAATTAATAAGTTTTTATGTGGACAAGACTATTATCTTTCATGTAGAGGGCGGTATAGGAAAAAATTTAATGGCTACAGCCGTAGCTACTGCAATCAAAAAAGCACATCCAGATCGTAAGCTTATTGTTTGCGCTGCATGGGCCGCTGTATGGGTAAATAATCCAGATGTAGATAGATTTTATGTGTTAGGAGCTACACCGTATTTCTTTGAAGACTTCATTAAAGGTAAGGATACATGGATATTTAAATCTGAACCATACCACCATCAAGACTTTTTAAACGGTAAACGATATCTAGCTGATATTTGGTGTGAACAATTAGGAGTACCATATAACGGTGAAATGCCTCAATTAGTTCTATCTAAAAATGAAAAGAAAAACATAGAACGAAAGCTAAGTGGTTTTGGTAAGCCTATTTTTGCGTTACAGACTAACGGTGGTGGTCCACAAGATTTTCCTGTATCGTGGGTCAGAGATGTACCTCTATCAAACTTAACACAAATACTCAATGAGATTAATAAAGAGTATAAAATTATACATTTACGACGAGAGGATCAACCGGAAATTAAAGGAGTAGACTTTATACAAACTCCTAATGTACGAGACTTATTTGCTGTAATTGAATACTCTCACAATAGGTTGCTTATAGATAGTTTTGCTCAGCATGCAGCTGTAGCATTAGATAGACCCTCTACGGTTTTATGGCCTATTGATAATGTAAAGACGTTAGGTTATCCGGAATTTCATAATAATATTGTATCTAACGCTGATACCCGTAAGGTACATTTAATTGATAGTTACTTAGGAGCTCATCCAATTAACGGAGAGTTTCTTCATGAATGTCCTTTTGACAATGATAATATTTTTGAGACTGCTGATATTCGAGAAAGTCTTGAAGAGTTAGAAGAGAAAGAATATTACGAGCAAGAAGAAGTAGTAAGTATTATTCCAGAAAAACAAGTACGTAAACCAAATAAAAATATATTAGAAGGTCAACAACCATTACCACCTAAAGCAATTCCACAGCCATTTCTACCAGATCCAAATAGAAGATCTGGAAAAAACAGACAAAAGAAACGTAAGAGAAGATAGTTGATTTGTGTATATAGGTATATAAATAGTTTTAATTATGGATCCAATTCAAGCATTAGATATGTTAAGTCAAGTCGTTAAAGGTGTACGACTACCTTACAACGAACACGTGTTGTTAGAGAGATCTGTCGATGTACTAAAGGGTGCTATTAATGGTACTGCTCAGGAACCAGCAGAGATCTTAGAAGATGAACCCGTTGTTTTAGAAGATGAAACAACAACTAAACCAACCGCTAAGAAGAAAGTTGCTAAGCGGGGAGGAAGGAGAAAAGCATAATGGCAAATATTGCAGGAAACGAAGCCGCAGCACCAGTAGATGGTCAACCACAACAGCAAAATCAAGAAATTAATCTTGATGAGCTAACTGTAGAACAAGCATTTGGTTTTATTACAAGCGCTATTCGATCTCAACCGTTTACTTATAATGAGCATGTACAGCTTGAGCAAGCTCGTACATCGGTTGGAACAGCAGTAGGTGTTGGTCAACCTGGTTAATAATTGATCAAATAAACTCACAAGGCCCTACGGGGCCTTTTTTTATAGGTCTTGATAAATATTACTCTCTTGAAACTCTTTGATAAATGTGCGAATATCAAATCTACTCTTATCCATTTCTTTTAAGTAATAATAAGTCTCTTTAATAAGCCCGATATCGTTGATCTTTTTGTTTGCTGATTCTAGATCATTATAATAAAAAGGATAATCTTCTCCTAAATATTCTACTACTGCCGGGTGACAATTCACTAATAAAGGTATATTTCTTGATATACAATCAGTTACCCCATTGTTAGCACTTGTGTCTATGAGGTTAAGAAAAGCTATTGTTGTTGTTAAAAACTTATCAAACTCTTTATTCTCTAAATGTTTGTGTACTATAACGTCACCTTTAGCTGTTTCTCCTGTATATTGTTGTTTCCTTTTAAACTCTTTTAATTGATCATCATATATTCTATGCGCGTATGGAAGTCTACCTAGTAGTACATTTTTCTTCATATGAGTATCTAATAGCCAATACTTTTCAAAATCTCTCAACCAATAACCAATACACGTGATCTGTCTATCTTGTAAAAAGGCATCCAAATTAAACTCTTCTACATCTAGAGGGGTGGGGTGAAGTAATGTTTCTATAGGTACATGATCTAACCCGTATTGAGTAAATACATATCTCAAAGATTCTTCGAGATCATATGATAAAGTATATAACCCTTTACAGTTTCTCATTGCTATAGCAAAAGGAATCCTAGCACACATATTAATAGGGGTTTGTTTAATATCAAAAGGTTTAGGTATAATCATAGGATTATGTACAAACCCTATCCAGTCTGTTTGATGATGAGGTAATACTTGTTGTTTATCGTTATTGAAGCAATAATCCCAATCGAATGTTCTCTCAATAAACTCATCAACTAAAACTTCTGCCTTCTCGTCATGAAACTTTTTAATTAAACATGCATTAACCCAGTTCCACCCAGCGCGATGTATTTCTTCTTTAAAGGTTTTTCGTCTTAAAAAATTTAATTTCTTCATAGAAGATCTTTTTCTCTTGTTATAGAATAATATATATGGTTACCATATTTATGAGTTTTACAGTTATAGTATTTATCATATATTTTATTCCAAATACCTTCACTTGATTCGTTTAAAATAGTAGATGATCTAAACTCCGTACAACCAATTTCAAAACTTTTTTCTATTGTAGTTGTATAAAATAAAAAGCCAGCGTTTATATTTCTTAGATCTGGATCTAACGAGGAGTGGTCTATTTGAAATATTTTTTTATTACGCGATCTAGTTATAGTGCCGTTTATTTCCCCAACATCTTTTCCTCCAATTACGTTTCGCAGTAATGAAGCAAACGTTGAATAATCATCATTCGTAGTTAATATAGTTATTAGTTTTATATTAGCTTGAAAATCCATATATTTGAATCAATAATATTTAATGATACATTCTGACATACTCAACTCTCTAGACGATAATGAAAGGGTTATTCTTTTATCGTGCGTCATGCATGCAACTGGTAAAGAATATCAGTATGATGAATTAGTTTATTTTCGTAAATATTTTTTAAAACGGTTACTAGAAAAATATTATACTATTGTCGCTGAGGATGTTAAAGAGGAATATAAAGCCATGGTTGATAAAATTAACAAGTCGTTTAAGTCATTATGATGGTATTAAAATACATGATACTATTTTGTATATTTCTTATAGGTTGTGCTTCGAAGCCTATTAACATAGATACTCCGTTACGTAAAGATGAGTACAAACATTATTATGTTTTGAGAGATCAAAACCCTGATGAAAATATACAAGAAAAAATACAAACCACTCCTCAAAAAATATCAGGTAAGCTTAAAAAAATATTTGTTAAGCCTAAAACTAATGTAACAGTTGAACCTAATTTAGTAAAACCTATACCTTCTACAACAAAAGAAACTATTACACCAGAAAAACTTACAGTAGTTCAATTACCTACTACCGTAACAAATGATCTTAATATAAATGAACCTGTATATGTACCAATAGATAGAGAACAAGTTGTAATAATTGATGCAAAAAATACAACTACATCTTATTTAGCAATACTACAAGCAATTATTATTATTTGTTTAATTACATTTATACATTTTAAAAGAAAACGAAAGACAAAAAAAACTGATACAAGAGTGTTGAAATTATAAACATTTATAATCAATAAGGGTACATATGACATATAAAGACTTGTTGGAGAAACTAAATGAGCTAGACGAAGATCAGCTAGAACAAGATGTAGAAATAGTTGGGGATTGTATAACAAGAGAATATTATGATATTTCGGTAGAATTAGACGATGATAATTATTCTATCATTATTAACCTAATTTAATGTTGACAGTCTCTCCAGCTATCCTATAATTTTTCTGATGACAAAGTTCAATTCGATCGAAGCTCTTTTAACTCACGTTACCGAAAACACGAATAAAATTCTTGAAGACGCAAAGTATAGTAGTGAAGACGATCCAGAAGGTCTTATTCGAGAGCTAGAGATGGAAGCATTAACAGAGCTTTTAGATGAGATGGTTGATTTAGGTCTAATTAAGATTGTAGGAAAGACAGATGAAGGAGAAAATTTATATACTGCAGTATGATTGAAATAGAAGAAACACAAACAAAAACATGGTTTATTGATCTAGATGGGACCGTTCTAGAGCATAGAACAAATAAAGAGATAGATGATATGGTGGATAATCATCCCGAAGCAAAAGAAGAAAAATTTCTTCCGGGTGCATTAAACTTTTTTAGACAATTACCTAAAAGGGATATTATTATTCTAACCACAGCGAGGTTAAAGAGACATATTGAGCATACTTTAAAGTTTCTAGATGATAATTATTTTCCTTATGATGAATATATTTTCGGTTTAGGGTCTGGACAAAGAATTTTGCTCAACGATATTAAACCGGCTGAAGTTACTCCAGATAAGAAAGATATGAAAACTGCTTTTGCAGTTAATCTAGATAGAGATAAATTTAATTTTAATTTAATTGATACTATAGTTAATTAATATTATGGATAATTATATACTACAAGCAATAAACAAATATGTAGCTAACAACCCTCAAATTAATTTAGACTCAGAAGCGGCTAGAAAAGCTTTAGCAGAATTTATTAAAAAATATCTTGCTATTACCTGTGACTGATTTTTACAAACAATCTGGAGTCGATGTTGACAAGACAGATAATTTAGTCAAAGCAATATCATCTCACGTAAGCGGTATCGGAGGTTATGGAGGAATTTATCCTTTCGGTCGAAACTATATAGTTGGTACTACTGATGGAGTTGGTACCAAGCTCTTACTAGCAAAAGAATATAGTATGCTAGAAGGAGTAGGTATAGACTGTGTAGCCATGTGCGTCAATGATATTGTATGTACTGGTGCTGCACCTCTTTTCTTTCTTGATTATTTTGCTTCTAGTAATGTAGATGAGAAAGAATATATTACAGTTATAAACTCTATTAAGAAGGGATGTGATATTGCTAACATAGCGCTTATAGGAGGTGAGACGGCAGAACTCCCCGGTATGTTTGGTAATAATAACTTTGATATCGCTGGATTCTGTGCAGGAATAGTTAAGAAGCGTAAGCTTATAGATGGATCTAACATAGAGAGGCTAGACGCTATCATTGGATTACCTAGTAATGGTTTTCATAGTAACGGTTACTCTCTTGTTCGGAAATGGTTTGATCCTAAAAAGCATGAAAAATATTTAAAAGATATCTTGCAACCTACTGAGATATATTCTAACATTATTGTAGATCTGTTAGATAAAGTAGGTAGTAAGGTAAAAGGTCTGGTGCATGTCACTGGAGGTGGTAGGTCTAATATCAATAGAGTTCTACCAGATGGCATGAGAGCAAATTTCTATGAATTTAAGTTGCCTTCTAGACCAGAAATCTATAATATAATTCAAACAGAGCAAGGAATATCTGATAAAGAGATGAACTCGGTATTCAATAATGGTGTTGGTATGTATATTATCGTTGCAGACAAGCATAAAGATAATATTATGAATACTCTAGTAGATCTAGAAACCACTCCTTATCATATAGGATTTGTACATTAACGCCAGTGTGGTGAAATTGGCAAACACAACAGACTTAAAATCTGTCGCCCTTCTAAGGCTTGTCGGTTCGAGTCCGACCACTGGTACCATTTTAAACCCCTATAGCTTAATGGCAAAGCGTCCGTCTTATACACGGTTGAGCTCTAGATGTGAGCATGTTGTAGGTTCGAGTCCTACTAGGGGTACCAATTATAAATAATTATATGAAGTTTAAACAGCAAGTAATTTTAAAACATGATCATGGGATTACCGCTCAATGGATGAGCGAAGATTATAGTTGGATGGGGATTGCAACTTATTTTGAACTTGAAAAAGAAGGTACGAATAGCGAGGGAGCTACTGTTACATATAAGAAATGGGTTCTTGGTAATTGCTCTGGTCCATGGACTGGTATTAGCGAAGACGGAAAAAGTCTGACTGTTATACCAGGTTACGATAATGAACGTAACCAAGTATCTGGAGAAGCTAATATTTTATTAACATTATTTAATGCTTATACTGGCGGCAAAAAAGCATTTGCAAGTATCTGGAAAGCACCTACAATAGGGTTTGATAATTTTTGGCCTGAAGACAATTTTGCAGAAGAAGGATAAAAAATTTGCCAGTTTAGCTCAGTGATAGAGCAACGGTTTTGTAAACCGTCGGTCGTCGGTTTGAGTCCGACAACTGGCTCCATTTTAAAAAAATATGAAAAAACTAATTATTATCGCATTATTAACAGCCAGTAGTGTACTGGGCGGGACGATAAATGAGAATCTAGCTAAATTAGCTGATAGTCCTGATATTATTATTTTTATTAAAGGTCAGCGATTACATAGATTAATTAATGAAAGTGGTGGGCCTGGTAATCATTGGCTCAGAGCTTCTGATAGCGATGAAGTGTGGGCTGGTTTTAATGTTAATGATATCCCTAGGTTCGTTGGAGTACACATCAAGCAAGCGACACCCAGTAATCAACACGAAACATTTTATAATTTAATTGAATCGATTCCAGATACACATGGAGGTTTTATTAAGTTGAATAGTTTATTAGAAGCTATAAGACAGAACCCTAGGTTATCTCGACTAGTATTTCGCTGGACACTACAAAACGAAAAAAGGTTTGGTATTGTCGTTGGTCGGGAGATCATGAAGGCTAACCCATCGCAGTATATGTTGTATCGTAATATTGTAGATGAGGAAGCTCCAGAAATGGCTAATACATTTGAGATAGGTCATGTGTGGAGTGATCCTACATTCTCTCAAGAAGAGATCGTAGGGCCTGATCCAAGTAGATTTGTCGAAGAATAATTTTATGAAAAACAGTACAGTATTATTATGGTGGTTCTTATATCAGTTAGTTGGCATGCTTGCAGCAGCTGGTTTTGGATTCGTAACAGGATTAATTGCAGGTATTATTGGCTTACCAGAAATGTTTGCTATGCCAGTTATTTTAATCGGCGCTTTAACTACAAACTTTTTTGTTTTTAAATGGGCAGCTGGTAAAATATATAACAGTTAAGAGTTGAAATTTAACTTTTGTATACTAAAATAATGTTTATGAAAGCATTCTTAAATTACGAATACATGATTACCCCTGGTGTTCTTAAGATTCTATCTTACATCGGAATGGTATTAGCGGTTATAGTTGGTTTGTTTACTGCATTCACAGCTGAATTTTTCACTGGAATTGGTACAGCAGTCCTAGGCCCTATCGTTATACGTATCTACGCTGAGTTGATGCTTATTGTCTTTGAACTACATAAAGAGTTGAAAAAAATATCATCGAAGTAGATACGAAATACATATAAATTAATTAGGGCTCTATATAGAGCCCTATTTTTTTGCTTGCATCTTTTATGCAGAGTTCTATAATATAAATAAGTTAGGGTTGACGGAGTTATACCCCTGTATGGTTAAGCCATATAATCCGTTTTACTGTCGTGGTGTAGCAGCAACCTTTAACGGGCCTTTAGCTCAGTGGTTAGAGCAGTCGACTCATAATCGATTGGTCGTAGGTTCGAATCCTACAAGGCCCACCATGCACGTCGACCGAGCAAGCGAACGGAATGGTCTGCAAAACCATCTTTGCAGGGAGCGTTACCCTGGGCGTGCTCCAATTTACAACAATGAAAGAAGACATACCTTCAATAAAAATACATAATGTTACAGATAATGACGACGGGACTTGTACTATAGACTTTGAAACTTCAGATGCGTTTGATAAAATGTATCTAGAAGATACAGGCAAAAAAAGAGTCACTAAAAGAGGGCTCTCTAATTATATTAGAGATTTAATATTAAAAGCAGCGAATGAAGAAGATGGTTACAGTATATGTCCCGAATCACCAAAGAAATAAACAAACCTGTTAATCCGTTTATACTATTGTTCGCAATTCCAATCGCTTTACTATGCGGACTCATTGCGTATATATTAGAAATATTAGATGAAATTAAAAAACCATGAACTTAGGAACTAAATTTACAAACTCAGGCACAAAAATTATGCTTTGCGGTAGTGGAGAGCTAGGCAAAGAAGTCGTTATTGAACTCCAACGTCTAGGACTAGAGGTTATTGCTTTAGACTCCTATGAGAACGCCCCGGCAATGCAGGTAGCTGACAGGAGTTATGTTCTTTCTATGCTTGATGCAGATGCATTAAGAAACGTTATTGAAAAAGAAAAACCTGACTATATTGTTCCAGAGATAGAGGCTATTGCTACAGATGTATTTGTTGAAGCAGAAGAGAGCGGTATTACTGTTATCCCTAACGCTCAAGCGGTTAGGTTAACAATGAATAGAGAAGGTATTAGAACATTAGCTTCAAAGCAATTAGGTCTTAAAACGTCTAAATATAGGTTCGCTTCTACTAAAGAAGAATTTATTAAAGCAGTACAAGAAATTTCTTTACAATCTTCTGTAGATGATCATTTCTTACCATGTGTAGTTAAGCCTGTTATGTCATCAAGTGGTAAAGGTCAAAGTTTAATAAGAGAAGAATCTCAAATTGACGAAGCATGGTCTAAGGCCCAGCAAGAAGGAAGAGCTGGTGCTGGAAAGGTAATTGTAGAAGAAATGATCGATTTTGATTCTGAGATTACCTTACTTACTGTAAGACATATCGGTGGTACAAGCTTTTGTCCAGCTATTGGACATAGACAGGTTGACGGGGATTATATTGAATCATGGCAGCCTCACCCATGTAACGCTACTGTTCAGCTTAAAGCAGTAGATATAGCAAAAAAGATTACTAGTGGTTTAGGTGGTTACGGAGTCTTTGGAGTTGAGTTATTTATTAAAGGAGATGAGGTATATTTTTCTGAAGTGTCACCACGGCCACATGATACGGGATTAGTTACTCTTATTTCTCAAAACATGTCCGAGTTCCAGCTACATGCCAGAGCTATTCTAGGGTTACCAATTCCAGATGTTGAGTTACACAAACCTAGTGCGTCTAGGGTTATAAAGCTAGAAGGTAAAACAGATAATTTAGTTCTCAATATTAATCATGATTGTTTGAACAGACCGGAGACAGATATTCGCATCTTCGGAAAACCAGGCGTTAA
>Ga0209645_1000326_pt1 | contig 25438 bp, 36 predicted proteins | sample ETNvirenome_6_30_FD_184070 | JGI IMG/M metagenome (GOLD analysis project Ga0209645, IMG submission 184070) | Marine viral communities from the Pacific Ocean - ETNP_6_30 (SPAdes) (version 2) | ecosystem: Environmental > Aquatic > Marine > Oceanic | place: Pacific Ocean | collected 2013-06-19
ATATTTTTCCTCACCCAGTCTTCAATGGAATCTTTATTCATCTTTGACCTCCTCGATGGTGACATTGTTATCGTCTAGCTTGGAATTGGTTTCGTTCCAGGTGACTTCGCCACTAGCAATCATGCGTTCGGCGTCATCTTCGTCCTTTGCCTCAAATATTGCTTCGTAATACACACGCTGGTGTGACTCGTCTATTGCTCTAAATTTTTTCATTCTTTAGCCTCCTCAACTATATCTTCGTCAAAATCTTCCATTAAATATTCAAGAGCCTTGATCCGATACCCTGGCTTTATTCTAAATATTTTTACTTCACCAGTAATATCATCAAGTAATGGATTGCCCTCCTCGTCACTTTTATAAAAAGTTATATCGTTAATTAATACTGTATAACTCATATTCGCCTCCTTTGTTTGGGGAGGTATGCCGTGTAATAGCATTACGGTTGTTTAAGTTCAGATGCATTTCTCTGAAGGCAACTTCCATCCCCTTTGCGTTTCAAGTGAGGGGAAACGCACAAAAACCTAGAGTTCCTGTTTAACGATATGGAGCTCCGAACCAATCGACCGATTCAGGGTCTCGAGTCATTACGGCAACTACCTGAACCTTTTATATATATAATGGGATAAACTGGGATTGTCAACCCCTAAAGTAAATTTTTTTTTTACCAGCAGGTGACGCCGGGTCTGGGAGCTCTCTGACTACCATAGGGGCACGGGGGCGGGTTGCTTCGCAATGCAATGGAGAATCACGCATCACGCTGCCTGAGTCCAAACTCCTATAGTCCTTAAGGACACACGGGGCGTGGCGCACGGCAATGCAATGGAAACCAGCAGCATCCGGTCTCCTGACAGCTCAGATGGTACTATGTTGTGAAAAAGGGCAAATCTTCTACAATGGAGAATGCCCAGATCCACCTGCAGCCTGGGACGCTGAAGATGCCTATTATCCCAACTACGTGACGGCTGGGGGTTTGGGCAATGCAGAATGCAGAAGAACTCTTTGCACCTGCTTCCAGGGACTCTCCGCCAAATTAAACGTCCATTTGGGCTCGGTTCGGGTTCCTTCTCCCGCAATGCAGCGGACCAAGGATCCATCAAAGATATAAAGTAATCTCTGAGGGAGGGCCTTGGCCATAATGAAAGATCTTCCGCCACATAAACTATGCTTATAATTCCACATTATTTGATGAGGCCTTAAATTTAATTTATTACTCTTTATTACTTTCAACTCTACCCAAAATGATATTCCGTCTTTAATTCCATAGACATCAGGTACACCAGGCATAGCCCAGTTTTCATGCCTTGTCCAAAATATATCAGGTAGGTTTTCTTTTACCTCCTTCCAAAATTTACTCTCTGGCTTCACCCAAAAAACCACCTAAACAGATACACAATTGCAACAATTATGATAAATGCTTTGATGCCGCCAAAGACTATGAGTATGGGAAATATCTCCCACCACTTAGGACCAATGTCAAGACTGACATCTTTCATCTTTATATCAAGCGGTATTGACTGTTTCTTGTGATACTTTTGCTCCATTATTCTTTCTCCTTACATTCCTGTTTTGTATTCTCTTGGCCATAGACCAAGCAATATAATCTCGCAACTCTTTCTTTGTTGCAGGATTGCTTCTAATATCTTGTAGCTCTCTGACTTTTTTTTCTAAAGAAGCTATTCTATTTGAAAAAGACTCACGCATTGAATCAATTTGTTCTTGCAAATTTCTAGTAGTCATCTTGCCTCCTTATTGGTGTTTTTTTATCTCTTGCATTATACCCTGCAACACCACAAGATGCGACATTGTGGATATGATGCCAAATTAAACTACGATTTTTCTTTAACGTAGGAAATAATAAATCTAACAAAAACCTTTTCATCTTTCTCCCTTTCTTTTTAAACTTTCTAAATCTTACTCCCATTTAATCTTATGTCAACTAATTTTTTGTTATTTGTTTTAAATCTTTTATCTCCTGGTAATCAACCTCAATACTAAACTGCTCTTTTAACTGTTGTAACTTTGCTTGTACCTCTTCCCTGTTCATGGAATCTATCGTGCCTGTTAATATTTCTTTTTTATCTACATATAATCCAGCTATCTGACCTCTTCTAGTTTCTGCAGCAACAGCAGCATTCCAATTACCAGCTTCGCTAGCTTTATCTCTTATTCTTGCTAAGGTAGCTAAAGATCTTTCTTGTGTGCATTTATATCTTTCAACAATAGCTCTTCGTTCATGTTCAATTGCTTTTGCAACTATTGGATACCTCTCTGGGTTTTGTAACTCCGAAGCTCTTACAACAGCAGATCCCGGTGCGTAACCTGCTTCAATCGCACATTGAGATCCTGTTTTTAAACCTTCAGAATGCACTAAAAGTAAAATGAACTTTCTTTGCTTACCTGTTATCTTAGGATGATACAAAGTATCTGATAAAGGCTCTGGTACTATTAAATTACTCTCACTCATAAATACCTTTTACAATAGTAGATTTTTACCATAAATCACGCTAAAAGCGAAATTTTTTATTACCTGTTATCGCTATGACTAGGTTACTTCTGGTTACCTGTAAATATTGTTCAAGTAACCTTATTATTGTTGATATACTTGAAAAGTTACTTGGTTACCTAGGTTACCTCTAGTTTTGTAAAATATTTTTTATTTTATCTAACAGAAAACATCTATAGAGAACCCGATTTATGGAAATTGTTTAGGATCTTCAACAATATGCCTAACAATCTTGCCTAAAGCTTCTTCTCCTTCTGTCATAACCCAATCCCACTCTTCTTTAGTGTATCTCGTATCGTATATAGGATTGTAGAATTTTACTGTGACGTCGCCACATTTGGGACAGCTAGATATTTTTCTTACGGGACTGTTTGGTAGGTTTATTTGGGACATTTATCCTTCTCACCTTGTGAAATGGAAACAGTATGACATTTTCAGGTAGATCCTTCTTAAAGTATAATGCATCCATTAGTTCTAAACATGCCTTGTGCTCGTGGTCCGTGGTCTCTGTAGCCAGTAAACTGTCCAGTAAATCACGTTGTGCGAGTTTTTCTTTATAATCAAAGGCCATTGTCTATTTGTAAAATGCCCTTGTATGGAGAGACTCCTTAACAAGGGCATCCGTTAAGACTAAAATTATAGCCTAAAATGGGAAAAAACGCAATATTAGTCTTCGTTATGCGTTTCGTGGTAATCTTCGTACATCGAAGCGGCCAAAGCCCATTCTTTGTCTTCTTTTAACTTCTGAAACTTTTTCAATGCCTTTTTTCTTATTTCAGAAATTTCACCTTGCGAGTGACATGTATCGCATTGTTCTATTACATCGTCTCCTTCCCACGAGAGACGTACGTAACCATTACCTTTACATGTAGGACAAATAATATTGTTTTTTCCCAAACTCACTCCACTACTCCTTTCTTCAGACGTTAATTGTTAACTGTGTATTATTCAATTGAAGACCCTCAACTGTGTTTAAATCTACAATAGAATACATGATACCATAATAATCTTGGTTTTTACAGAACTCGTCTAAAGTGATGGTTGTACCTGGTCGGTATTTCATCATATGAGTGTGAAAAGCTTTTGAATTATTTTTTAATGGAACGATCTTTCCTTTCTTATCAGGTTGCGCAACAGGGAAAGCCATACCATCTACTTTTAAAATAGTAAGCGTTTCTGTTTCGTTATCAAAAGACCAACTAATTTTTGCTATGCTCAAGCTACCTTCCTTCTCTTAGATTTTTTAAATTCTTTATCTACTAATTCCGTTATCTGTCCACCGACCGATCGGTTGTTTTCTTCTGCTTGTACTTTAAGTTTACGATAGGTGTCGATCTTAACAGCTACCGATTTAAATTTTTGTGTATTCACGCTTTTTTCCTTTCGAATGTATTATTAGCATCCAGAAGCTCTGTGTCTCCTAGATCTAATTTTAATTGATTTGTTTCGTGGGCCACGGATGGAGTAAATTTACGCCCTGCATTTTCAGCAAGTTCTCGCCACCTTTTAGCATTACGCTTATAAAAGTCAGCCATGAAAGCGTCATTTAATTTTTCACACTCACGAGCCTTCTCGTGATTAACCTTAGCCCTTGTTAAACGAAGACCTAAACGAAAACCTTCTTTGAAGACGGCTTCGTAGTCTGGTTTTAGTGTAGTCATATTATCCTTTCTTAAATATCCGGTAAAGGCGTGGGACTAGTTTATTACCCACAAGCTTTCGACTACAGATGAACATTTCATACATGTCTACTCACAACCACCCTTGAGTACCTCAGGCATTTGCCCATACTTCATCTCAAGTGTACTTTACCCCTCTGTTAAAGAGTTGTTCAGTCAGCCGATAAAATTAATTAGATTTTATCACCGAATATGTGGGACACTATATATAATTATTTGGGACTGTCAACACCCTAAATAATGGCTATTTTAAAGGGTTTTTCGTATGTAATTTGGGAATTGTCCGTCTTCTAACCAACAAATATATGCGTGTTCCCATTCTTTACCATACTCTGCTTTACAGAATTGTATTACTCCATTTTCCTGTTTATCAGAAAATATATTACTAAAGAAGTTTAGAAAGTGATTCTTAGCACGGTCTGTTAAATTCATCATGCGTAGGTTATACGCAAAGTTTTTTGAAAAGACTTGTGTTATTCTTGCAGATCTATTATTTATTTTTCCAGACACAAGCCATTATCTAAAACAACTTTCTCATCTGTTTCTATCCATACTTTAGCTCCACATGCCAAAGGTTTATCTGGACTATAAATAACTTTTGAAGGGCCTTCTATTTTGACTTCGTGTGCATAGTTATTTGACTTTGATGTCTTAACTGTAATTACAGGATCTTTCGTTTTATTTTTCATGTTTGATCTTATTTTATGTTGGTTGACGTGTATTCTTTTTTTCATTTACTCACCTGCTTTACCCCAATTGTCTCCTAGTTCTACATCTACTTTACTAGGAACTAAAAGTTCAACACAAGTTTCCATTATCTCTTTAATTTTTTTTGCATCTTTACCACACTTACCTACACTAAAGTCTAATTCATCGTGCACTTGTATATGTGCAAGATAACCTTCTTTGTTTAGTTCTACCATGGCTTTCTTTGTTTGATCTGCTGCAGATCCTTGAATTAATCTGTTTAATGCTTTATATGTCCAAGCTCTTTTAATCATATGCTCACCGTATTCTCTTTGTGCTTCTACTAAAGGTAAAGCCTTTGATCCCCATTCATTGGTAGGTTCCCATAAATCAAAACGACAACGCCTACCTAATAAAGTTCTTAAAAAACCTTTTTTACCTGCTGATGACATTGTTCTATTCATCAACTGTTTCACAAAAGGAACTCTTTCATGATAGGTAGCAAGTAGGTCAGATGCATCTTCTAAGTTTAATCCTAATTGAGACATTAGTTTACCCTTACCCATGCCATAAAATAATCCTAAATTAATTGTTTTAGCTTGTTTACGATCAATCCCTGCCATGTCACTAACTAACGTGTGAAAATCTGTTTCGGGGTCCGTGGTATATGCGTCAGCAAACTCGGTAGCACCTGGCAATCCACCTGAAGTATTACCCGTCAAAGCAGCATAATGAACAACTAATCTAGGCTCTTGTTGTGAATAATCAAAGATACCCCAGTCACATCCCTCTTCTGGTATAAATAAAGACCTGATCATAGGGCCTAGTATGGCGTTTCTAGCAGGAATTTGTTGAAGATTAGGATTACTATAACTAAATCGACCGGTTACAGTACCACCTTGATCGGATCTCATTTGATGTATCTCTGCATGAATACGTCCATTGACAGAATGTTTTAAGATCGTGTCTATAAACGTGGTTCTTGCTTTGTTAATTTCTCTGGCTTCCACCACCATCTTTGCCAAAGGACTATCATGACTTGATAGAAAGTTTTTATCGAACTTCGGTTGACCTGTTGGTGTGCGTTCATAAGGAATCGAAAGTGCATCAAATGCTTTTGACACGCTAGCTGCAGCCCATACTTCCACATTCTGACCTGAGAGCTTCTTGATTGAAGCCAAGATTTTATTCTCTTGCTTTTGTAAATCACTCTTTACCCTTTCTGCTTTGTCTACGTCTACTCTTACACCCTTCATCTTCATGTTAAAAAGAACAGGGAATAAATCTGTTTCTAGCTCAAATATATTAATGAGTTCTTGTTTAATTATCTCTGGCTTAAAATAATGCCACAAACGAAGTGTGACGGCAGCATCTTGTTCTGCGTATTGTCCGACATGACTAGCGGGGAGTTTCCACATTTCGGACTTAGGATCTAGTCCCCATGCTTTAGCCGCTTCGTAGAGTTGGGTTTCCGCTTTTGATTCTTGTAGATATTCTTTTGCTAATGAGTTTAAGTCAAAACGAAACCTGTTCTCATCTACTAATGGTGCGGCTATTAAAGTGTCAATTATTTTACCTGCAATGTCAATATCTAAAGTTTTTAACCAACCCACATCATAAAACGCATTATGAAAAATATAGTTGACATTTTCATAAGAACATTGTTTGCGTAACCACTTGATAACAACCTTCTTATCCATGTTGGGCGGTGTTTCGTGGGCGATGGGGTAATAACCTTGCCAACCGTCTACAGCAACAGCAATACCAACAACCTCGCCTTCACCTCTAACATAACCTGGTCCACTATCTTTAATACCGGGATCTCTTGTCTCCAGGTCAATTGCTATTTCTTCGTAGCTTGATAAATCTGGAAAGTGATCTGGCATTACCCATTCACTAGGCATGCGATGAACCTTAGGAAACCAGTTACTTTGTTCTTTCACTAATCTCCCCAGCGATCGCTAAATAAGCGGCAGCATCGACATAGTTGTCTACTTTTTGTTTGTGCATAGACCTAGCTACCTTTACCAAGGCCATGCACATTGCCACGTCATGGGCTGATATATTTTTGCGGAGGAAAGCGGACCACAACGCAGCAATGTTCTCATGTGTTTCTAATATGTCACCATAATCTTTATTACGGTCATTACTTGTAAGCCTAATGGCTTCGTCTAAAAAATCTTTAGTTAGCATCAATATTCCTTTCATAATGAAATATCGGTTCATATTCAAACTGTCCTTCTGTTCTATGTACAATATGTAATTCTTCTTTTGCTCTTGTTGCTCCTACATAAAAAACTCTTGCTTCATCATCTCTACCTTGTTGACTTTCAGTGTATGAAGAATAAGGACCATACGATAAATCTGTAAGCAACATAACTTTTTGTCTTTCTCCACCTTTCGATGCGTGAATAGTTGACACTTCTATTCTTGGAGTAGAGTCTAATTTATTTCCTGAGCGCATGACGGCACGTAAATAATTTATTCTTTTCTGTAATCCTTTTGAATTTAACATGTCATACCAAGCTATTTCTTTTACACTTACTTCTTTATCACTAGATACTTTAATATAATCTCTTAAACCAAAATCTGCAATAAGAGTTTCAAGATCAAATGTTCCATCAGGCTGACCTTTGAATACACCATAGTTTCTTTTGATACGAGTGCTATCCATATGCTTGTAAACAATATCACATTGTATGCCTGAAATTGATTTACCGTTCTGTAAAGCAGTCCAGGCTTTGATAGCTTCTATGTAATTTAAGCTTACAACAGACTGACCATATCTTTTATACAACCAACCGTAAGTTTCGAGAGATTCACACACTTGTTTGACAATTTCGTGCGTTCTACACAAAATTAGCCATTCTCCATGCGATAATCCTTGATTTAAGGACCGTACAGTGTGTATTTGTCTTTTCCCTGTATGATCTGTTGGCAAATATTCTTTTGGAATCCTCTTTGATATAGATCCTGCAAGTTTTGTAGCCAAATGGTGCACTTCAGGTGGGATTCTGTAAGATTGTGTCAAAGGAATGATAGTATTTTTAGAATCTGGGTGTGCCATATCAATAAAATGTTCTATGTCTGCCCCTGCCCATCTAAAAATAGCTTGATCATCATCTCCTGCTACATAAGTTTCTATAGCGCCGGAGTGTTCTTGTATCATATCTACTACCTTCCACTGCTGTGCAGATAAATCCTGTGCTTCATCTATAAATAAATATTTTAATTTAGGAGGATTTTTTCTTTTTAAGAATTCTGTGAAATAATCTACATATTCAAACTTACCTCTATCCTGTTTAAACTTACGTAAGTCTATCTCCATTTGCTCGATCATCTTACGAGCTCCATAATTATTTAATTTAGTCTCTCTAAATACTAAATCTAATCTGTTGTCTTTATCTGGATACTTTGCATATGCTAAGTTAATTATATCTTGATACTCACTCTTTGCTGTAGGCATAGATATATCTACACCGTTACCTTTACGCATTTTATTGACATATTCGTGGCCCGTGATCCGAGATAATTCGCTATAGTCAAAATCATCCATGATGTCTTCCTGACTTAACTGTAATCTTTTATAAGCCAGCGAGTGTAAAGTTGAAAAGAAAGGGAATAATACTTTCATAGCCTCTTTGTCGTAATCTTGACCAAAGCTCTGTGCTATCCTGTCTCTAATCTCTTCTGCTGCTTTTACTGTAAAACTAAAATAACCTACCTCCTTCGAACTGCATAAACCCTCTTCAATTAAAGACTTGACCTTATTCTTGAGGTAGGTTGTCTTCCCTGTTCCAGGCGGTCCAATGACTATGTGTCTATGCATTAGTAAGGATCTTCCTCTTTAAAATCTTTTTCGCTTACTTTGTATTCAGTCTCTAAAATGTTATTAGGTATCTTCCACACATGTTCTGATTTATTTATTACTTTCAACTTTGCTGTCTTACCACCAAACTCTGAAAATAATTTATATTGATGTGAATCGGAAAGTTTATTGAATCTCTTTGCTTTTAAAAAATCTCTGAATACTTGTGGTTTAAAAAAGAAATAATCTTCTACTTCAAATACTTGTCCGAGTAAAACGTCTTGTCTATCTTTTGCACCTTTATTGTTTTCTATAAATATTTGTAATTGATTTAAGAACTGACCCTTCAATGATACCTCACCAGGTAATTGTATGAAATCTCCTTCACCCATGTTCTTTAGTAAACCATCTACCATGTCCGCCCAAACAGCAGGAGCGACTGGTCGAGGACTGATATCCGCTTGTGCAATACAGGCTTTACGATACTCAGCATGGCTACTCAGTTGATCAACACTCAATATAATTACTTTACCGTTGTGTGTTAATTCATACATAGGATTATCTGATACCCATTTTTTTAGACTAGTAATGTCGTCTTTACCTGCATTACCTATGCCAAACTTTTGTGATTGACATCTAATCTTTTCACATACTGCTTTAAATGTAGGTTCTTCACACCTGTAAAAGTATTTACTATCTTGAACTTGTTTATAAATAGTTTGAACTTCTCTACTAGGTAGAGGCGGTTTGAAATACTTTGCATTATATGCGTCTAACTTGTCTTCTAATTCATTAGGAAATCTATTTCGTAAGTAAATACCCATTTGAAACAGGGCCATGTTCCGTGATCCTTCGTTAAATCCTTGTTCAGCAAGAGTCAGTAAACAAGGTGGAGCACCTTTGAAATCATCTTTATTGTTTTGACTAACTGGTTTCTCTACTTTTATTTCACGGATGCTGTCAATAACTTTAGTTTCATAAAAAATACAAAACTCTTTTAGTTCAATTAAAGACTCACCTTCGTCATTAAACGCATAACGAGTTGGGTATTCAGGATGGTTATACGGTAAGTTTAAAAAATTACCTGTTCCTTTTGAGTTTAGTTCAATTTGTTTTGGAAATACTTCACAACCGCCATACCCTAACCACGCTGCTATTTCAGTCAGCTTCATCTGCATTTCTTTAGCAGGTGCTGGTTCTCTTACAAATAAAAATATATGAGCACCACCACTCTTTGATTTACAAACGATCAAAGGTAAGTTCTTTGTCTTAATCTTGTCTATTATTTTTTTGTGATCTAAGCCATCATAGGAATCAATATCAATCGCTCCCCATGTACATGTGTTATCATCTTTGATCGGTATGATACCGAGACTAGGCTCTCTACCTTCTAAGTGATCAATCCATTTTTGTTTTGTTAAATTTTCTTTTTCAATCCAGGACTTTGCTTCTAATTTACCTGACTCATTTTTTGAACGACTTTGAGTTTGACCGTAGGCTCGGTCAAGTCCGCTGAATATCTGTATAAATTTTTCTTTGTCGTCCATCAATTCTCTTTCTCATTCGTTTTTTGAAATGGGGGCCTATAACCCAGCACCCCCATTTCGCTAGTTAGTTATTTACTTAATAAGGAGTATTCTCAGCATCCATACTGTCCTCTTCATGTTTAACTTTTACTTCACCCTTGTCAACACTTATTGCGAAGCTCTTCGCAGCGTTGTACAAATCGCCTGATTCTACGGGACCAACTCTGTTGATATCCCAACCAAACCAATTACCCAAATCGTTAGATTCAGCTACTGTAGATAAATTATAAACATGAGAGTAAGATGGAGGATTGAACATACCGTTCTTACCTTTTAGCTTCAGACCAAGCATCAAAGAATTCCATCTTTTTGATTTCTTTCTTTGTGTGCTTTTCATGGCTATCAAAGCTTGTGCGTATGTTCCGTCTTTGTTGACGACTAAGACGTAGTGATTAGCTGTGTCCTCAACATAATTACCGTTAGGTAATCTGTCTTTGTTACTATCATCACGAGTTGTTTTACTCATGATATCACTTGATACTGGATGAATGTTTACAGGCGCACCTGTACCTTTACCCCTATCCATCCACTCAATGTACTGACGTTGATAGGCACAAGGTATTACTTGCACACCGACTTCTCCGTCGTACAGATCCTTAGTTAAGGTATTGTAGATCATACCTACCTCAGCACCTTCGATGAATTTAGGCGATCTCTTCTTTACTTCATCATTAGTATCACTAAGTATTCGTAAAAAAGGGATAGATAAATCATCAGCACCTAGATTACTAAGGCCATTACCTGCGTCATTTTCAAAGACGCTAGGGTCAAAAGTAACAATATTTGTTTGTTCTTTTTTCTTGACTGCGTTTGTCATTTTCTCTCCTTTATGTTTTTCTTGTTATTTTAGTCTTCTGTCCGATGAACAAATTAAATTTATTGTCCGGGATAGATTTTCCTTCTTCGTGCCACTTTTTAATAGTAGCTTTCAGTGTTGAAGGATGCACTGAAACTTTTATTTCAGGGATAAGACCCATTTCTTTAATGGTTTCCTCTAAATGTTTAGCTTTATTGCCTTCTCCCTTACCAAAACTCATACCAACATTGCTTTTTATAATGTCACCCAAACCATTATTTTCTAACCATTCAAAACATTCTTTTTGTTTTGCGGGGTCTTTGGGTATTGATACGTAGACGTCTTCAACTACTTTTACTTTTGATCCGTCATACATTTCTGTCGAAGTTAATCCAAGTTCAGCCATGGCTGTTGGAATAGTCTCACCAGAAAGTTTTCTTAAATTTTCTTTTTGCATCTTTAGTGTATCTTCTAAAGACTCTATTAACTCTTCTAATTTTAATTGTTCTTGTAATAAATTTGATATGCTTTTTAAATCATCTTGTTTGATGTTTGTAATTGCATCATTTTCAAAGTCTATCTGACTCATCTATTTCACCTTTCTCATTAATATTAATACTTACTGGATAATATCTTCGTTCTTTCTTATCCCACTTAAGTATCTTGAATCTACCTCTATTTATATCAGCTGCGATACAACATGCAATACCCATTGCGGCAGGATCTCCCATCATCAATAGATAGTCTTCATCACAAAAATCTTTGAGTTTTCTTCTTAGTTTTCTAATAGCTGGTTGAGGACTAAACATAATTTGTTGTCCACTATCAAATAATATTTCTATTTGACCGTACTCCTCAGCGCTTAAAACATTCACATAGGGATTTTCTTGCACTAAATAAACTTTTGATTTTTTCTGTATCATCTTTCTGTTCCCATATATTTACCTCTTGATTTTTAATTTTGCAAGTATTAATATTACTTTTTAGAAAGTAATTATGGATTATAGATTTAAAACGAAACCGTTTCAACATCAATTGAACGCATTGAATGAAAGTTGGAACAAAGAAAACTGGGCTTTGTTTATGGAGATGGGTACTGGTAAAACTAAGGTAGCCATTGATAACATGGCTATATTGTATGATAAAGGCAAAATTAATTCTGCTTTAGTAATCGCACCTAACGGTATTAAAAGAAACTGGCGTAATGAATTAGAGACACATTTACCTGATCATATTACTTATCGTTGCGCTGTATGGGCTTCTTCCCCAAAGAAAAAAGACTTAACTGACCTTGCTCATATTAGTGCTATTACTGATGACCTAGTTATTTTAATTATGAATGTTGAAGCTTTTCAAACCCCAAAAGGTTATCAATACGCCTATAGTTTTTTACTTAGAACTGCTGGTTTTGTTTGTGTAGATGAATCAACTACCATAAAAAATCATAACGCTAAGAGAACCAAGAATATTTTAAAATTATCAAACGTTGCAAAGTATAAAAGAATTATGACAGGATCTCCTGTAACTAAATCACCTTTGGATTTATTTAGTCAAATACAGTTTTTAGATCCATATCTTATAGAACAACAGAGCTATTACAGTTTTAGAGCTAGATATGCGGTCGTTGTTCAGAGGTCCGTGGGCACTCATTCGTTTCAACATATCGTTAAATATCAACGACTAGATGAGTTACAAGAAAAAATTAAATCTTTTTCTACAAGAATTTTAAAGTCAGAATGTTTAGATTTACCTGAAAAAATTTACACTAAAAGAATCGTGACCATGACAGCAGAACAGTTAAAAGCATATGTGGAAATGAAAAGATCTGCTTTAACATTTCTACAAGATGATAAAATGATGAGCGCTGCTACGGTTTTAACTCAGATAATTAGATTACATCAAATTACTTGCGGTCATTTTAAATCAGATGATGGCGAAGTTGTGCCTTTAAAAAACAATCGTTTACAAGAACTTCTTAATGTTTTGGAAGAGACAAACGGTAAAGTAATTATATGGGCTGTTTACAGGCACGACATACAAACAATAGAGAAAGGAATAGGTGATTTATATGGTAAAGAATCTGTTGCGTCATATTACGGTGATACGCCAGATAGTGACCGTCAGCTTATTGTGGATAGTTTTCAAGATAACGAAAACCCTTTACGATTTTTTGTCGGAAATCCAAAAACAGGAGGCTATGGACTCACTCTTACTTCTTCTCATACTGTCGTTTATTATAGTAATGATTACAGTTTAGAAGTTCGAATGCAGTCGGAAGATAGAGCACATCGTATTGGTCAAACAAATAAAGTTACATATGTTGATTTAATTGCAGAGGGAACAATAGATGAAAAAATTGTTAAAGCTTTAAATAATAAAATCGATTTAGCTAGTCAGGTTATGGGTGAAGACGCTAGAAAAATTATTTTCGATTAATAGCTTGTTCTAATAAAACTTCGAGTCTAATGACTCTTTCTTTTATTTCAGGAATGTCTTGCAAAATAGTTTTTTCAAGCATGGCTTGTTTATTTTCTATGGCTTGAAGCTTTTGAGACATCATTCCATATACACTACCTGCACTAATAAGTATGATAGAAAACCATACTACATTACGTAAACTAAAATCTTTTTCCATTAGCCCTCCGCTATTGAATTTGCAATTGATCTAAGTTTATCATAAGTAGACATTACTCGTCCACCCATGTAATATTTATTTTGAAACTCTAAATTTTTCATAATACGATTATCAATCTTATCACTTGCAGACATTCCGTTTTGTCCGTTCATAACAGCTCTGTTTACATCACCGCCATAAGCAAAACCAGGTCCATAATAACCTAAACGATCTACTTGATCTGGTGCAAAAACTAATGCTCCTTCTTGATCAAAATAAGGTTTATTGGGTTCTATGTTCAGTTCTCCAGGTCCAGCTCTCCCTGGATTACTGTTAGATGTAGTTTCACCTATAAACATTGGATTACTGTTAGATGTAGTTTCACCTATAGGCATCATGTCTAAAGATGGTTCAAAACCTGGTGGTGGAAAATTTGGTAATACTCCTCGCTTTCCTTCATAATCTGTTTCAGAAACTTCTGTTCCTGGTGGTGGAGTATTTGGGAATAGAGGACGTCCACCAATAAGTGTTGGGTCATATATTGTTCCTTCAGGTGTGGCCATGCCGGTAGGATCAGTTGTTCCTACATTAACATCTCCTTCTATTTCTGCCATTCCTGTTGGATCTTGTGCTACGAAGTTAGAAAAGTCTACTACGTCTTGAGCTTCTGTTGGCATAATACTTTCTAGTCCTTCTTTGACTATTGGGAAAACAGGAGCCGTCACTGGATTTATTGTTGGGTTCATGCTTCCAAATAATTCTTTTTGTCTTTGTGTTAGAGCGTTTTCTAAAGCAACTAAAGGTGTTTGTTGTTCTTCATTTTTTATATTTAATAATTTTTTTAAACCATCTTTTAAATTAAATTTATTACCAATGCTTTCTATCAAAGATCCGAGACCTCCAGCAACACTAAAGCTGGGCATTGCTCTGCCTATATCACCTGCTAATTGAGATAAGGTAGGAGGTCTGGCTGTAAAAAACATTAAATCTCCTTCTTTATCAAAATCACTAGGAGTAAAGTCTCTTGTGCTATCACCAAAAGCTCCTCCTGGTGTTGTTTGCGCTCCTCTTCCGTAACGCACTAATGCTTTTTCTAAACTTTTCTTTGCATTATCATAGTCACGTTTTATGTCTTTTGTGGTTAGAGTTTCTAATCCTCTTTTTTGTTTTATGGAATCAAGTATTTGTTTGTCCATCGCCTGACGTTCAAACGGACTTGTCTTTCTATCATCTAATGTTGCTTGATTTTTTGCTTCAAATGCTTTTTTATTTTTGTTACCACCAAAAAAACCAAACATTATACTAGACCTCTATCTGAGCCTAAGGCAATAGCTTCATCTAAATCTCCACCTGCTAAGGCTATTCTTTGTTCATCTGTTAAATTTGCTGCTGCTTGATTACCCATACCGACACCAGTATCTTGAACTATCTGATTAAAGTCAACATTTAAGAACGGGTTAGCTTGATTACTTGCTTGTGGAGCAACTTCTTGTTCAGGCACCGTGTTTATGTCATCTACAACACTCTGACCATCTGTACTAAATTCATTTTGATTAGCAGCTTTACTAATTTCTATGTCTGTACCAAACCCGCCTTCATCTGTATTTATTACTAATTGTTCACTACCTGGATAACTTACTGCTTCATTTGAACCAAATATCAATAGTTTCATTACATCCATTGGATTACCTGGATCATAGTTGTCTCTTATCTCTGCGGGTATATTTCTATTATCAGAAGTATCATCGAAAGCCATTTGACCTAATTTAATAAGTGCTTGTCTTTTTGCTAAATCAGCTAGTTCTGGATTCATAATAGTAGCAACACTATCTAAGAATTTAGGATCTGCTAGTTTACTCATTCCATAACGTGCCATTAAAATAGCACCTAAATTTCCAAAAGGATCAGCAGCCACAATACCACCAAAGGCTAAGTTAGTTACAGCGTTGATACCACCTAAGAAACCACGTCTTTTTACAAACTCAGAAACATTACCAAAAGAAGTTTGTTGAATCTGTTCAGCTAAATCTAAAACATCTATGATTTTTTTATATTGATCTTCACCAAATATTTCAATCATAGAAGCTCTCTTATTAACATTACTAATACCAAAAGTATTTTTTAAAGAATCGACATCTAAAATAGGTATATTATATTGAGCTGTTTTTGTTCCTTTGACTATTTCTTTTCCACTAAATATAGAGCTAATCTTTTGTCCTAAACCTACTTCATCATTAATTACCTTAACATCTCCACTAATATATTTTGTAGCACCTCTAACTTTATCATCGAAGAAAGAACGAGAGATTGCTTTTACTACATCATCACCTAAAGCTTCTTTCATTTCCTTAATTGCATAAGGAGCCATCATGGTATCGTCATTTAAAAGTATTCTTGTTAAAGAATCAGGAGTGTAAAAACCAGGATTTAAATCATCTGTTGCCTTTGCAATATTTTTATCTGCAAGTTCAAGAATTTGTTTTGTTCTTCCTTTGAAAGTATCTTTGTTTTGAAAAAAGAAATCGTTGGCTAATTGCATAGCAGCGCCAAACTCTTGAACTAAACCTGCTTTTGCTTTGTCATCTAAATTTTTAAAATTACCAAAATCATTTAGTGTTTCAATCATAGCGGATGTAAAGCCATCAACTCCTGCCATGTCTGTTCCAATTGCTGCATTTTTAGAGGCAGCTTTTTTCATGTTGTTTAATAATTTTTGTAATTGATCAAATTCTCTAGCACTAATAAAATCATCTTTTAAATATTGAAGATTAATTAAAGCGTCTTGAAAAGCCTCAGCATCTCCAGTGAACTGTCTTAAATTATCTGCAGCTGTTCTAATGTCATACTGTTGAGGTATGTCCATTTTTAACATATCTCTTGATCCAGCTTTTCCTTGTGGACCATATATTAAAGCTTCTAATAACTGAGCTTGTTCTTTTATTCTTGCTGTCGGTATAAACTTTTCACCTATCTTATCACCAATGTCTAAAGCTCTTTTGTAGAGAAGTGTTTTCGTGCTTGTAAAATCTTTTACCGCTGTTTTAAAAGCCTTAGTTGCTGCTAAAGAAGAATCTGCAAATAAACTTATTGGAGAGAGATTATTTAAAGTTGTATTAATATTTTCTGCTAAGGCTACTTGTTGTATGTTTTGTGCTTGTCTTGCTTTAGTAGCTACAAACGGAAATAAACCTATAACCTTACCTGCGGCTTGAACCATTCCACTAGGAGATACAGAAAAAACATTCATAGGAATGTTCGCATCTTTTGCTTTTGCAATTATTTTTTTCTGAGCCTCGCCTATACCTAAAACAGTTTTTCCTATAAATCTTTTTACAGTTGGCCAAACAGCTTGTAAGCCCATAGCTCCTGCAGAAAATAACATTTCATCTCGCATATCCATAAGATTTCTTAGTTGTTCATCTTTATTGTAGGCTTCTTCTGGATTTGGTAATCCCATGATAACTCTTGTTGCGTCGTTAATTAAATCATAAACCATATTACCGCCGCCTTTACCTGCTACGTTTGCCCCAACAATAGCAGTGCCTCCTACAACAGGATTTTTTTTCATGTTATCAAAAATCATTTTAGTTAATGTTCTGTTTCCATTAGGCACATTGCTTGCATTTATTTGTTGACCGGCAAACGCCATGTCTGTTCCTATGACAGCTACGTCTGAAAACGTACTTTTAGGATCACTTCCTACTAATGTTTTCGCTGCAAAATTAGTAAGACCCTCTGTTATTTTTCCTGGCTCAAAAGGTTCTCCTCCAGGTAATATGTCGGTAAATTCTCCTAAAGCAGATCCTAAACCAAGAGCTCCTGGTTGTCTTGCTTCAGCTGCTTTTTCTTTTAACATCGTCCCTACAGGATCTTGAATCATATTTTCTCTTCTAGTAATTAAGGCTTCTGTTTGTTTTAACTTTTCCTGCATTTCTTCTGAAATAACAGTGCCTCCTTGTATTTTCATTAATATTTGATCAATAGCATTTCTTTCTATTTCGTTTCTTGGAAACTGATCAGCAGTTTTACCATCAACGATCTCAGGTACATTTAAAGGAATAGTCGGTAAACCTTCACCAAAAGGACTTAAATCAAATTGTATCTGTACTGATGTTAGTGCTTCACTCATTAATTTTCTGTAACTCCTCCATCTAAGCCTATGCTAAATCCTTTTTCTATAAAACTAGTGTCAAGAGGTGTAGTGCTCACTTGTGCATCGTTAACAATACCTGTTATTCTGTCTCTATTATAAGATCCATAACCTTGTTCTAACATTTTTTCATAATAACCGGGAAATACTAATTGAATTGTTCCTAAATTATCAGCACGAGCAGCTAATAGTTCATTTCTAATTACATCAATTTTTGTCAACACGTCTGCGGAAGAATCACCGAATATGTTAAGATCTTTAGCAGCACGTTCAATATCATCTAAGTTTAATCTTCCTGTTGCTTTTCTTGCTCTAGCAATAGCGTATATGATTGCATTTGCTCTAACTTCATTAGCAGGTAGATCCGTATCAAAAAAACCTAATTTATTAAATATAGCTTGTTTTTCTTCTTCATTTTTAAATAAAGGGTTGCCAAATTTATCAGAGGTTGCATTTAATTCCGCCATCATTTGAGCTCTACCTTGAATCCCTAATTGTTCAAATGCTGCATCTGCTTGTTGTAAAGCTGCTAGGTCTGCTTCATCTATTACACCATTTTTTAAATCTTCTTGAATAGAGGGATCATTTAAATAAATACTAATTGTGCTAGATAAGTTTTGAAACTTAGCTCCTTCTTTAATACCAAGAGCTTCGTTACCGTCTTTGAAAAAATTATTAAATTGATAATTATAAGAATCAGAAAATATTTGAGCATATGTTTGAAATCTTTTTTGTATACCAGCTAAGAAACCCGCTCTGTTTGGTTTTGCTCGAAATGATTCTGTTAAAGCATCAAGAGTTAAAAGAGCTCTATCTGTGACATCTAAGCCTCCTTTTACGTCTAAGAAACTAGCAATATTCTTATTCAGGTCAAAGTCAGCGGGCGCTCCAGTGATAGTTGTTTTAACTTCAATGATACCTTCTGGATTTGCTATTAGCTCCATTAAGGGCAAACCATCATCACCTATTTGATTAGTTGGTTTGTAATATTGAGGAGCGGACAATGATCCGTCAGGCAAGATTGATTGAACAACAAAAGCGTCAAAAGGATCTGTTAGCTCACCATCAGTTCCTTTCATTCTTATTTGCACTCTTGTTGGTTCAACACCTTCTAATTGATAATCTTGAAACTTAGTCGTTGCAGCTTTCATTTGATCTCTGTATAAATCCATCTTAGCCTTGTCAGATGCTATGGCTTGATCGTATTCTTTGCCTGCGATTGTTGTTAACAAAGTTCTATTAGCATCAAAAACTTGTTTTCTATCTAAAATATTTTGAGCATCTCTTTTCATTTTAGTTGTGATTCTTGCAATTTCGTTTTCTTTCTGTTCTTTTCTTTGAGCTGCTTTTATTTTTGAAAGGTTAGTTGTCAATCCTTCTGTTGCTGCAGCCAAAGATGCTCCTATTTTACCACCTTGGGTGGGCTTCAGTAAGTTAAAACCAAATTGTGAAAGAGCCAGCATTCTTTCATCTTTAAAATCTCTGTCTTTATATAGTTTTTCTATTTGCGCATCTGTTAGAGTTGGTGTTCCATACTTAGCTAAATAAGACTCCTCATCTAATAAAAAAGGCAGATAAGCCTCTGCTGCGGAAGGATTTTGTAATACAGGTGCCGTTGGAAAAAAATCAGAAGACAAAACACTAGGAAAAGAAGTTAATCCTGGTGTTGGTTGTGGAGCTGGAACTGTTACGCTAGTTATTCCTGCGTCTCCGCCTTGTGTAAAAATATCATCATCTTCCATCTATTATCTCCTAACTCTGAAAGAGACTAAACGGTCCACCTGTTTGACTCGTTCCGCCACTTTGATTTAGTAGTCCGTATGCTCCGAGGCCCATGCCAAGTGCTCCAACTGTTGGATTAGTGTAAGGCATCGGTCTTTGAGTCAATGTTTGTGATACAGAAGGAACTCCCTGTAATATATCACTATAGTAACTTGTTCTTTGGAAAGGATCAGTTCTTCTAGCTTCAGCTTGTCTAAATTGTTCGTTAAATCCTGCTTGTTCTTGTGCTTGTTGTTGTTGGCCAAAGTTTAAAAGCTGTCCTATTCCTTGTTGATTTAATCCTGTTTGTTGTACACCAAAATTAGCAAACATAGGAGCAGCAGACATTTGTCTTCCTTTTGCTGCTTCAGAAGTTGATATAGCTTTTTGTTGTGCTTGTTCAAAGTTTTGTGCTAGATCTTGAAATATTCTTCTAGATTTAATGTCTTGTAAATTATTTTCTAACTCACCTCTAGCTATTTGATAACGAGAACCGCCAAACACATTACCCATTGTGGCATCACCAGCCAACCTGTTTCTTGCTTGTTGTGCTTGATCATCTAATTGTTTTAAAGCCTCTGCTGTTACGTCAGCTTGATATTGATTAAAGAACTGATTGTAGTTGCTAGTGCTAGGATCATACTGTTGCGCTGCACTATCAAGAGTAGCGATGCCAGTAGCAAAAGCAGGATCATATTGAGCTCCCGCTCCTGTTGGCATTCCTGTAACAGGATCTAATCCATAAATACCTGCCATTGCATCCATTGCACCTTTTTGAAGAGGTGTAAAACCAGCTATTTGTTGTTCGGTAACTGTTCCAGGAGTTTGAGTTAAATCAAATGCTCCTTGTAATAATCTTCTTCTAAAATCTTCTAAGTAAGGAGCTTCCCTTTGTATTTGTGTAATAGCTTCTGACACTAGATTATGCCTCTACCTTTTGATGATTCAGGATCAGCTTTGTTCATTAAGTTGTACATAGCTCTAGGACCACCTAAGTTATCTACAGCTTTTGCTGTAAATACAAATTCACCATTACTTAACATAGCGGGTATTTTATCATCTTTGGGTCCACCTGGTCCTGTTATTTGTCCAAACCTTCTTGGAAAATAAGTAGAGATGCCTTCACCACCTTTGTTTAAACGTCTAACACCAAAGTTTCCTTTGACTCTATCTCTTTGCATAAAAGGATTACCGCCCATATTTAATTTGGTAATGCCTCCTTTTTTTAAGTTAGTAATTTTACCTTCATCATCTACTTCAAAATTTTTATATTCACCATCTACAACCATGTCGTAATACTGACCGTCTTCAGGATTGTATTTAGTCCCTCTCATTCTATCTTTTGCAAAAGGACTACCTCCAGTAAAGTCTCCATATTTTTCATCTATTAGTGAACGGTATGCATTTATATCTGCAGGTTCATCTATATCTTTCTCTAAAGCTTTTTGAGTAATGTAAGATAGAACAGCAGGTATAGCGACCTTACCTAAATTACTTCCAGCAGCTTTATTTAAGCCACTGAGTAAACTCATTAAACCAGATTGCCCGTACTGATTGGCCTGACCTGGCGCTGTGGTTGTTAGTGGACCTCTAAAAAAGTTTGATGCCATGGTTCCTGCTTTTCCAAAAACATTACCAAGATTAAGAGATCCTAATCCGGTACCTGCTCCGCTACCCATGCCAAAAGCTTTACCACCGAAACCACCAAGGCCTCCTAGTATAGCACTTTTAACGGGATCATCACTTGCAAACGCTCCAATACCAGCTCCTAGTAATGGATTACCTGTTAATGCACCGATAATAGGCGCAGCATCACCTGCAATTTTTCTGAGTTTTCTAAAAATTTTTTTAAACATAATATCCTTTGCAACTTATGGCTTGTTTCGTAATGCAAGGAGGTTAGTCTTGAATAAAACCTTTTTAATTCTGTGATTATAGGCATTTTTGTTGTATAGTGCAAATAGAAATTAGTCATGAAACTAGACATTAAGAAAGTGCCGATGGTCCGTGTAACGTGGTTAGATGCTCGTGATATGGAAACAGGATGGCTATCAATAAAAGAAATAGTTAATGCTCCGTTAGCCGTGTGCCAAGAAGTAGGTTGGATGGTAGTAAATAACAAAGAAAAGATGGTGATTATGCGTTCTTGGTGTTTAGACAAAGACGATAACCATGGAGGAGGTGCTATTGCTCTTCCTAAAGGTTGGATAACAAAAATAGAATACTTAGGAGTAGATTATGCAGAAAGAAGCAAGAATAAATAGTTTATTTGGTGAAACTATCTATCAAACACACATAGAAGATAACGAAAAAATTAATCAAGAGATTACACCTCACATTGAAGCTTTTGTAAAAGCAAGTCCTGGTAGCACCGCAGCTACTACAGATGTAAAAGGTAATACAAATTTTACAAACTTAGAGGAGGCTAAAGATAATTTACACACAGATTCAAAGTATGCCTCTTTGTTTTCTAAGTTACAGACGCACATAACAAATTTTTTAAAAGCAAAAGGATATAGTCAAGATAAATTTGACGCTCACATAACAAAAGCTTGGGCTACTTACACAGCAAAAGATCAACACATAGCTAGTCATAAACACACAGCCAGTCATTTCAGTATGGTGTATTATGCTAGAAATGAAGACATGGGTAATATTCATTTTGAGAAAGAGTTAGCAGCACAAACAGGTTTGTTTATACCACCTACAAAAGAATACATAGTCGATTGGAATCAGTTTAATTTTGCTAGTTATATCTTTCCTGTGCGAACGGGGGATTTTTTAATTTTTCCCAGTGGACTTCTTCATTACACAGAAACTAATAAAAAAGATGATCCTAGAATCAGCATAAGTGGTGATATTTTATTGACCATGAAAGAAGGCATTAAAACGGAACACTGTTTACCTCACCCTTCAGGCTGGAAAACAATTTAAAATAAAAGTCAAGAAAACAATTTAAAAAAAATTGTTGAAATCAAATTATTAACTGTTTAGATTAAATCTTACCCCAAAAATTTAAAGAAGGAGATTAACATGCAAATGTCTATGGATGACGTATTAAAAGCCATTGCCAACTTGGCTGATAAAGTTGGAAGATATCACGAAAGATTACTAGCTGTAGAAAGAGAAAAGGAACATTTGCAACAAAGTTTGGCTAATCATTTGTCAGGCTGCAAGTGTCATGATCCTGATTGTCCTAAAGAATAGTTTATTCTTCGACGGAACCAAAAAACTCGGGTAGTTTTACTACTTTAACGAGCACGTCTTTTCGAATATCATCAACCTTTGTTTCTGTATTAGGGTCGGCAACATCATTGTCGGCATCTAATTCAGAATCATATTCTTTTCCTGTTTTTGTATTTACAATTTCCATGTGAACTTCAGGATGAATAATAGGAATTTTTTCTCCATTAACTGTTTCATATCCTACAACCTCACTATCTTTAACTTTTTTCATTAAGTTATCTCCATTATACTTACTAATATTACAAGGCCATTGCCTGTTATATTTATAGCATCTTGTTGTTCTAAAACAATAGGTTGATCTAATACTTCAGTAAAACCACCAGCGGCCACTGCAGTAGAATAAAGAACAGTAGCTAAATCTGAGTTACTATTATCTGTCATGGTTATACTAGGTGTAATAGATCCTCCAGTAGCATTAGACAATCTAATACTTTTTACTATTGCGGTAGTTGGTAAAATAGGAGGAACAGCGCCTGAATCAGGTGTTGGAACAGTATATACAGCCGCTGCTGAGCTTGTTCCTGTTTTAGAAAAACTTTTAAATAAATCAGCCAAGAAACCACGTCCTTGCTGAAGACTCATCTTTTAAATCTTGTTGATAACCAAAATTTAATTGTTGCACAATTTGCTCTAACAATCTTGTTAATATATCTATTATATTTGGTTGATACTCAGGTGTTGCTTGAGGAAATCTTGTTGTTGTTATTTTTGCCATTATCTACCTCCATCTGGTTGTACGTCTAATCTTAAAGTTCCATATCTCCAGTTATCGCCTGCAGCATTACTTTCAATACGAATATTTGCTTGTCTACCTCTTCCTCGTAAATCAAATTTTTCTGTAGTAGAAGTAATTGTTCTGGTTGCAGAAGTAGAAACAGAAGAACTTGGATATGATTTAAAATTTAATTTCATATCCACAGATCCTGTTAAATCTTTAAAGTTTGGTATACCTCTTCCTATGTGCAAAAAAGGTTGACCGTCCGCTATATCAAAATCTCCTGACTCTATAAAAGCAGGTATTCCTGACGTTACATTGTCTGTTCCTGTCTCATGTTGATATAAAGTTGTTGCTCCTGCAGTAACACCAAAAGCAGCGGGCGTTGTTCCGATGCCCGTGGTTGAATACTCACTAGCATATGGTTTTTGATACACACCATAATCTTGCCAGGTAGTTCTTGCTAAAGAACCCGTGGCCCAACAATCTTCTAAATAATTATATGTAACAAATCTGTCTATTTGTGTGGCACTATTAGATGTGTAAAACCATGTAACTTCGTTAAACTCTGAATTAACAGCTGCATATGTTTCAGGTTGATTAGTTATACTAAAATCTTCAAAGACATAATCTTGAACAGAACAAGGCATTTTAGAAATAGCACCATCAAATTTGTAAAAAGAATTTTGTGACATCCAAAAAGCAGTTCCATTTACATCAACAGCACAGTGTAATGATACGGCGCCGCAGTTTGCACCTATTTGTGTTAAATTAAACGTAAAAGGAGCTCCTACAAATTGTAAAGCATTTAAAGAAGTGTCCGTCCAAACTAAAACAGCGTTACGAGATCTCACCGCTGTAATTATTTTTGATCCGTCTTGAATACGAAAAGAACCTGCTGTGTTGTCTGAACTTGGAGTCCAATCACTAAAACTTTCTTGAGATGAAAACCTTAAAAATAATGCATCTTGTGATGTTCCTGAACCTATTGTTGTTTCGGTTCCAAATAAAAAAGTGTGTCTATCAGGCATAGATACCAGATTAAATCTAGAAACAGTTGGAGCGTTTGTTACGACAGCTGCTGGTGTGCCTGTTCCAGCAGAGGTGTCCCATCTAAAAGTTTTTCCATTATTAACTGTTGCTAATAAATCCTCACCAAAATTATCAAAAGACCAATTACGTCCTTCAATAGTAACGTTTGATGTAGAACGAGCGGTGCCCCATGTTTCTTTACCCCATTGATAAGTACCCCAACCATAACCGTATTGAGATACTGCTGTTCCAACACTAATTTGATAAGTTGCTGTAACGCTCCCGCCTCCGTTACCTGTAGCATCCGCTAAAGTGCTAGTTCCTGATGAGTTTGTATAAGTTATTGTGTATGTGTTGGCAGTAGGAACACTTGTAATTTGAAACTCTGCATTCATTTCTAAATTATTAACAACGTTGCTTGTTGTACTATCAGAAAAAGTTACAAAATCACCAACTTCAGCACCGTGTCCTGCATCGGTAACAGTCACAGTGGCACTATTATTAACTGTTGCGAAAGGATTTGTAAGCGTGCCACTGGTTCTTCTGACAGGAGTGATATCATAAACAACACCTTCGGTGTAAACATATAATTTTCTATCTGTTCCGATGGCCGTGTATCTAACACCATCTAAATCCGTCCAAGCGTGCATATCTCTTGCAACGCCGATTAAAGTATCCGTTACTAGATAAATCCAACCACCTATTTTCTCAGGTAATCCATATCTAAATCTTACAAAATCAGAATCTGTCCAACGTCCAGCAGCACCATATTCTGTATCTTGTTTATCAATACCAGGTGCAAAAGCTATTTTTGTTAAAGGCATTTTATGTCATCCTCAAAAATCTATAATTTACTTCACC
>Ga0209645_1000328_pt1 | contig 25350 bp, 23 predicted proteins | sample ETNvirenome_6_30_FD_184070 | JGI IMG/M metagenome (GOLD analysis project Ga0209645, IMG submission 184070) | Marine viral communities from the Pacific Ocean - ETNP_6_30 (SPAdes) (version 2) | ecosystem: Environmental > Aquatic > Marine > Oceanic | place: Pacific Ocean | collected 2013-06-19
CCTTGGCCGCTCCTTGGATCAGAGGTGCCAGAGCAGCAGACCCACCCGCAACCAAGCCAATAACAGTAGTGGAAACAAGAATCTCAGGAGTACCAATAAGACTTTCTCTGAATGGTACGTCTTCCCAGATCGGGTCACAAGATCCCTCTATACTTTTTTCATATTTTACCAATCTTTCAATTTTTTTATCATTTCTGTAATCTCCTTCTCTAAATGGTGCATCCTTTGGTGGACATGGTTTGTATTCTTCTTCTTTTTTATCTTTTGTTGTATTAGTTTTAGGCAGCTCACTTTCTGGCATCTCACTTTCATTAGCAAGATTTGGCATTTCTTCTGTAATTATTAATTGATCTGGTTGATAATTTAATGGTGTAAAACTAGGGTACGGACAATTTGTTACCACACCATTTGGATCTTCTATTATTAAATTTCTATTGCCTGTATTTTTTGTATCTCTATGATATAAGGTACAACCAATTACTTGTACATTTGAGTGGTTATAGTCAGGTACATAGGTATATGGAATATGAACATCAGGTATATTAATTTCTGGTATTTCCAATTATTTTTTTAATGGTGTTGGTATAGATATGCCAGTTGTTTTTGGTAAACCTTTATCCAATACATTTGGTAATAATTCTTTTACCTCTGTAAGTACCATGTTCATCATCTTTGCCTTAAATTGCTCAGAAGAAAAATATTTGTACATAAAAAAACTAGTGCCAGCCATACCAGCACTAATTAAAAAACTAAAAATGCTAATTCCGTCTAGAACTTTACGCATAACTAAAATGCAACGCCTGTAGCTTGTAATGGTGTATTAATAAGATCAATTTCTGCTTTTAAACTAGCTTCAATAGCAGTAACTTCATCCGTTCCAAGAGCATCTTTAACCCAGGTAATCATTGTTGCTGAATCTGGTGTCTTTTTGGATTCGTCAAAAGCAATAAATCCAGATGGAAGTGACTCAGGCTTGACGTAGGTTATTTCGCCTGTACGTCTTGCCTTTTCTTCTGTGCCATCCATACCTTTTACTCGATAGACAACATTTGTAAAATAACCATCGGCAACATCTCTTTTACAAGCGGTTCCGTTGATTTCCCAGGTGCAGGTAATAGCCATGATTAGTTAAGTGCTTGACGTTGTTTTTGAAAATGTCTTAATGATGCAAGCTTTTCATCAATAGGTGGTTTTTTTTCAGCAATAAAAGCATTGTATTCTTCAACTAATGGAGTTACTTCTTCAGTAATAGAAGCAATTTCAGCATCAAGTTGTTCAGCATTAAGAGCCATGATAAGCAGTGTATAACTATTAACATAGTAGCTTAATATTAATACGGATGAAAGGTAGTGTTATCAATAATAAATTTAAATAATTTTAAAGTGTAACTACTGTAACGTATAACGGCAATACGGCTAATCCCCCTATGTACCAAAGCTTATTGACGGTGAAGTTAATGAACTTAGAAGATATCCGCCAAGTGAAACTATAAACCTTGCGTATGGGTGCGAAGTCGCAGAATCAAAAGTTACTGTATAAGTGTAAGTTGAAGAGTTTGAAGAGCCTGATATTGACGAAGTTACTGTACAACCAGTGCCATCGTTAGTTAAAACATTTAAACCACCATTGTGATATCTATGAGAAACGTGATGCAAATGATAACTAGAAGAACCTACAAACATTTCTACAAAAACAGTTTTACCATTATATGCTGATGAAAACGTAAGTGTAACTGATGTACGAGAACCATTTGCTCCCTTTTGAATATCTAAACTAATACCTCTACTTGTAGATGTTCTAAAATCACCTGCTACATCTACACCATCTGATGTGGTTTCAAGCTTTTTACTGTTGTCGTAATATAACTCTGCTGCTCCGTCTGCTAAAAATCTTGCGTATGTTTCAGTATTAGCCCCATTTCTTAAATGAATAGTATTAGAATTTAGATCCAACCCACCTGTAGAATTTCTAACAAAACTATTACTTCCATCGTGATAAATTCTTAAATCTGGATTGCTAGTATCACCAAAACCTGCAATTTGATTATCAGGAACATAAATACTGCCTGACATGTGTACACCATTTGCGTGTGTCTCAAACTTTTTACTGTTGTTGTGGTAGAGTTCAACGGCTCCGTCTGCGGTAAAACGAGCCATTTCTTCAGTGTTTGCAGCATTATTTATTTTTAAACTATCTGCTCTTATTAATAGATCACCTGTGATATTGTGAATTTCTGATCTTGACCCTGTATGAGTTAATACAAAATCATTAGCAGCACCCATTTGTATTTTTTTATCGTCTGAAAAGGTGCAATTATTTACAAAACTAATACCGTTAGCAGTAGTTTGAAGTTGTTTTACGTTGTCGTAATATAGCTCTACTGCTGCATTTGGCTTAAACTTAGCCATATTTTCTGTAGAACCGCCAGAATTAGCATTTATATGTACCTCATGGTTATTAGGAGCAACAATATAATTAAATGTACCATCGTGATAAATTTGTAGGTCTGAACTAGCTCCTGATATAAACTTAAAATTATCATTACCAAAAATATTACCAGTAACTGTTATATTTCCTGTTACGTCAATTCCAGCTAGAGCATCAAGATTTTTTACTGCTTGAATTTTATCGTCATCAAGAGTAAGAATATTAGCAGTATTAGTTGTATCTTGAAATTTAAGTTGTCCACCACTTAATAAAATTCCAAAGTCAGGATTTGCGTCTGATTCCGTAAATAATAGATTTGGGGCTGCACTACTTAGTGTCAAAGTGCCAGTTGCAGTAATATTTCCTGTTACGTCAATTCCAGCACTTGTAGTTTCAAACTTTTTACTGTTGTCGTAATATAGCTCTACTTGTGCGTTTGCAATTATCTGTACCGAAATCTCATCATCAACAGCATTAAGAAACATATTTCCACCACCAGCTCTTAAATATAAATGTCCAGTTTTACTATCTATATAATTACTTGAACTATGATATATCTCTAAATCTTGACTAGCACCGATTTGTAGCTTTAAATTATCGGCTGGTAACTGAACAGTTCCATTATCACTTGGCGATCCTGTAATAAATAACCTTTGATTTCCACCTGTAAAAAATTGTAATTGATCGTTACCGCTAGTACCAATATTTACATACGTATTGGCATCATTCATACCAGCGATTCTTGAATCAACCCTAACACCTGTTGAAGTTGTCGCTATTTTGGCTGCGTTGTCATAATAGAGTTCTACAGCATTATCATCTCTACATATAATTGCGTTTTCACCTGATTTTGGCTGTAAACCTATAACACCAGCATCTCCAGATGTATTTCGTAAAACTAAATTACCCGTACTATTAGTTATGATCGAGTCATTTCCATCGTGATAAAGCTCTAAATCATTACCAGCACCGATTTTTAATTTTTTATCATCATATGGAATCCGTAAATCACCAAATATATCTGCTTTATCTGTATAAACTCCAACTGTATTATTAGTGCCAACAGTTAAAAACATTGTCATAGACGATGTAATTTTTGAATAAGCATTTTGTCCAACATAATTAGGGTTAATACTTATAGATTGACTATTTCTAGTAAAACTTGCTGTATTACCAAAATAACTTTGAGTAACACCGTTATTAATATCAGCAGTACCATCAACATCTAAACTGTCGCATTGAAGTTCTCCAGTAATATCAACACCATCAGATTTTGTCTCAAGCTTTTTACTGCTATCGTAATATAGCTCTACTGCTCCATTGTCAATACAGTTAATATAATTTTCTGTTGAACCGAAATTTTTTAATTTAATACCATTACTTTGTAAAAATAAGGTTCCAGTATTATTTTTAAGCCTAGAGTTCGAGCCATCATGGATAATTTGTAAATCATTACTTGAACCAAGTGTTATCAGTGCATTATCAGCAAACTCAAGAGCATTATCTGATTTATCCCAAACTAAGTTATAGTTTGCTCCTGTAAAGGTTACGTCAGCATGAAACTGTGCGTGTCCACCAGCCCTACTAAAAGTTAATGCGTTTAAATCATCTGCAGAGTTAGTAGTGTTACTTTCATGTGTACCTATATGTAACTCGTTAGCATTACCGTCATAATGAATAAACGCACCTTGCATAGTAGATTGTACTTCTGCAAAACGTATTCTTCCTGATTCAGCTTGGTTTACAGCAGAAGCGTGTAATTTTATAATATTATTTATATCTACGCCAGCATTACTTGTCTCAAACTTTTTAGAGTTGTCAAAATAAAGTTCTACGGCTGCATTTTGATTTGCAATTATCATGGACTCGCTGCCAGCAGAATTTACTACTTGTAACTTGTTAGAAAATAGTATTAAATCACCTGTACCCCCATCAGCAATCTTACTATTAGAGCCATCATGAGAAATAATTAAATCATCGCTAGTTCCAAGTCTTATTTCTTCATTATCTTCCATATCAATAATGGAAGGAGCAATAGTCTGGTCAGCTACAAGAGCAACAATCTCACTGGCTGTCTGATCTGCTGTTGCGTTGCTTTCTATTCCGTCTAACTTTGTACCATCAGTAGCCAAATCTCTGCCATCTACTGTGCCTGTAACTGTTATGTTTCCTATAACATCTAGCCCTGCACCTATATTTGTGTTACCTGTGACATGAAATGTACCATCATTACCAAGTCTTATAGAACCAGAAGCAGATTCCGCTTCAAAAGTACTATATGCTGAACTACTGCCAGTATTTGCGACTCTAAAAGTTGCTGATGTGCCAAGTGTGGTTGAAGAGCCATTACCGATAAATGTATCACCAGTAGCACTTAATTCACCACTAGAATTAATAGTAAAACGATCAGCACCATTAGTTGAATCTCTAACAGTAAAGACTCCGTTAGTATTTTTGATTGTAAAATCATCATCATTATTTGTATCCTTCAGAATAATTTGTGGAAGAGTGCTTTCAACAGTTAAATCGCCTGTAACATCAAGAGCAGTTGTAAAAGTTCCTTTTCCATTAGAATCAATAGTTAAACGATCAACAGCATTAGTCGAATCTCTAATAGTAAAAACTCCATTAGTATTCCTAATCGTAAAATCATCATTATTATTTGAATCTTTAAGAAAAATCTGTGGTTCAATGTTTTCTATTGTTAAATTTCCAGTTAACGTACCACCAGCAAGAGGTAGTTTGGTTGCTATTGAGTTAGTGACAGTTGTTGCAAAGTTTGGATCATCACCTAAAGCTGCTGCCAGTTCATTCAGTGTATTTAAGGTACCAGGTGCGGAATCAACTAGGTTTGCTATTGCTGTATCTGTATAAGCTGTTGTCGCAACTTTTGTAGAGTTATCACTTGCTGATTGGGTCGTTGCTGTTGTGCCGTCAGCTAAAACACTGCCAGATAAACTTAAGTTTCCAACAGTTGTATTAAGTGCAGCAATATCAACTCCATCAACTGTACCTGTAACTGTGATATTTCCTGTGACATCAACGCCAGCACCAACATCTAGGTTGCCAGTTACATCTACAGTTCCATCAGATGCAATAGTAAGACGATCAGCACCATCTGTCATATCTATAATACCAAAGAGACCATTTACATTTCTAATAACAAAATCATCATTATTGTTTGAATCAATTAATTGTATTGCTGGTTGAGTATTTTCTATTAGTAAAGTTCCAGCAATGTACGCATTTCCATTTGAATCAAGTTCAAAATAATCATTTGTACCAAAAGTGTCTGAATTAGATATTTTGTACCTATTTTCGCCACCATGTAATCCAGCCGACCAGCCGTAACTGTCAGTTTCATATTTTACTTTGCATTGATTATTCCCACTTGTATCATGTATTAATATTGTTGGATCTCCATTATGTTCAACAGTTAAATCTGATGTAAAAGTAGGAGAAATTTTTGACCCCGCTATCGCTGCACTAGCGTCAATCTGAGCATTGACAATACCATCGCTATTTAACAATGTTTTGATCTCTGCTGCTGTTTGATCTGCGGTAGCTGCTGTTTCTATTCCATCTAATTTAGTCTTAAGTGCATCTGTAAAGTTATTCTGCGTTAGCCCTCCATCTCCTACGGATAATTTATTAGTCAAATTTGTATATGAAATATCAATATTGGCAGAACCATCAAAAGACGTACCAGCAATAGTTCTTGCGTTAGCTAATGTTGTCGCTGTAGAAGCTGCAATACCAAGAGCATCTATATCTGATTTGGTTTGGTCAGCAGTTGCATTTGATTCAATACCATTTAATTTTGACAGTAGAGCATCAGTAAAAGCATTGGTATCACTATTACTTTCGTAAGCAGTTTTTATTTCACTAGCAGTTTGATCTGCTGTCGCACCTGTCTCAATACCAGCTAATTTTGTAAAATCAGCAGCAGACATTGTTCCAGAATTAGATCCAGAAGAAGCCTGTAATTTAGATCCCTCTATAGCAGCACTGGCATTTATATCAGCATTGACAATACTAAGGTCAGATATGTTGGCACTGGTAACTGTAATCGCTGTAGGCAATGCACCTGTAGCAAGTTTTGTTAATGCTATCGCTGCATTATCATTTATGTCTTCATTAACAATAGTTCCATTAACTATTTTGGAAGAAGTTACGACATTATCGTTTAAAGTCCAATCTAATAAATTCGCAGGTATCGTAATAACTCCTTTAACTCCTGGGTCAATACCTACACCCTGTTCACCTTGAGTAATGACTTGAATAAGTTCACTTCCGTCATCAGAAACTATAAGTTTATCTCTTGTTTCAATTAATTCGATAGTCATTGGTTATACCCCTGCTTGACTTTTAAATAACCTTTAAAAAGAGTTTTATCTTGACCAGCTAATGTTCTTACTATGCTGTAATAAGGTTTGTCAGGTAATACATTTGTTTGTGCTTTTGTTAAAGAAATACTAAATTTTCCATCTGTTGCGTCATCAATAGTACAAGTAAAATCAGCATATTTTTTTGTTTCTTCTTTATTCCAAATCTGACCAGTTATTGTATTATTAGTTAAATTTATAGGATTTCCAGTAACATTATCTGTACGTCTAAATTGTCTATAAAAAGTTAAATTCCTAAAAACTTCTGGATTAAACTCTGGTGGTGCAGCCATTAGACTTTTCTTTTTATTATAACTGCTACGAAGTAATAGTAAACGAAAAAAATTAAGTTTTTATTACATACATCATTGCAATGTTGTCAGGTCTTGCGTCAGAACCGCCGTCACTACTTGTAGTTCCAGAAGCAGAAAAAGTATGTGTGTGTGTAGCATCCATACTGAAACCAGCAACAGGGCTAGTAGAAGAACTACCTGTAATGTTATTGTTTCCGTCATTTACTTTTGTAAATACACCACTCGCAGTACCTTGCGCCCTATAACCTTCAGATATTCTTCTGACATCACCAGTTAAAGTAGGAGTTGGATTACTTGTCGTACTAGAAACACTTACAGTATGTGTATGTGATTTGTTTCTAGATGTTTGTTCGTTTGCAAAACTTCTACCGTCATCATTTGTACCAGTTTTTGTATTAACCCAACCTCTAACAAACTGTCCACGCAAATCAGGCAAATTAAAATGGTTTGAATCTACAGAACCCCAAGTAGTACTTATAACTGCAAATAAATTAGCATATGTAGTTCTTGATAAACTTTGTCCAGCACATTCTAAATAACCACTTGGTACTGTAGTTGTTGCCATTACATGAACAGAACCAGTAGGTACGCCAGAAACAGGTTGCCAACTAAGGTTTCCGCTGCCATCACTTTCTAATTTATCACCAGCATTACCATCATTATCAGGTAATGTAAAAGTTAAATCAGCAGATAAAGCAGGTGATTTTATTGCAATATAATTATTATCTTGTGGATCTTTTAAACGTAATGCTTTACCTTCGTTAATTGTTAAACCATTAGAATTTATATTTGCCCTGACTTCACCACCAGTTGATATACCAATATCATTAGCAGCATACAGATAAAAGCCAGTATCAGCATCATTTAGTTGAATTGAAGGACTAGCTTTAGTTCCAGAAGGAATACTAATATTACCTGTAAAACTACCGCCATCTTTAGGCATATGGCCTAAATCAGTTTCTAATTTACCTAAAACAATATAACTTGCATTACTAGCATCACGAATTTTTAAAGTATCAGGATTTGTTGATTCATCTACAAAAAATTGATGTGCAAGTGTTATTGGTGGAGTTCCTGTACCAGAATTATTTGTAGCATTAGCTCTTATATTTTCATTTATATCAGATAAGACATTAGCACCTGTATCATTTGGTATTGGAAAATTTCCTGATTGTACTTGTGCCATTTATTTAACCCTTCCCATAACCTGTTGCTGTCCAGGTAAATGCTCTAGCTTGTCTTGCATCACTTGCATTGTAAATAGAAACACTAAACTGATCCGTAGCAGTATTACTAATATTATAATAGTCGCCAGAAGTAGTAGCACTAAATGTAATGCCAATTACTGGTGCAGCAGCAAATTTATTTGCAAAATTTATTGTTACATCACCACTAGTTGAAGCAGTACCAGTACCGTTTATTGTTCTTAAAGGCATATTACTTTTAACTTCTAATTCCTGTATTGCTATTTGTGCAGCAGAATCATTTGTTTCAAATTCAGCTTTTAATTCATATCCTCTTGCTTTAAATTCTGCATTATTAAATGGCCTCCAAGAAGTCCAAGTTGGTGAAGAATTAGTTGCTGTTTGTGTTGTTCTTATATATAGCTTTATATCTGTATTGCTTGGGGTATCACCAACAAAGGAGGGTAATGCTGCAAAACCTGTTGTATTAATTGGTGCATTAGGGTCAAAATCAAGACCCATTTGATTTATTGTTATTGCGTTAGGGAAAAATGATCTTACTTTTAATTTACTGTCTAAGGAAATACTAAATACGTCACCTAAATCTATTGGATTATTAGCAAATAAATAAGTACCTGTTGTATGCAAAACAGAACCATTAGCACTTAAAAGAAGTTCTCCAGAATCTACTTCAACATTTGTTTTAGTACCAGTAAAACTATTATGTTCAGTTTGTGTATTTATATTATGTAAATTATCAAGATCAGGTTTTTGAAATTCTACATAAGAAGCATTAACACTTGTTCTACCACCAGAATCAACAAATTTTGCTAAATAAGTGCCTTCTTTTAAATCACAATATGCTTCTTTTGCAGTACCAGTTAAATCACTATGAATAGAGGTAGCATTTGCCCAAGTAACACCTGACAAGTCAGGAGAATGCTTTAACCTTACTAACCCTCCAACGATTACGTCTAAGTCTTCACTTTGTGTCCATTGCAATCTTGCTAAACCATTTGTAGGAATCATTGTAAGATTTTGTACTCCACTAGGTGCAGCAGTTTTACCAGCCAAGTTAACTGTATGGTTTGCAATAGTACTGCCTTTATTTAAATAGTTAACAGCTTGGATTTGTACCTGTAAAACACCAGCCCTTAATGCACCAAAATTACCACCTTGTCTTAGTGAAATAGATGGAGAAGATGTTCTGACAGTTGCCCAGTTATCATTATCAACTCTATAAGTAATTCTAAATTCAGTAACTCTTTTCATATTATGCTGCCAACTTAAATCACAACCTACAAAAACACCTTGACCATCTGAATATAAGAATTCTTGATCTTCTATATCTGTTACTGGATCTGGTGCTGTAGTTAAATCGGTAACGTTTCTAACTGTTATAGGATCACCATTATCTACAGCATTATAAATCGAACTATTATATTGCAATGCGACAACATCATATATACCGTTTTCTTTTTCACCAATTTCGATAACTCTATATTGTAGTGTCTGGACTTCTGTACTTTGTAATATATAGACTGATTCAGCATTTGGTACTTCTGAAAATGCACTAGATACAGTTATGGTTTTTGCGTTAACGTCTATATTTTGTATAGTTCTCTTTTCTACAATTCCAGTTGACAATAAAACAGAAATTTCTGGAGTTTTTGTTAAATCAATAGAAATATTTACACCACTGTCTATTTTTATAACTGTTGTTGTAGATCCTGTACTTATATAACCTGTATGCCTATAACCACTTTTTAATTCATCAGCGATATCTATTACCATTCCAGGTCTTAAAATTACGCCTGATTCGATTGCCACTGAAAACGATACTGTATTAGTTAAAACAGCTTCACTTTTTATTGCCCATAAGCCTATTCGATGTGCCTGACCTTGGGAGTAGCACCCAAGTGCTTTTATAGATTTATTGATAACACCATATTTACTTACAGCATCTACGTCTTCTACATATTCAAATTCTGTTTCACCTAACTTTTCATATGAAGAATAAGCAACTGTACAAGTAGTATGCCTAGCTTTTTGTGATGTACCTGTATATTCAAAATTACCATCTACAACATTAGCATTACCAATTAAATATTTACTATCTTGTGGTGAGTCTTGCGTAACTACTAAACTACCAGCACCGTAGTAACTCATTCCTCTGAAAATTGAAGTTAATTCTTTTATTGCGTCATAAACTTGTTTACGTTGGTTTATAACCATATTTAAGGCAAACCTAACTTCTTGACCGTTTTTATGGTCAGATACAAGTTCATTGCAATATTGACTGATAGTATAAAAATCAAACTTATCTAAAGTTGCAGCATTTAAACCTACCCCATATCTATCGTTTATTAATAAGTTATATAAATGCCAAGAAGGGTCACTGTGCCATGTTGCAGCACCAAAACTACCATCCCAAACACCAGAATATGTAACTCGTCCTAAATGTGTAGTTGTATCTACTGAAGCATTACTTGGCAACTTTGTTTTAATACCACGAATTAAATATTTGCGGACAGGTATATTTGAAAATTGACGACTATCAAAACGCAAATAAACCAATGCACTATTTGGATAACTTAGCTTTTCATCAATAATTTCTGTGAGATTACTCCAAAATGTTTTATTAGAAATTTTTGAACTTGTTTCATCTGCACTAATTCTTGATAATTCAATATTTACAGGGAAAGAACCAGTTAAAGGAAATACATAATCACGTTGATAATTATTAGACGATTTACCTTTAATTTCATCTTCTTTTACAAGAGAATAAGTGCCACCGCTATATTGAACTCTAATTTTTATTTTTACCTCATGACCAACAATATCACCGTCATCTTCTATCTTTCTTAAAGTTGGAATAGAAATAGTAACTCTTACTTTTGAAGCGGCAGTATTAGTTATTTGTTTTACAGTTACATTTGGATTAGTACCAGTACCTCTAATTAGTTCGACAGGCAAACCAATATTAGTACGTTCTATTTCATTAGCTGCTAATGATGATATATATGATTGCGTCTGCGTACCGTTACGAGTCTCTATTTGATATCCTTCAAAATTATTATTACCATTAGCATTTTGCACTGGTGTGCCGTCCAAAAAAATACTTTTATAACCATCATCTAAACCTTGAATCTCACCTTCTGAAACAAGATCCACGACATTAGCCATTTGGATGCTTTGTAATGAATCATCAGCCTCTACTGGTGTTCTATTACCGCCACCTTTACCACCGCCACCAGCACCACGAATTATTGTCATTACACCACCTGATCTACGTCAAGGCCAGAACTAACAATGGCACTTCCGCAAAATGCACGACCCATAACTATAGGTATTGGTGTGCCAACTTGATTTACATTATTAATCCCACTAAAACTAAAGTTTTGCAGTTGATTTGCTTCATTCATGCTAGGAATATCTGGTTGTGGTGAAAGCATTTCTGCTGCACCAGAAATCATCATTAATGCACCAAACTTTTTTAGTGTTGACGCAACACCTATTGGACTAGTAATACCAAAAGTACCTATAGACCAAGATCCTGGTATTAAAAATCCAGCACCTAATAGTAAAGCTCCTGTTAAAAACCTTCCAAATCCTCTACCAGCACCTGTAATTATAGGTGCTATTGAAAAAACTTCTTTTGTTCCTAAAGGTATAGCTAAATCAGTTATGTTATCTTCTCCAATTTCTTCCTTGCCAACTTTTACTTTATATACAACTCCATTTTTATCATTATCTATTATCCATTTCTCAAGTCCCTTAAAATTTACAAACAAAGCCTTAAGTGCTTCCGTAGGGGTAGCAACATCAAAGTAAAAAGTACCTTGACCTAAAAACTTTTTTAGTTCTCCGTAAACTTTAATTTTTTTCATGTTTTAACACCTTTGCTGTACTTTGAATAAAGTAGCCACCATAAACATCTCTACTAGATAGCCTACCTTGTACATGATGTAAAATCACGTTATCTCCTAAATAAATTGCAGCATGATTAGGTACATCAGCTTCTAAATGCATCAATACTACGCATCCATATTGTATCTCTTTTAAAGGAATTTCATAGAACCCTTCTTTATTAAAATTATCTAAATACATATTTTCACCTTTATCCCACCATTTATCTCTTCTAAAATAATCGTTTAATTGAATATTAAATTCCTTTTTATAAAAATCTCTAACTAAGGTATAACAATCAACAACCCCATGAAAAAACTGCCTACCAACATAAGGTAATTCATAACCAGTTGGTCGCCAATCTCCCCACTTTTCAGTATGTGGGTTAACAATAAACCATTGCTTTCCTGTTTTCTCACAAGCAGCTTTATCTGCATAACTAGGGTAGTGGCTTGTATTAGGATGACTATGAATAACTGCTGTTATTTCACCTTGTTCTTCTGCTTTAATATAATCATCTGGATCTAAAATAAATTGTTCATCAGGAGTTTCTGCAAGATTATTGCATTTATAATATCTTTCTTTACCTTTAACAATATGTACTAAGCCCACACTTTCTCTAGGACTTTCTTCTTTAGCGTGTTGCAATGCTAATTCTTTTATATTTTCTGTTAACTTCATTGTGTTTTACCAGCGGTAGGAAAAGAACCGAAAGGTAATACACCATTTTCACCAAATCTTTTTTTACAACTGGATAATCTTTTACCACAAACATCAGCAGCTAAAGTGCTTACAACAACATCATTTTTATTAAAGTAATTACTTCCTGTATAAGAACATTCAGAACTTCTATATTGCCATTGACAGCAGTTACCAATTAGTTGTCTTTGAGGTAAAAAAGCATTTGGAAGGTCTACTTCCATAGCTAATTCAAATGTAACAACATTAATATTTTCACTAGCCTTACGATCAATTAACCATATTTCAAGAGGATGTTGAGCATAAGGATCTGCTGTAGATTCACCATCTAAAAATTTTTTATGTGTTCTTATACGTCTTACTTCTGCTCCACCAAGATCATTTCCAATATTAAATGCATTTATATCTTTTAATAAAAAAGTTATTAAATTATCAGTATTAGCAATTGTTAATGTTGGCCTTGCCGCTGCACCAGTTGTCGATTTTTTAAAACCATTTGCTTCAATAGCCATTCTTGAATAAGTCTGCCCATTAAACACAATATCTCCACTTATATTTTCATTGCAGCCATTATGCCATCTAGTGACAGTAGTAGTATTGTGTAAATTTTGAGAAGGTCTAAGTTCAAATAATTCAATTATTGCGTTAGGACTTAAAACAGATACATCTTGATAAACGCTACTAATAGCAGTCCATACAACTGTGCCATCAGTTATTGTATCGCCAACTTCTTTAGGCCAATCTGGTTGTGTAGCTGCTGTTGTACCAGCAGTTGTACATTTAAAAAATAAACCGTTATTGTTTAAAGCTGTAGATCGTCTAATAACATCTAAGGCTATTGTTGTATTAGCTGTCCATGCTGCTACTGCCATTATGGTATTGCCACCTCTTCAAAAATTGCAGTTATAGTTTTTCTGTTTGCAACAGGAATAGAATTATTCCAACTTTTGCATTTATATTTAGAAGATGAAGAAGCATAAGGTGCAGTCCAATCAAAAGCTTCACTTCCTTTTCTAGCTTTTAAAAAAGTATTTATAGTATTTGCTTGAGTTGTTGTTAAATTGCTAAAACTTAAATCCCATCTAGCCAAATCTTGATTTAATCCAAAAACAACAGATTTAACATAACCACTACCAAACTGCACTTCTCTTACAGTCGGACTATGTCGTTCTGTCGCATTAAAGTCAGGTTGTATATTAACCTCAGAATCCCAACTAGCCATACAGTAAACCTCCTGGTCTTTGTTCTTGTACTAATTGCTGTTGAACCGCAGCAGCAATAGCTTGTCCTAATTGCCTACTTCTATCATATTCGCCTTCAACAGAAGTACCATCAGCATTTACAGAAACATTCACGACAGTACCACCTCCTCCATGTGCAATAACTCCAAGTTTTCCATCTTTACCACGTTTTAGCGGCATGATACTTTCGCTCCCTTTTTCTCCCATTAAGCCAATTCCGTTCTTAAAAGGAAAAATTGTGGGAGAGTCAATTACGCCCCCTTTGTAGAACTGTTGTATCCCATTAGCACCATAAACATTTCCATTCGCATTTGTTGTCTTTTTTTTACTAGAAAACAAACCTTCAAACCAGCCAGTAAATGGTTTCATTATTGTTTGTTGTATTGCAATACGAGCCATGCTTTGAATAATTGATCTTGCTAAATCTTGAAAAGCAAGTTTTCCTGTCATTACAAAATTAACTAAGGTATCTTCCATTTTTTTAAATGCATTAGATACTGCATCAGCTACTGATACCGAAAACTCTTTAATTGAATCTTTATAACTTGTTAAACCAGCCTTTGTTCCTTTTAAAAAGTCATTAACTTTCTTTTTATTTTCTTCTAAAGTTTCATCTACACTTCCAGAAGCGGAACCTACGTCAGGTTTAAACTCAGGAAATAAATCTTCTATTGTATATTTACCCTTACCTTTAATAATTTTTTCGTATTCAGTACCAGCTACTAAAGCCTTGCCAAATTCTTTTGTTTTTTTAATAAATTTGTCGTACATTTTGACGGCAAAATCTGCAACACCTGTAAGAAAACCGAAATTATCTGCAAAAAATTCTTTAACTTGTTTTATCATTAACTGAGAAATAAGTTTTATTTTTTCAAAAGCATTTGCAAACTCAACAACTAATTGTTTTACGGTAGTTTGATTTTCATTAAACCAAGAAACTAATTTGGTAATTTGATCTTGAAATTCAGCACCTAAACCTTGAAAAAAAGTACCATAATTTTCTTTAGCAGTATCAAGTGCAAGTTTTAACCTTTCACCAGCTTTTTCTGGAGATGAACCAATAGTTTTTGCAACTTCATCATATGTTTGTACTTGTTTCTGTGAAAATTTTACAAAGTCTGCAATTGTAACTTCTCCAAGTTCAAATGCTTTTGATAACTCAGGTAATGTTCTACCTGTAGCTTCTGCAAATTTTGCTACGGCTCCAGGGAGTCTTTCTCCAATTTGCCCCTGCATTTCTTCTGCCGATACCTTACCTTTTGACAGCACCTGAGTAGTCGCTCTAATTAAAGCTTGTAAATCTGCTTGACTACCACCAAAGGCAACACCAGCAGAAATTACACCTCTAAATATATCCTCTGTTTCTTGTAAAGTTAAATTATTAGCTTTTGCAGCAGCACTAATTTTAGAATAACCATCTAAAGTATCTAACAAATCAACGGTATAATCCTTACTAACTTGTCTAGCAATTTTTAACGATTGATTATAGTCTTCTTGTGTATCGCTAACAGCCCCTAACGCAGTCTTAGCTAAATTTAACCTTGCAGAATAAGAAGCGACTTCAGATGAAGCTTCTCTTATTGGTCTAATTATCATATTTCCAGCTAATGCCCCTACCCCTGCCCCTGCCAAAGGCATACCAATCATTGTACCTATGCCCATGCCAACTACACTACCAGCTAAAGCATCACCACCTAATAAAGCAGAACCACCAACTGCCGCAGCAGCTTTACCAAATTGACCGCCACTTCTTCCAGTTTTATTTAAGCTTTTGAGTCTCTTTTCTGCTCTTTCTATCTCTCTCGTAAATCTTCTATATTCATTTGATGCAATACGAGTATTATCTCTTAATTCACGCATTGTAAATACAGATGCTCTAAGTTCTTTTTCTGATATATCGCTAGACCTAGCTAATTTTGCTGTACTGTTTGCTAATTTTTTAAATTCTAAATCTGCTGGTCGTGTAGCTTGTTGTAGTTTTTTTACACTACTTGATAAACCTTTAACTTGTTCAAGGCCGCTAATAATAGCTTTAATCTTAAATTCAGTTTGTGATGCCATTATTATTTCTCCGTATCCTTATTAAAAACTGCTAAAGCTGCTTTTTCCATAATTTGAATTCCTTCAAGCATACTTTTTACATCTTTCACATAGTATATACGACAAAACCATTCAAGTACATCATATTTTAGACCAATTACACCACCCATAGTTACATTCCATTGAGTTGTCATCCTGGTAAACATAACTACTATTTCCCAATTATCTTCATAAACTTCAAAATAATCTTCTTGTTTAGGCTTTGGGAAATTTTTGACTCCGAGGGCGATGGCATCATCATAAGATTCATCTTTAACAACACCTTTACCAGCCCAGTACTCAGCAGCCTCCCTTAGTTTTTTGCCATTGCATCATCAAGCATTGTTAATAATGCTTTAACAGTACCTCTTACAAAATGGGTATCTTCACACCATTCTTTTAATTCTTTTTTTGAAAAAGGAATAACATTGCCAGATTCATCTTGCATATCATCCCAACCAACAACTGTACCTTCTAAAAGGTTTCCATCGCCTATTTGGACAAGTTCTTCTAATGTTTTGCGTCCTACTTTTTTAAAATGGGCTGTATATTCCATTGTTCCAAAAGAACCACCATCTTCTGGATCAGAAATAGTTACAGGCCATTTAATAACCTTATTGGACTTTTTTATTAGGGGCATGGTGAGCAGTTAATATTCTTATTGAAGAATAGTAAAAATATTATGTGAAAGCAAGCGAAAATTCATTATTAGCCGCACTTGGTGTAGCCATAAATGGTATGTCTAACATAATAATTCCATCCGAATCCCCATACTCTGGAGCAGAAAAATCAGTTTGTGGACAGCTACAAGTAATGATGTTTCCAGCACCACCATTATGTCTCCAGGTATTTGTTCCAGTACTGCTACCTTCTGCATCTGTAAAAAAGTTATGTGCAGATAAAGCTGGCATTTCAACTGACAAAGAACCAGAAGGTGATCTTTCAGTTATTATTACACTTTTGCTACCACCAATAAGTTCTCTATAAATAACATTATTGTTCATATCAAATGACCAATTCTGCAATACGCCAGAATAACCAAATATAGAAAAGTTATCAGTGTTAAGAGAATTAACGATAACAGGTTTAGCTTGGTGACTAAATGTTGTTGTAGGTAAAGCTGCATCAGTAATTGTTCCCTTTATACCAACCATATTAAAAGTTATGGTAGGAATTTCAGAAACCGCCAAATTTATAGAAAAAGTTCCTCGACAACCCGAAATCTTATGTAAGACCCCATCATAATTACACCAAATTGTACAACTACCAAAATCAGATGACTCAGGTGCATAAGTATTAGAAGTAGAAGATACAGTTGTAAGTGCTAATCCAGAACTTTCTAAAAGAGGAGAATATTTTGGAGCAGTTCCAGCCGTCCCGCTACCTGCCATTTCCACAGTTATACTTACTTCTACACGTTGGTTAGCTAATAAAACTTCTTGGTTACCAAGGTATGGTCTAATTGTTTCTCTACTAACTTCATCGCTAACAATTGGTGTAAGTTCAAGTGAAGTTACTTGTACAGCATTTGCACTACCAGTAGGAGTGGTTGACGCATTATAACTAGCCTCGCTTTTTACGAGTATAGTTTTTAGCTTTGAGTTCTTAGCCATTGTTTCATTAACTAAAAGGTGGTTATTACTATAATAGTCTAATATTACTATTAAAGAATAGTATTATTGAGATAGATCTGTATAAAGTGTTCTATATTTAATAACCCAATTAGTAGATATGACCGCTGTAGGTAAGTCTCCATCTTGTAAGACATAATCATGACCTAAAGGCTGAACATCTATTGCAAGGCCACCAAGAGTGCTTGTAGCTAACATCTTTGAATGCAATGATTCTAAAGTAGGATCAGCAGCTTTATCAGGACTGACAGTTGTAGAACCACGCACAATAATTAAAACTCTTAGCTGTAAATTCCAATCTAAATGACTTAAGCCTGTATTCTGTTCACAAGTATTACTAATTGGCTCTATAACTAATGCTGGTGTTTCGTTTCTTGTTAAAGGAACTACTCTACTGCGATAAATTTTTGTGCCAACACCTGTAGTGCCAGATAATGCAGTTTTTACAGCCGCTAATATATTTTCAGTCTTTGTTGTCATGTTTTTTGAAGCGTAATGGTTACTAATTCTCCATCAGTATCAAACATTGTTTCTCTTACGGTATATTCAATATCATTTACAGTAATTTCATCATTTGCTTTTAAAGTTCCAAAATCTTTTGCTTTTGCTCTTATTGAATAATCACTAAATAACACATTTCCATCTGCCATTATCTGAGATGGTTCACTCAAAATTGCATTTGCAATCACTCCACCCGCAACACAAGATACACCAAATTCGCCTCCTACAAAGACATCATTATCGTCACTTAGTGCCATTAGATTTGCGTTTTACAGTTTTTTTAGGTTTTGTCTCTATTGGAGCATCAATTGCTTTGCCCATACCTTTTAATAAGGTCGCATCTTTATCGCTAATGTCATAAATTTGACCAGCCTCTAAAGCTATACCACTAGCAACCACATTTCTGAGAACTAATACTTTCATAAAAAAAAAGGGGGTCAATTAAGACCCCTTATAAATTTAAGTAGTAGCATCAAGCATTGCAGCGAAACCACTTGGCTGACGAATTGCTACGTCAATAGTTGTTATCGCTCTCATTGCTGTTAATGCTTTAGTGAAGTCTGTTGAATCAGAATCTGACATTGCAAGTTCTAATCCATTACCCCAGAAGCCAACCATAGCTTGTGAGAAATCACCAAATAAAACAGCAGAACAAGAACCACTTGTAGAACCTTTTGTAAGGTTAGAAGGAACTTGGTTTGTAACACCAATTTGATAGCCGTTAATGATACCTGGAGTTGATCCACGACCAATAGCCTCTAAATTAGTATTCCAAAGGAAACCACCTGTTGAACCACTATCACGAAGTTTCTTAAGTGCTGTAGAAACTTTAGGGTTAGTTAGGTAAGCCATGCTTCCACCACCAGCATTGTCAATAAGAACTTCTTTTTCTAAGTCCATTAAATGCTCAATAGTAATTGCAGCACCGTTTGTTCCACCAGCTACAGATCCAATACCAGAAGTCTGAAGAATACCTGTAGGCTGACCAGAAGAACCAGTTCCATTAAGAATTGCAAGGTCAACACCGAGAGCAACGGTTTCTTGAAGATCTCTTCTAATTAATTCTTCAATTCCAGGAGTTGCCTGTAAAAGAGTCTGTCTAGAGAACTTAGAAAGTACTCCGAAATTCTTTGGTGCGAGAGACACTTGATCGAAAGTTGACTCTGACTGAGTGATTGCAGTTGTTTCATTTGCAAGCCAGTAGCCAGTAGAAACTCCGCTTCTTCTTGGAACATCAATATTTCCAACAAGACCTGTCATTGTTCTTGCACCTAGAGTAAGCAATAAGCTCTCATTACGAAGTGCTTCAATGAAGTCTTCAGCCAGTAGATCTGTCTCAACCAAATTACCCCCTGTGGTTGCTCCAGAAGTTACATATGTAGCTCTTTTTTCTAATGCAGAATAAGGAACTAAAATACTTTGTTCTTTAGTTCTAGAAACACCAGAACGCTCAATTTCTTGAGAAATTTCTCTTGCTAAACCAGCTTCACGAGATGAAAAGTCTCTAGTATAAGCAGCTTTAATAGCAGCTTGAATACTATATCTTTCTTTTCTAAGCTCTTGCTTATCTACTTGCTTTGCAGCAACAGTAGGTGTTGGCTTAGAACTAATCTGATCAAGAACAGCTTCTCTTGCCTGGTCTATAGAAGAACCATTTTCAACAAGCTGTCTGCCTAAATCAGAAAAACCATGTTTTGCTGTTAAAGCATTAATAGTAGCTATGCGTGAACGCTCCTCGTTTCTAGCCTTTTTTTCAGCTTCAGAACGCACCACACTTAAATCGGGGGTGTCAGTCATTTCAATTTGATTGTTTAATTGGTCAGGTGATGCGTCTGACTTAGACGCAGAAGAAGGTGATTGCTCACGCTCTTCTTTTATTATAGGTTGTTCTTGCGTATTAGTAGCAAGCTTTCTCCCTAAACCAACAGAAAAGTCGGCTGGTGTAGAAACCAAGCTAACCTCCGCTGGAGTGAATTTGGTAACACGATAAGAATTACCTTCTCCTTCCTCAGTTTCATCAACTGAGTAGCCAAAACTTACATTTCTGTAAATCTTGTCTTTTACCATTTGTAATGCCTCTTCACCAGCAGCATTACGAGCAAATCGTACTTTTGCTCTTCCCTGTTTTTTCTTTTTATCCAGATAAGCCCGTTCCACAACTCCGATTACGGAGGATGGATCGTGCATCCAGAGTAAAGGTGCTGAAGCATTAAGCCTGGAAAAATCAATACTATCCTCTCGGTGTACTAAAATTTCTTCACCTAATAAACCTCTATTAACAGGGGTTTCAGAACTAAAGGGAAATTCAATAGTTCGTTCTTCTTCATTGAGTTCTCTTGAATCAAGTAACTCAGAAAAATGACGAAGTTGTGTTCTTTCCTCTAGATCACGTTGTTCCTCCATTTGATTCAGAAGTTGTATTTGTATCTATATTAGCTTGCTTTTGCTCCGTAGCGACATCAGTATCAAATAAAAGTCCTAAACTATCAGCCATATCGACTTCAGCCTTTCTAGCAGTCATTAATTCGTCTATATCACCACCTTGTTCAGCAATTACTTGTGCTTGTGTTTTTAATCCAGCCTTAATTGCCTCTTTTGCACTTGCCACCTCTTTTTGTGGGTCAACAAATTCAAAACCACGAGGTTGCCATTTTACTTTTTTATATTTATCAGGCTTAGTTTCATATCCTGGCAAAGATAATGCACCTGACAAAACAGCCATATCTAGCCATTGTTCAAATACTCTTTGATGTAATCCTTTTATGAAGAATTGTTGCAAACTCTTATATTGAGTGCGATCTTCGAGCATAGAAAGACGGCTAGAACTGTAATTAGATTGAGAAAAGTCTTTTGAAATACTTTCATAGCTGATTCCTATTCCAGCAGCCATACCACGCAAGCAAGCTCTCATAAATGGTTCAAATTCACCATTAGGGGCATCAAAATTGGGTACTGTCACATTTTGTCCAGGTTCTAAATAATGAAAAGCACCAGGTGACCATTCTGAAACTCTATCCCCTTCATATATTTCACCACCATCATTAAGTTCTCCTTCTGGTGAACTAATAAATGCCATTAATGCACTTGCACCTCTAGCTTTTATTACTGAACTTTCAGCATAGCCATCAAGATGATGTAATTGTTTTAAAACAGGTGCTAACCAAGGTACACCTCTAGTTTGTTCTGGTCTGTCAGTTAAATATAAATGAATAACTTCATTTGCTGGCAAAATCATGTGCCTTGCAACTTTTTTCTTTGACGGAAATGCACTATCGCCTGGATGTTCAGTAAAAAATGCATATGAAATTGGTCGATGCCATTCATCATGCCTAATACCCATACGCCAACTTTCTTTAATATTATTAGTGCCTCCGTTGTAGTCGTTATCTAACCTATCGCTTTCTAAAATTTCTAAAGCAAAAGGTACTTTACTTCTACCAAATTTTTTATTTACTATTCTTACAAAAACTTCTCCTGACTCTATAAGACTAGAACAACATAATTTTTCAATATCTGTCCAACATAATCGACCAGCAGTATGACAAGAATCGTATCTACCCCAATCGTGCCATAACTCTTCTACTACATCATTTTTTTCAACATCTAAGCCCTTACCATATCTTTCTTTCTTTATTTGTGATTGCATTTTAATGCCATTAAAACCAATAACATTACCAACAATAGTTCTTACCGCTTGTTTGCCATAAGGAGTGTCTCTTACAATTTGACGACTACGTTGTTGTAGTTTTGGCAAACTACCTTTTATCTCAGCATCAGCCGAAGTGTTATTTGCCATCCATCCAGCAAGTAATCTGCCACTAGATGCAGAAGCATAAGATCTTCTTTTTATGTTGACGGTTTCTAAACCAAATAAAGCTTGAAATGCTTTACCAACTCTTGTTCTTAATCCCATGATTATCTAAAAATAAGATTGTTAATAAATGGATCACCTTTACCTTGTTTTATTTTGTCTGCTCTTTGCTCTCTATTTACTTGTGCCTTATAAATTGTTCTAAGTCTTCTTAATTCAGACATATCCATATATTTAAATGTACGATCACCAATTGTATATTCAGCAGCCTTGTTAGTAACTATTCCTTTTATTGCAGCTTCAATTAGTTCAACCATCTTTTCTGCTTCAGTTCTTAAATCAATCTTTCCTGGATTACTACCTGTATAAACTAAACTTTGATCAATAGTTAAAACACCACGTTCTAATGTAACTTCATCACTAGCACCTGTTTTTGATGCAACTGCTTGATATTGCCATTTTCCATCTTCTAAATCGTTTGTTTGCGTAGATGTTAAGACAAATGTCCAGCCAGTTCCTTTATCTGTGCCAGTAATTGTTAATGCACCACCATTTATACTTCGCAAATAGTATTTACAGGTGTAATTAGTATTAGTTACTGATTCATTTGCATAATTAACAGAACCAGCCAAATCCCAAGTAATGGTATCTCCTTGTGCAAATTGAAATGGTATGCCCATAAAATTTTTCTACCAATTAGTAATAAAGTTTGGTTTACTACCCCTACGATTCAATATTACACGTTTTTTATCGGTTTGTAAGACTTTCTTAGCATAGATTTCCCATATCTTAAGCCTTGGAAAGCGTTGATAAAGTAGGTTTAAGGCAGCGTAACTATATACAAGCTCGTCTAAGCGTTCTGATCTAGCTCCAGATCTCTTTTGCCATACAGGAACAGAAAAACCTGACCTATTTGTCTGTAAAACTTGTTGTTCAGATGTTATTTCTTTGAAATATGAATGATCTGTATCGCAATGAAAGTGTAAATAGCCTGGACTACTTTCTTTCTCCTTCTTTTCATTATGCTTCAATCTGCCCATAATGCAATCTTTTATTGTGTCAGTACCAACCATATATAAAGCAACACCTTTTCTTATCGCCCTACCCTTGTAGTTAATATCAACAAATTTACCTTTACTAATTGGAGGTTGGTTTCTTGTTGAAGCACCTTTAATTGCTATAACACCAAGATGTTGATGTTCACGACAATATGTATAAACAGGAACTGTTGCTAATCCTCCGCTATCTACCGCAGTTACTTCTATTTTAAGTTTCTTACCATCTGCCCTTTCCCATTCATTTGTTATCAACGTAGTTAAAGTTGACCATACATCTTGTTGATGAGGGTCACCATCTATAGAACCATGTGATATTAGCCATCCTTCTTCACCATTAGCCCATCCCCAAACAGAATAAGATAATCTTTGTTCTGAAGTACCGCCTCCACCTTGTACATCAACTCCCATTGTTAAAACAACAACTTCGTTAGGAACAGTATTAGGTTCATAAGAATCAACGTGTTCCATCAAACCTTCAGCAGATAATTTACTTACATAATCCGCTGACCAAGTTTCTGATAATCGAGTATTAACAAAGGTTTTTAATGCTGGAGCGTCATCTTGACATCTAAGAAATTCTGTAACCGCTTCTTCCCATGAATACCAGCCAAGAGGACTGTAAAGACCATTTAAGTGAAACCCTGCTGTCTTGCCATCAAATGGTCTAGTAGCTCGCCATTCTCCTTCTCTAAGCATTTTGGGTTTATGTATCTCCTTAAACCTTTCACCACAATGTTCGCATTCATATTCAACAGTACTAGGATCATTCTTTTCCCATTTAATTTGCGGCCACTTTAAATCGCTATATTCTCCGCAACAAGGCATTGGTACATAATATTTTCTAAAATCAGACCTTAATAATTCTTTTTCAATACGGCTGTAATCTCTAATTGTTGGCGTAGAAGTTATTAAAATCTTTTTTCTGGCATAAGTTGTAGCACGTTTTGCTGCTAGTTCTACAGGATCACCCTCACCTTCTACATCAAGAGGAAATGCATCTATCTCATCTGCAAAGATATAACGACAAGGAGTAGATCTTAAACCAGTAGCACTATTAGCACCAGTTAACAACAACATCCCTCCTGGAAACTCTTTACTAAACAATGTATTACCACTATCTCTACTTCTAGGTGCTTCAACACGTTCTGCTAATACAGGGGTTTCTTGAAACATAGGTGATAGCCTTTGTTTTGACAGTCTCTTAGCCATTTCTACAGTTGGCTGGATCGCAAGAAGGCTGGAGGGTGCGTGATGCACAACATATCCAATAAAATTGTTGCCCGATTCTGTTTTCCCTGTCTGAGAGCCAAATTGCATTACTACTCTTTGTATTGGACTGCTTGTACTTAAACAATCCATTGGTTCTTTTAAATATGGTGTTCTTTCTGTTCTAAAACGCCCTGGCTCACTAGAGGCTTTACTGGAAAGCATTCTATATTTATCAGCCCATTCGCTGACAGTTAACTCTTGTTCTGGCTCAATACCTTCAAAAAATCCTTCAAGCCAAGCGTTCATTAGACAATTCCTCTAATGCTGACCTATGTTCATTTGTTATCAATCTATGGATCACAGTTGCATCTGTTTCACCAGCTAATTGATGTGATAAACGGTCAGCAGTATTCATTAATGCTTCTCTAATACTTCTGCCAATTGCAAATGCACTTTTCTTGGCATCTTTTGCTGGTATAAGATCTTTTTTTTCTTTCTGTACCTTTATTTTTGAAAATTCTGCTTCAAAATGTTCCCTTCTTGCTTTTGATACATTAAATTCGGGAATTTCGTCATCAGGTAGTTTATCTATATCATTCTTTAGTTTCTGTGCTACATTAGGGGATTGCTTCGTAGTAATAACATCTGGTTTATATGTGCCGTCCCAGCATTGATTAGCTTTCTCTAGTTGTAAAACTTGTTTACCTTTGCTGTAAACAATTGCTGGCTGTAAAATTAACTTTTTCTTTGAGACTGCCTGGCGTGACACGTTTTTTGTTCGGGCAAAATCTGCAAAAGTAATAAGCATTTTCGAGTTGTCAACTGCTACTCTTCCATAGTGTAACCCATGTCAACTACTTGTGCTTTCTGACGCTAGGCAAAATTTGGGGTTCGAATACCCC
>Ga0209645_1000329_pt1 | contig 25329 bp, 27 predicted proteins | sample ETNvirenome_6_30_FD_184070 | JGI IMG/M metagenome (GOLD analysis project Ga0209645, IMG submission 184070) | Marine viral communities from the Pacific Ocean - ETNP_6_30 (SPAdes) (version 2) | ecosystem: Environmental > Aquatic > Marine > Oceanic | place: Pacific Ocean | collected 2013-06-19
TGAGGGTTTGGATGGTCCGAGCGAGGATGACTTGCAGGAGCATGATCCGACGTTGGCGGACGTGATTAAGTTCTTGGATCAGTTGAATTAAAACGGTTTATAAGTGTCAGCGTGTCATGTAGGTTATTGGTGGGAGCTGGTGGCTGGCATGCGTGGGGGCGCTAAGGGGTTGCTGCCAGCTCCTTTTTCATTTTCGGAGCGATGTATATGTCACTTGAGTCGATCATTCAGCAAGAGTCGGATTCGTTAGCAGGGAAGATTGTGGATTTGCGGCGGTTCGTTCAGTCTTCTGACTTTGCGCGGGTGAATGCTGTGCAGCGTAAGCAGTTGCCGGCATTGTTGCGTGCGATGTTGGAGCAGCAGAATTGCTTGCGTCTTTTGCAGGAGGACTTTTCCCCGCCTGTTACGGAGGAGGATGCGAACGCTGAGTTGTGGGAAGAGCTAGCCGTTGATCCTGAAGGCGAGGATGAAGATGCCGACGTGGATGACGAAACGCTTGACGATCAGGCTGACGCAGCTTTGGATCGATTGGACGAGATGAAAAGTGAGTTCGAGGATCTTTAGTTTTCGCGTAAGCAATGGAGTGTACGGATGCGAGACGCGGTGGTTCCGCTTGGTGGTCGTGACTGGAATATCCGTTTTGTAAGAAGAAAGGACTTGCCTTCTGCGCGTTACATGGGTCTTTGTAATCGCGAAAGCTTGGAGTTGCTAATTTACAAGCGACTGCCGGAGTTTGACTTGTTAGACACTCTTATTCACGAGTGTCGTCATGCCCAGAATCGTGTTCTTTTCGAGGCTGAGGAGTTTATTGACGAGACGAGTACCGAGTTGGCTAGAGCGATTCTGAAGACAAGGGTTTTGCAAGATGGCTAAAACCAAGCGGTTTTTGAGGGCAGAGCAGTTATGCAAACAGTTTCCTGACGCTGACACGAGGACACTAGCTAGGCGACTTGCGAAGGAGTTTAAGTGTACGGTTGAGCAAGCGAGAGGGACATTGCGTCTTGTTCGGGGTCAGCGTGGGAAGGCACAGCGGAAGTCTGCGACAGTGCCGCGAAAGGCAGGTAAGGCTGGTACGAAGCCGAAGTTGCCGCCAAGTAAGACAGAGGGCTGGGAGCCGTTTGAGCTTGATGCTGGCAGGACGCTGAGTCTTAGTGATATTCACATTCCTTATCACGAGACGAAGGCAGTTGAGGCTGCTGTCACATGGGCTCGCCGCCGGAAGCCTGACACTGTTTTGCTCAATGGCGATACGCTGGACTTTTACACGATTAGCAGGTGGATTAAAGATCCTCGCAAGCGGGACTTCAAAGCTGAGTTGGAAGCGGGGGTTGAGTTTCTTCAGTGGATTCGGGGCAAGTTTCCAGATTCGCGGATTGTGTTTAAGATCGGCAATCACGAGGATCGCTGGGACCATTGGTTGTGGAATCATGCGCCGGAGATATGCGAGTTGCCGCAAGTTCAGTTGGACGCGATGTTGCAGCTAGAGAATGTGGGTATAGAGCTCGTGGGAGACGGCCGGCCGGTGAAAGCCGGTAACTTGCCAATTTTCCACGGGCATGAGTTGCCTAAGGGGCTGACTAATCCGGTCAACATGGCGAGGGGAGCGTTTCTTCGAATGCTCGATACGGTTTTGGTTGGTCATGGCCATAGAAGCTCGAGCCATACTGAGCCGAACTGGACGCACCAAGAGGTTACGACGTGGTCACAAGGATGCCTCTGTAGTTTGCATCCTGAATATGCTCGCATCAACAAATGGAACCACGGATTCGCCTTTGTGGAGCATGAGTCGTCGGGTGAGTTTGATTTGCAGAATTTGCGTATTAGCAAGGAAGGCAGGGTAAGAGCGTCGTAGGGTGCGTAGGTGTCACGGCGTCAGTCAATGTTTGAGCACTATCACCGCGTTCCGTTGGATCTCAAAGAGAACCTTCTGTATCGCGTAGAACTTCGGAAGGCTGCGGTTCAGTCTGCTTGGAACCGCAGCTGTTTGATGAAAGCCTGCAAGGACGATCCCCTTTTCTTTTTCCTTGCGTTCTGCTGGCTGTTTGAGCCTCGTCCCCGACTGCTCGATAGTGGGGAGCGTGCGCCGATGTACTTCCCGTTTTTGGTGTGGCCACATCAAGCTGACGCGGTGAAGGAGATGTATATCGATCGCAACACTGGGAAGCCTGCACTTGGTTTTCAGGATGTTGTAGTTGAGAAGTCTCGCGGTGAGGGCATGTCATGGATGGGCATTTTGTTTGCGATGCACAGTTGGTTGTTTGAGCCTTATTCCAAGGTGGGCTTGGTATCTCGTACTGAGGACATGGCAGACGATCCAGAGAACAGTGACAGTTTGTTTTGGAAGATTGATTGGGAGATGGGGATGCTCCCGCTATGGATGACTGGCAAAAGGGATCGGGATTGGAAGCGGGTGATTGCTCGTCACACGCTGACGAATAAGCGAAACGAGTCTGTGATTGCTGCTGCTGCCGCTACTGGCGATGTGTTTCGTGGTGGTCGAGCGACATGGCTGTTGATGGACGAATTTGCGTTTTTCAAGAAGGGCGAAGATGTTGACGCTTTGAACAGTAGTCATGGTGTCACTAATTCGCGTTTGTTTGTGTCGACGGTCAATGGTCAGCACAACGAGTATCACAGGATTGCCAACGATCCGTCTGGCTACAAGGTTGTGATTGATTGGAAGCAGAACGTGTCGCGTAATCGCGGGCTATACACGTTTGTGGATGGTCTTCCGAAGGCTGTCGATCCAGAGCGGAATCCTTTGGATGCTGAATATGATCCGCCGACCGATAAGATCATTGATTTGTTTAGTTCGCTTCGGCGCAAGGGCTACAACCTTGAGAGTGGTGAGCGTTCGCCTTGGTACGATCAGGAGTGTGACCGTGTGGGGATGACTCCGAAGCGTATTGCTCAGGAGCTCGATCGGGACTATTCGGGATCTGAGTCGGTTGTTTTTGGTTACGACTTTAAGGTAGCGGCAAAGAGGAACGTTGCTCGTCCGACACATACGGGGCGGTTTACAAAGATAGAGAACACGACCAGTGGTGAGCTTCAGTTAGAGGCCAAGTGGGATTCGGTGCGTGGCGGCGATACGGACCTTTGGGTTCCGCTTGATACTTATGGCCGTCCGCCGAGGGGGAGTTACGTTATTGGTGCTGACGTAGCGACAGGACTTGGCGGGACGCACACTTCGAACAGTACGCTTGTAGCGTTCAATTCTGACACTCGGGAGCAGGTGTTGGGGTTTGCATCGAGCGTGATAGAGCCATCGGATTTTGCGGACTTGGCGACTGGGATTGCTTGGTGGTTTCATGGTGCCTATCTAGCGTGGGAGCAGAACGGGCCTGGAGCTGCGTTTACCAAGAGGATGATCCGCATTGGTTATGGGAATGTATTTCGTCGCAAGTCGCTAGATCGCAGGGGCAGGTCGGCACAAAAGCAGCTTGGTTGGTGGACAGACGACAAGTCTAAGCCGGTGATGTTTGACGAAATATCATTGGCGATTCGAGAAGGCCGAGTGATTTTGAAATGCGAAAAGCTGGTTCAGGAGTGCGGCCAGTATTTGTATGACGCGCAGGGGCGTATTGTTCACGGGGCGGTTGGCAGCTCGGATGACAATGCGTCAGGAGGCAAGGCCCACGGCGACCGCGTGATTGCGGCTGGGGTAGCGATGCAGGCTTTGCTTGATCGGCCGAGCTCGATTATCACGGCGGTTGATCGCGAACCTATGGCTGAGCCGCCGATGGACACGATGGCGTATCGAATGGCAAACAACATGTACGAGGACTACGAAGAGCAACGAGACGGCGATTGCTGGCAGGGTTCTGTATTGGGAGAGGTGCGTGGTCGATATAGATGAGCCGTACTGGGTTTGCAATGAAAAGGTGTTTTCTATCTGGATGCCGGGTGAGGAGAGCCCCTATTTGTCGCGTCATCTTGCTGAGCCGGTGCGGCGTGTTCTTGGGTTTATCGCACATCCAAATCTTAGCATTCGGGGCAAGGCGGATTGCTGTGGGCTGATTCCAGGGGAATTTATCGCTTTGAACCGTATGCTATACGCTAGTGACATCGCGACAGTTAGGCGCTGCTTGCAATTCGGTCTTCCTCCTTCAGCATCCGTCGAGCTTTGCGAGCCCGTCCGATGCTTCAAGTGCGGCAGTAGGATTGAAAGATTGCCATGCGTGGGCTGCTGGGATGGTTCCGACGATGACCCATATGTTTAAGCGAGAATCCAAATGAGCCATTACTCTGAACAACCTGATAGTGCTGTTATGTCAGGAGAAGACTCAATGGCACCGGTTACAGGCAAGGCCCAGCGTCAACGGTCAGCGGAGAACGGGCCAGACTTTCATCGCTTTGCTACAGCGGTTCAAAGATCGTATCAAACGCTGGAGAACTATCGGGAGCTCAACAGAAAGCTAGTCGCGGCTTACGCAGGGACGCACTACAACGACTCGAGCAACGATCCCAATCGTTATGTAAATCTGATCCAGCAGGCAGTCGAAGCCTACCAGATGAATTTAGCGGCTAGTCGTCCGCGCGTGATGGTCAGCAGTTACATTTTGCGTTACAGAGCATTTGCTAGGTTTTTCGAGCATGCAATGAATCAGCTCATCGGCGAGATCGGGCTGGAAGAAACGTTGTCGCAGTGGGTGCAGGACGCTTTCTTTTGCGTTGGGATTGTCAAAACACACTTGGCCAATGCGGGGATGATTGAGATAGAGGCTGATCGGTGGATGGACCCTGGGCGTCCGTTTGCCTCGAACATTGCACTTGATGACTTTGTTTATGACGTGAAAGCAAACAAGTGGTCGGAGGTGCGTTATGCCGGTGACATGTATTCGCTGAGTTACGAAAACGCTTTGGAAGTTTTCGGTGACAAGATCAAGCCATTTAACCCGCGTGCTCGTGCTACAGATGATGCCGATCGTGTTGACACGATGTCACGGGGGACGGATACCGATCGTGACGAGTATCAGGACATGATCGACTTGGCGGACATATGGCTACCTGAGGAAGGGGTAATCAAGACGTTCGTGGTTCACTCGCGTCGGCAATTCCAGATTCACTACGGTGAGCCGATCGCTGTGGAGGAGTGGACGGGCAACGAGCATGGGCCGTATCACCTTCTCGGTTTAGGCGATGTGTCAGAAAACATCATGCCGAGTTCGCCAGCGTCTAACCTTCAAATGCTTGATACGTTAGTCAACGACATGTGGCGAAAGGCATCTAAGCAAGCACGTCGCCAGAAGACTGTCACGACGTACACGAATGCTGGTGCGGGAGCAGCTAAGAAAGTTCGCTTGGCTGACGATGGCGACATGATAAACGTGACCGATCCGTCCGACGTAAACGTGATGCAGTTTGGCGGCGTGGACGCTGGAAGTTACTCGTTTCTCATTGGTGCTCAAGAAAGCTTCGATCGAATGGCCGGCAACCTGTCGGCTATGGCTGGTTTGGGCGCTCAAACGGGGACAGTTGGCCAGGACCAGATGATCAATAACGCGGTGTCGAGCAAGATGGACACGATGCGGAACAAAGTCGTTGCAGCTACCAACCGCTTGATAAAGGCTTTAGGCGTCATGCTGTGGCAAGATGAGTTCATGGAGATGTCGCTTCAAATCCCGATCGAGGGAACTGACATTGTTCCTTCGGACATGTGGAGGCCGGGAGATCGGGAAGGCAAGTTCTTAGATTACAACTTTGAGGTCGATGTTTTTTCGATGGCTTACCAGTCGCCAGGGAAGAAGCTGGAAGCGATTAACAGTGTGGTGCAGAACGTGTTTATTCCGATGATGCCGTTCTTGCAGCAGCAGGGCGGCGCGATTGACATGTTTGAGCTGGCCAAGACTTACTCAAAACTGATGAATTTGCCTGAGCTGAATCACATCATTCAGTTCCAAGGCATACCCGCAAGTGACATGATGTCACAAAAGCCGGTCGCAGAAATCCCGCGAAAGGCTCCTACAAGTACGAGGAACTACGTGCGGACCAACGTATCGGCGGCTGATCGCAATCCAATGGGCGAGTCGGCCAAGATGATGAACCAAGCCGCGATGGCTGGAGCACAAACCCCAGGAGGTATGACGTAGTGGCAGAGTACAAGACAGATGACGGCGAGATTATCGTTGTGCCAGCGGAACAAGCTTTCGAGGCCGGGGCTTTTTACGAGCTGCCTGATGGTCGCCTTGCTCGCAGGGTAAACATCGGATCTGTAAAGAGGTCTAAGAGCACAGAAAAGCTAATTCAGAGGCCCGAACCTTCCGACAATCTTGGCTTCACTGAGCTAGAGTTAGCCGAGAAAAAAGCTGACGCAGAAAAGTATCGGGACGAACATCGAGGCATCGAGTTTAAGCCAGATCCAGATGAGCCATCGTTTTACCAAGTGCATTTCGCCGATCACGCTGCAAAGAAGCGGTACATGAAACATCGCAAAGTTGTTGATCGCAGTTCGAAAAACGGAAGCGGGGCCATGTTGAGTCCTGCGCAAATTGGAGCGGCTCAAGCCTTGGTTAGACGAATCCACGGCACGGGCCAGAACTTAGTGACGGAGCAAGAATAATGGCAACGACCATACAACTCACAGCAGCCCAGAAGAAATTTGCCAGAGAAGTGTCTGGCCGGACGGACATTGCCCCAGTCCAAGAGGATCTTGCTGACGACGGCGGCAGCTTTGATGATGCGTACGACGATGCTGGCGATGACGTAGGTTCCATTGACACTTCATTCGATGAGGACGACCGCGACTATTACGAGAAAGTGCGGGATGGCGACATTGAATCTGCATCGTCTTCTTCGGACACAGGTGACACGGCGGCACAAGCCGATGAGAAGCCAGACACCTCTTGGATCACTGATGAAGCTAAGGAATTTGGGGCGTCGTACAACCTCGACGAAAAGGCTGTAGCTGAATTCGGCAGCATGGAAGAGCTAGAGCGGTTTGGCCGAGCGGTTGATCTGGCAATCCGCCAGCGTGCGCCAGTATCGCAGGAACCGAAGAGTGAGGCTCCGGCTACTGACACAGAGTCAACAAGCAAAAGCCTAAACACTTTTGAGCCGTTCGACATCGAGGCAATGAAAGCGGAAACAGAAAACCCTTACGACGAGTTTTCGATCCGCATGGCTGAGGTCCACAACGCTAACCTCGAGAGGATGGCAAAGGACCAGAAGGCTGCTGATGAAAAAGCTGCTCAGGCCGAAGTGATGAAGTTTGAGCAACACTTGGACGGTTTGGATAAGACCCTGTTCGGCACTGCGGTCAAAGACGGCTCTCTTGTTGACTTGAACCCATCGTTTGCAGCAAACCGTAGGGCAGTCTACGAGAACATGCTGTTGATCAAAGACAGCCTGCCTGAGGGACAGTCAATTCCAGAGAACGCTTTGATTCAACGAGCAGTGCGAGCTACCTTTGGTGAAGTAGGCCGCAAGGCTGACCCGGTTAAGGTTGAAAAGCAGTCTCGGAAACGTCGACCGGCACGTGGTGCTAACCGTGGGCAGAACGCTGGTGCGCAGCCTTCGCGTACACGTTACGACAACGGCGAAGACGAGGTAAAAGCAATCGCCAACAGCCCCAAAATTAAAGCTTTGTGGAACCGCATGCAGCGAGAGAACGGCATGGAATAGCCTGTCTCAAAAATTCGTGGTTGAGAGTTCATACCAAAATCGCGAAATTGACGAAATATGGTGCGGGTGACGCAATGTCATCCGCATCAGCAAAACGCTCTTTCCTAGATCAAGCAAACTAGCCAAGGGCAAGCGAGACATGCTCACTCCAGACCAAGTACACGACTTCGTGACTAACACGCTGTCGGAATTTAAGAGAAACCGCTGGACCGATATTTCACTTGAGTTTCAAGACTACATCGCGTCATCCCTGATTACCGAGAAGGCGGTTCAGGAGCAGGGCGGTCCAGATATTAGCTTCAGGCTAAAGACACGAAATACTGGCACAGCCCGAAACACTGGCTTGTTTGCTCAAGACTACGCCAAGGCTGTCGACCTGACGATTCCTGCGTCTGTGGGTTGGACAAAGCAAACCGTCAACTGGATCTATGATGTTGACGAGGATCTGTTTCAGCGTGGCAAGAACGAGATCATCAGCGTTCTCGCAGCCCGCGAACATGCCGCCATGTCGGACATGGCCGAGCTGAACGAAGAAAACCTTTGGGGTGCTCCTAGCAGCTCAGACGACAAAGCCCCAATGGGCATTCCGTTCTGGTTGCAAAAAGATCCAACCACGACTCCCGAAGGTGGCTTTAACGGAGGCAATCCGGCAGGTTTCGCTGCTGGAGCGGCCAATGTTGACTCTACCAAACACAAGCGATGGCGGAACTGGACCGCGGGATACACCCAGGTGTCCACCAAGGACTTGGTTAAGAAGATCAAGCGTTCGCTTCGCAAATGTCACTTCAAGAATCCAGCTAAGCATCCAGAGCTTGGCTACGGCAATGCTCCTATGTGGTGCATGTACTCGGTCCTTGAAGTGCTTGAAGAGCTGGAAGCTTTGGCTGAAAGTCGCAATGACAATCTCGGCAAAGACGTTGCTCGCTACATGAACGAGGTTGTCGTTGGTGGCGTTCCCGTGAAGTGGGTTCCAATCCTTGATGACGACACGACCGAGCCGATTTACGGTGTGAACTGGCAGGTGTTCCGTCCGTTTGTGAAGACTGGATGCAACATGCGTCGGTCACAGCCGATGCCAGCGCCCGGCAACACGCAGCATACGGTGAAGGCCATCCATTACGACACTTGGATGAACTACATCTGCTACAACCGTCGCGCCACCTTCGTTATCTCCAAGTAATCCGCAACTGACACGGTGACACTTTCCCCGTTTTAATTTCTGTCTAACGAGAAAAAGCCATGTTTGAATCTTTACTAATGGGGCCCTTAGCCAGTCAGCGGGGAAAAAAGCTTTCCGGCGAACTTTGGTCCCGACTTGTCGACAAGAACTTGTCTCCCGACGGTTCTGGTCCTGGGGCGTCTCACGAAGACGATTTTTCCTCAGTGCCTAACTGTGTGGCGACAACTGCGGCTGGGCAAATCCAACCGGACAAAGGTGGGTTTGCTTACATCGAGGCTGATGCAACGCCTGGGGCGGTTCGCGCTTCTTCGACGGAGCCAAGCGTCATGGAGCTGTTGACGTCCACGGATGCTGCGGACGGCGACAACCACGACACCATTCTGATCACTGGCGGTAACGTCGGTGTGATCGGTGCAGCAGCGGACAGCCTTCTGATTTTTGAGGCTCGAGTTTCTTTGCCAAGCGTCACTGATGGCAATGGAAGCCGTTTTGTTGGCATGGTGGCTCCTGGGCGAGCACAGGCCAATGGCGTGATTTTGGATTCAAGTGGCCATGCTTTGGCGGACACCAATCTGATTGGTTTCTTTGTCAGCGAGGATGACAACGACAAGGTTAAGTTTGTCTACCGAGCTGCGGGTCAGGCGGCGGTTGAAGTTTTGTCAGTAGACGGTCTGGCTGCTGACACCTACTACAACTTGGGATTTGTTTTCGATCCGAAAGCCAAGGCCAGTGAGCGATTGAAGATTTTCGTCGACAACGACGAGCAATCGACCTACGTGACGGCAAGTGACATCGCGTCAGCGGCATTCCCGACTTCGAAGTTGGCGGCTTGTGCAGCTGTTAAGGCGTCGGCCAACAACGATCCGCAGAGCATGAAGCTGGATCTGTGGGCTGCTTATCAAGGCGGTTAATCTTCGCTAAATAAATATTCGGCCGCTCCGTGGCTTGAATCGAAATGGGCTGCTACTTTAAGCTTGATCGGGTAGCAGTCCATTTTTTTATGCACAGACGGAGCGATAGTAATGCCGAGAGAGATGGTTGAACAAGACGAGGAGATGATTCAGGACATTCTGCGGGTCAACGTCGTTCCTGATGACATTCGAACAGAATACTTCATTCGAATGCGGATCATTCACCGTTACAACGCCGGTGGTCCGATGGGCATCGATTCCATTGTTGCAATGCTCAGGTATCTAAATTACCAGCCGCCACAAGAGCAGCTGATTGATGAAAGGGGCAAAGTCAACTGGCGTCAGGTTCCAGATGGAACACCTCTTGAGCTGCGAATTGGCAGGGAGTGGGAGCGACGTGGGACGTTCGCCGGCAAAAGCGATGGCGGGATGCTTGCTGTTGAGATTGATGGACATGTTGACGAAATCTACGAGCATCAGGTGCGTTTGCCGGATGACGTTGATCTGTCTGATGACGCAAGTGACATCATGGCAGATGATGAAGAAGAAGAGGAAAGTGGCAACCCGCGTTTTGCCGACCGAGAGCCCTCCGATCAGGAGCTAAATGCGCAGAACGAAGTTGAAGCAGAGCTCGAAGTTGGCGACATTGGTAGCGATGATGAGCTTGACGAAAGCGACGTTCCTCAAGAGGACAAAAAGTTCAATTGGGGGCATGTGAAGAAAGGCGAGTCGGTTTGGTACATCCACGAAGGTAAGAAGGTGGATGCCGTTTTCGTCTGCAACATAAAGCCCGAACAAGCCAAGATCATCATCGATGGTGAAGACGACGAGATCGTCGTAAAACGATCGGATCTCAGGTACTAACGCAGGTGACAGCATGGCACTAGAAAAAGACAACAAGCTAATCATCACGAGTAACAGTTTCGATGGTTATCTGCGTCTCAACCAAGTCCCGCACAAGGTCTTTGTGTTCTATGGTGCCGGCGCGGCGGGAACATTGACATTTAAGAATGGCGACAAGGCGGATGAGATGATTGACATCCCAACGCCGAGCCCGACCGATCCCACTACATTCCAGGCCACAACTACTGCCAGTAAGGTGTTTGATCTTACAGGCGGTGGATTCTTTGGTATCGACGCTAGTGGTGTGTCAGGCACGATCACTGTGACTGTTACCGAGCTGCTTCCGTAACTCGTATCTAAGTGACGCAGTTGTCACAGTGTCAGTAGGAGAGATGCAAGCTATGGGCGTAAGTGAGGCTGCTGGGAATCCACGTGCGGTACAGACTAAAAAGTTGCTAACGGGTGAAACGCCAATCAGGACTAACATCGGGGCAATAGCCGCGGTGGTAATAGTGTTAGCCAGCGGAATGTGGTCCTACATTAGCCTCAACTTTTCTGTGTCAGCGAACTCCGAGCGTATAAGCGAGGTGCTCGCAACTTTGGACGAGCATCAGGTAAAGCTGAATAGTAATGATGTGCAGCTCGCAGAGATCAGGACTCAGCTGAGTCATATTGAGGAGCTCGTATTAGAGATACGGGCGTCTCTCAAAGATACCAAGTCCGGTGTCGCAAAGGATTAGGCCAAGCTAATGAAGATCACGTACGACGAGCTGCAAAGGAGCATCGGTCGGCATCTTGGTTGGGATCGAAATCCAAGCAACTGGTCGGCCGACGAAATAACTGACGCGGCTGACATTATCAAAAGCGGTACTCACGGTTTCTATTGGCCGACGCTGGAAGGAATCCCGCCTCATAAGTGGTCGTTTTTGTGCGTCACTGACACGGTGGCAATCACCGATGTGGCAACACTGCCGGACGCATTCATTCGGCTTGTGTCAAGTTTTACGCTCGCAAGTGACGAGCGTGTTGTTTTGCGAAAGGTGACAGAGGAGCAGTTGCGGCGTCTGAAGGCTTCCGACGTGCGATCCGGCGAACCGCTTTATTTTGCTGTCCGGCCAAAGCAAGGTGAACAGCGGTACGAGCTACTTTTACATCCTGTTGCAAATAGTCCTGTGACACTTGCGTATCAATACGAGTTTGAGCCCGAAGAGCTTAGTACGTCGAATACTGAGCACGAAGGATCGGCGGCTAATAGTCAGGCGCTTCGATACTCTTGTCTTTTCCAAGCCGATCAAATGCTGAACCCAGAAGTGCAGAGTCAGTTTGAGGACAAGTATCGTCAGGCAATGCTGGCAGCGATTGCAAAGGATCAGGAGATTTACGGTGCAGATCAGAGCAGCTGAAAATGAAGAGTATGGCTCATATCTTTGGCTAATGCGTGAGGTTGGGTCGCGGCTTGGCCTAGATCCTAATCCTTCACTGTGGGACCACTCGCAATACTGGCGCATCGACTCCATTGTGCAATCTGGCTATCAGCAGTTTTGCCATCCGCCTGCGGTAGAGGACAAGACAGATGACGCGATGGCAGTATCCGATGAAGAAGTAAAGGACATTCGCAAACGTGCTCCACATTCGTGGTCGTGGCTAAATCGAATCGCAACAATCGAAACCGCCGACGGCCGAGCTGTTTATGACTTACCTAGCGATTTTTCGGGCGGAACAGGTGATTTGGTTGCAGAGGGACGCCAGGGCCGTTTGCCAATTGTGGCGGAAGAGCAGCTCCGCGTGCTAATCAATCAGTCTTAGTTTTTTCCAATAAAGAAGTGAACAAATGATTGACTACTTAAGCCACGTACAGCCCCTAGAAGCACAAGGGCTTTCCGATGCAGAAATTGCATACAGCATTGCTAATCAGACCGCATTACCGATGCCGTGTGCTGACTCCAAGATTGTGCTCGAAGAGAATGGTCTAGTTGTAGAAGATCCCGTAACAGGTCAACGATCTGGATCATTGATCGACCATTATGTCGCGATGACAGATGCAACCTTAAAACAACTAACAGGCTGGTACATTTCCCACGTGTTTGGACGTGGAGAAAGCATCCTTTCTGACACCTACCCTAGAAGCTCTCAAGTAGCTCAAGTCATGGCAGATTTGCCGGCAGAAATGCAAGCCGCTGCTGATGCACTAATAGCATTAGGTGGTGGTAAGCCTTATGCGGGAACAGTCGAAGCAGATGTTGTTGCTTGTCGCGACGAGTACAACACGCAGCAGGCTGAGAAAGAAGCAGAGCGAGCGCTTTACGATGCGGTCGGCGATTTGGAAGGGCGATATATAGCGCAATACAATTCGCAAATTGCACCACTAATTGATTCGCTAAATACGAACTCAGCGGACTGGGTAGCAGCTATTCAGCAGATGGCTTTGGAGTTTTAGCGCATGAGTGGGCCGGCAGCAAACGTCAAGAATGTTTACATAGATCAATCCATTGGATCGGGTGGCACTGGAACCAGTGTCAACGATCCGTATGGAGATTTTGAATCGGCGTTAGCAGCAGAAACGGCGCAAACAAACGGTACGCAATTCAATATCAAGTCTGGAACAGTTATCAATTTAACTGCGGAAATTTCAGGTCAGCTAAACGGAGGTTCTTGGGGAACTAACAACAGCGACTCTGCTCCAGTCATTTTTCGCGGATATAACGCCGCAGCAAACGACGGCGGAAAATTTGAGATTGTCGCAGCAACAAATACGTCTTGCTGGGGTAGCCAATCGATGAACTATGTTTCGTTTGTCGACGGTTACATGAGAGACTCGGGAACTGCATCTATCATCAACGGCAACGATTATTTGCAGTTTCACAATATGGAGTTTTCTGGTTCATCCTCCCAGTGGGGAGTGCTGGCAGATAATTATGCGATCTTCAACAACGTACATGTGCATGGGATGACAGGCACTTACGGGATTGGATCACTAACTGGCCCTAAATACTACAACTGTTTTTTAGACGCTTGCAGCGTTTACGGATATATCGGTTCGTCCTTCGATCATTGCATTTTTTACAACTCTGGCACGGCAATAAGTATTCCTACCGGTGGAGTCTCTCTCGCTGTGATGAATTGCTCGTTCTACGGTTCTACGAACGCTGGAGGAGGAGCAGCTATTTACGCTCCGGCACGAAGGTCGCATGGAGGCGTCATCAAAAACAGTGTGTTCGAGCGGTACAATTACGTTCTCAGGGAAACTGACGGCAATACGCTTCCTGCGATCCTCGCTGGTATTACCTACCACGACTGCCCAGGAGGGCTGACACATACTCATGCAAACATTAGCACTTTAATTGAGTCGGTGGGAGCTTCACCGTTCGCTAAATCGGGTCTTGCGACGTTTGCAAATAGAGCAAATTACTTCGAACTTACTAACGCTGGGAATGCCCAAACTGGCGGATATAGTCCCTACGGAACTAGCTGGTATCGTGGAGCAGTACCATTCGTTAATACAGTGAGTGGATCAGGGTCTTACACCGCTCACCCACTGATAGGATAGAGAATGGCATTTCAAAGACTCTTGCAGCCGTATTGGTATCCTGGCTATTTGCTGAACTCAGGGTCTGTCACTAATGAGATGAACCTGAACGCAGCAAATTTAGCTGTGGCGTATGCGTGGGGAACTGGTGTAGGCAAAGCTGGCAATCTTTCGAAGATTCATTTTGATGTTAGAACTTTAGCATCCGCAGGCGATATTGAAGTTTCAGTAGAGACATTGAACGCTACAACGGGAGAGCCTACCGGAACGCTTATTTCTACCGGAGCGTCGGTCACTGTGGGTCTGACTGCTGCACAAAATGAGATAGCAACATTAGGCACAGCAGCAGTAATCCCGAACACAAACACTCCGTTCGCTGTAGTGTTCCGCAATCCCGCCACAGGGTTTGCAAGCTGGACCGAAAGCTCTCTTGGCAATGGAGGTGCTTACACAGTGAACTGGGAGTACAACGGGTCATCTTGGTCATTAGGCGCTAGAGGGGGAAAATGCACGCTTGAATTTGACGATGGCGACAAAGTGTATCCGACAGTAGGGTACACCAATTACAGCGGAGGCACTTCACCGTTTAATAGCACCGACTCGCCAAACGAATACGCGGCACTTTGGAACCTGCCGTTCGGATGCAAAATTGCAGGATTTGTCACTAGAACTTTCGGTGGAAGCCTCTACCCAGGAACCGGAGAGTTTGGCTTTCTTGATAGTAGTGGCGCTTTGATTGGCTCAGCAAGTACACTCACATTTAGCACGTTCAAGAACGGTTCGAGTCTGCCAATCTTTTTCAACAACGAAATTGAACTAAGTGCCGGTGAAGACTACCGGTCGTATTGCAAAGCAACTTCCACATCAGACATTCGACAATACATCGGTGTACATGAGAATGCTGAAGACCGACTTCAACGACACTCTGGCCTACAACCACAATTGCAATCAAGGACAAACGGCGGAGCATGGTCGGACGTCTCTAATTCGGTTATGGCTCACTCGCTAATTATCACCGAGCTGAGTGACGATGCGAGCTTGCTGAGCGGCGGCACTTCAAGCGTGGGTACTTCGTCGCAACAACATCCTTTAGTCCACAGGTAGCAGAACGCGATGGCACTTGAACAAACAATGTTCGTCGGAGACGACCCTGAGATTTTGGTAGATGTTATCGAAAACGGACAGCATGTCGCAGCGTCAATAGACACTACCACTACACGAGTAGATGGGTTCTCAACCGCGCCCCAGGTCACGCCGCTCGGCACAGGCAACTATAGGGTTAGTTTCCCTTCGTTGTCACCTGCGCCAGCTGAAGGGGACGTACTGTTCGTAAAAGTGAACGGCAGCGTTACTGGCAGCAGCACTACATGGACGGAGGCCATTTATAAATTGAAGGTTGTGCCTGTCGTTGAGGCAAAGATCGACACTGTTGACACCGAGGTAGGACAGATCAAGGCGCAGACGGATCAGCTCAGTTTTAGCGGTGGAAATGTGAATGCCAACGCCGTGACTGGTGGGACCGATCCGGCCTCGATTTATACATACTTCACTGCCTCGAGCAGGCAAGACACCTTCAAGGCAGATGTTAGTGCATTAGCTACTGCCGCGAGCATCGCAGCCTTAAACGACTTTGATCCATCGAGTGATACAGTTGCAAATGTGACGACTGTTTCGGCCGTTACAAACGCAGTGACTACCGACACAGCAAGTCGCGATGCGTCAAAAGCGGATGTGTCGGGGCTGGCAACTCAATCTTCTGTCGATACTGTTGACACCGAAGTGGGCCTGATCAAGTCGCAGACTGACCAACTTAGATTTACCGTTAGCAATCAGGTGGACGCCAATGCTTTGACTGGCGGAAGTGATGCGACCGCTGCTAACCAGACCGATATTGTCAATCACCTAACAGACATTAAAGGTGCAGGCTGGGCTGCTGCGGACAATCTTGCAGAACTTTCTGAAGTAACTAACAAGCTAGATTCAACACTTGTTGCTGACGGTCTTGTTTGGCAATTTACGGTGAATGCACTAGAGAACGCTCCGAGTGCAGGAGGTGGAGGATTAGGAATGGAAGACTCCGTTCCTTCCCCTGGCACAGCCGGTACGGTTGGTAAAGCATTGAGACAAGTTCTGACAAACTTAGATGCTCAAATAAGTACCGTCGGAGGTAGCGTCGGGCCAGGAGCGATAGCGGCAACTATCGAGGTAACGGTCGCTGGGCAACCTGAAGATAATGTCGCAGTTTGGATTAGCACCGATGAAGCAGGGGTAAATGTAATAGCAGGTACTCTGTACACCAAAGCAAATGGCCAAGTAACTTTCCAACTTGATGCTGGCACGTATTATTCGTGGAAAGAAAAGGCAGGCTTGAACTTTGTGAATCCTGAGGAATTTACGGTTAGCTAGTCATGACAACGATAACGATAACAGGTAGCCAAGCAAACGATCCGCCACGTCCAGCTACCGCTTTAGCTGAATATGGTGCAATCCGACCTAAGGAAAGTGACGGCTCTGGGGCGCAAGAGTGGGAGCTGCTTGTCTATCCAATTCCAAACGGAACTGACACGGTGTCACTACGTTATACCGTGCAGCCGCCAGAGCTGAGCAAAGAGCGTCCTTGGCCGCTAGGTGGGACACATCATGCCGAAACGCTTTTGCAGTCGTGTCTAGCTGTTGCGGAAGCTCGAGAGCGACCAGGGGAGACTAGCGATCGTCAGTTGTTTATGCAGCGTCTAGCTGCATCGATCGAGCAAGACAAAAAATCTGCTCCGTCGGATCTTACGACTTGGAATAAGCCGAAGGATGATCTTGCCCGTTTGAAGGGACAGGTCGGGCTTTACGCAGGATACGGTCAAAACGCTTTAGCTTGGACCTCGACGCAAATCGAACTCGTCGACGAGATCGTTCGACAGGGCGTGAATCGTGTTCTCGTTCCTGCTCCTCTGCCAGGGAGAGCGGACATTCACAAGTGGAGCTTTCTATCGCCGTTAGCGACGCTGCCTCTACGGGAGGGCGTTTCGGAATACGACCTTCCACAGGACTTTGGTGGCTTTGCTGAGGAACGGATGTGGTATGAGCCAGAAGATAATGTAGTTTGGCCGGATATTGAGATCACAGGTGAGTACGAGGTTCGGAGGAATTTGCAGCAGTACGTTTCGGGTTCTGGCTATCCGCGGCTTGCAGGCTACGGACAAAAAGCAGATTCCGAGTCGGGCTATCAAATCGTGCTTTGGCCAATCCCATCGCGTGCTTACACGCTCAACTATCGCTACAACGTGAAAGCTAGTGACACGGTGACATTTCTTCATGGTGGCGACATTCACTTTGATGTTTACCTTGAAGCTTGTCGCGCAGAAGCGGACATACTGCTAAAGAAGAAGCAGCGACGGCATGAGGAAAGATTTCTTACGAAGCTGCATAACGCTATTCGCTACGATCAGCAGCTTATTAACCCTGGCAACCTTGGTTACAACCGAGACGCATCTAGCCGGTTGACAGAGGGGAATAGCAAGCGGTTGGGCTGGGTGCAGGATGCAGTCGATTATGAGGGGTACACAGACTTCCAATAGTCGAGTTCTTGGATGACGCAGGTGTCATCGTGTCATTAGAATCACTTGAAACTGGCCTACAACCAATCAGGTGACATCATGGCAAATGAATTGACGATCGGGGCATCACTCAAGTTTTCTAAGGGCGGTGTCGAAGCTGACGTTCGTGGCACTGGAATTCAACTGGACGTTGCTGGTTCAAAGAAAACTGAATTGACACAAACGGTAGGCACCGCAGAGGAGCCGCTTCTACTTGGTGACATTGCGGCACCGGGGTACTGTTTGATGAAAAATCTTAGTTCCGTCAATCCTGTTCACATTCGCCCTGGGACTGGCGAAAACAATCTTATCACTGTTCGTGCTGGCGGGATCGCACTGTTTCAACTTGCCGCGACTGCCCCTTACATCATTGCGGACACAGCAGCAGTAGACGTTGAGCTCACCATCATCGAGGCATAGGCATGTCGACTCAGGCCATTGAGTTGCCGTTTCCGCTTGGTGGTGTTCAACGGAGATCGGCTAATAGAAGGCTGAGCAATGAATCGCCGCCACATACCGCATGGGCAGTCAATGTTCGTGCTGAGGGAACGCTTGATCGAAGGCTTCGGGGCGGAAGTCGGCCGGGTTTAACGAAGTTCACTAACACGGACTACGGTACGACCATCGCTGACATTGTTTCGGTAACAACAGGTAGCGAGAATGGCACGTCAGATTTGCTGGTCGTGTTAGCGGATTCCGTTCTGAATGTCACAGAGAACGGGACCAATAGTACGCCGGTAGCATATCTCACAACTCCTAGTGGCGATCGACTGCTGACTCCTGGCGGTGATTTGTTAGTAGCAAGCACTGCCACAGCGCCACCAAACGGGTTTCTGATTGTCGGCCAACAGAAGGTTTATGCCGTCACGTCAACGGCGATAGTGGAGTTCGATCCGAAGACGGGCAACACAAATAATTTGGTGGCATCACAAGGCACTTTACCTGTTGGGATGACCTTTGGAGCGATCTACCGTAATAGGATGATTTTGAGCGGACAGGACAATGCGATCTATGCTTCGCGGCTTGGCGATTACACCGATTGGGATTTTGGAGCTCATTACGAGGATGGAGCTCGAGCTACTGCTTTCCAGCTGGCATTGGCCAACGAGGCTGGCGATAAGGTAACAGCAGTTATCAGTCACAAGGATGACTATCTCATTTGTGCGACTCGCCGAAGCTTGTGGATTGTCCAGGGTGATCCTGTGACTGGCAGATTAGAGAGGATCTCACAGAATGTTGGCATCATCAGCGCAAAGGCTTGGGTGAAGACAGACGACACCATTTTCTTCCTGAGTGAGGAAGGGCCGTATCGAATGCAATCCAACGGATCAGCTCTTGAGGCTGTCGGACAGCAAAGTGTTCCCGACGAGCTTAGGGGCATCGATACTAGCACAACAGCCGTCACGCTCGACTACGACTTCGATCGAAACGCTTTTCACATTTACCTGCGAACTGCGGCTGGTAGCGATACTCATTGGTTGTTTGAGCAATCGTCACAGGGTTTCTGGCCGATGCAGCTGCCGGATCAAATGTCACCACTGGCATCGTGTCAGCACCAGGGAAAGCTGTTGCTTGCCGGCGGCGATGGTTTCATTCGGACGGCTGAAGGTACGGATGATGATGGGACCGCGATAGAAAGTCATGTTTTGTTGGGTCCGGTCAAACTTGGCTCATTAGACTTCTACGGGCTTGTGAACTACCTGCATGGAATCCTTGGTGAGGACAGCGGTGAGGTTACTTGGTACTTAATCGTGGGCGACTCAGCCGACGAGGCCACAGATAATGGCAAAGCGGCGATTGAACTTGCGCAGTCTGGTGGCGACTTCTCGAGTTATGTCAAAGCTTCAGGGACTTGGCAGGCGAATCGCTCAACAACGGTTCGGCCGAGAGTGAGGGGCATGTGGGCAGTGCTTTGGCTTGAGTCTTCTAACCAGTGGGCTTTAGAAGGCGTCACAGCTCAGGTTTCAACAGCAGGCAGATGGAGATAGCAATGGCAGACATCCCTTGGGCAACTTGGGTTGCGGGTTTAGCTTTGGATAGTGCTGATGGTGCCGAACGCATTCCTGTCCTTGAAAGCACAACTCCTGCGCACTTCACTACTGACACATTGTCAGCTTATGTAATTGGCCAGCTAACTGGTTCAGCTGTAGTCACGCCGACCGTCGGCGATGCTTTGATCGTGGAGCGTGGTGGCACAGCCGGTACGTTTGATCTGAATGCGTTGTCTGATTACGTCATTGGCTATAGCTTCACAGCAGCCGCCAATGGCGCTCCAGCACAGGCTAGCGATAGCTTGATTGTCGACCGGAGTGGCACAAAGTATGAGCTGGCTCTAAGTGACATTGTGACGCTTGCGAATGCAGACGTATTAGACCTGACGAGTCTCACAACAGGCACTCCGGGCGCGAGTGATCTGATTTTGTACGGAAGCGGGACCAGTCCCAGAGCGATCACGCTAACGAACTTCGAATCGCAAGTATTCACAGACTTTGCGACCTACGTTGATGGTTTAAGCGAAGTCACAACAACGACCGCTAATGACAAGTATTTTGTATTGCAGGGTGGCACTGCAAAGTTTGTCGACTCCGACACGCTGTCAGCGTTTTTCAATGTCACTAATGGCGATGTTCTTGGGCCAATTGCGAGCACGGAAAACAACGTGCCACAGTGGGACGCGGCAAACAAAACGCTTAAAGAAGGGTTGAGTCTTGTCACGACTGTGCGGACGGTAGCCGGTGGCGCCGCAGACACATCTTTGGCGACGGAGCAAGCTGTTGCTGAGTTAGCAGAAGCTCTTCCGATTACAGGTTTGGACATCGACGGTGGCACAGACATTGGTGCAGCTCTGGTAGACAGCGATTTGATTATCGTTGACGACGGGGCTGGTGGAACCAACCGCAAAAGTGCTTTGAGTCGGGTTTGGACATACGCGCTCACTAAGCTTATTGCCGTTACGGATGTCTCTACGCATGGCTGGGTCGTCGATGAAGACGCGATGACGTCGGATTCTGCTACGAAGGTGCCAACTCAGCAGAGCGTGAAAGCCTACGTCGACTCTCAAGCAGTGTACGACGGCGATATTGCTGACTTGGACATTGACGGGGCAACGGACATTGCCGCTGACTTAGCCGATAACGATCTAATCATTGTCGACGATGGAGCAAGCGGTGCAAATCGCAGGAGCTCTTTCAGCCGCGTCTGGAGCTACATTCTTGCCAAGATCGTGGCGGTTGCCGATGTTTCTGCATATGGCTGGGTGCTGGACGAAGATAACTTTGCTTCGGATTCTGCCACGAAGGTGCCAACGCAGCAAAGTGTGAAAGCTTACGTCGACAGTGTTGCAGGCACGCAAAACAATCTTGCAGCAAGTGCAGATCCAACTGCTACGAACGATACCACTCAAGGTTATTCAGTCGGTTCTACATGGGTGAATACGACATCAGATACAGCGTTTATCTGTGTCGATGCCACTGCGAGTGCAGCTATCTGGACTTCGACGACGGCGGCTGCGGCCGGATGGGATGGCGATGTTAACGATGTCGATTTCGCAACTGGATCAGATATTGGGGCGGATCTCGCTGACACAGATCAGGTTGTCGTTGGTGATAACAGCGACTCGAACAACGCAAAGCGGTCTGCAATGTCGCGAGTGCGAAGCTATGTGAACAAGGTTCAAACGGCTTCCTATGCTGCAAATCAAACGCTAACAGCGGCAGAATGCAACGGATATGTCGTTTATGTGACGGGAGCGGCGACAATCACGCTTCCGCCCGTAGCTGACGGAATGTCAGTAACGATTCTGACAATTGGCAACGTGGCGGTAAGTGTCGATCCAAACGCTTCGGACTTGATCTACCTCGATGGTGTTGCACTTGATGACGGTGACAAGATTACTAACGGAAGCGCTTCGGGCGACATGGCCGTTTTGACTTACCACTCGTCGGTTGGCTGGTACGCCGCGACTAATGGGTGGACAGATGGAGGCGCGTAATGTTGCATCATCACTTGGCGGCGGTCGCAAGGAAGAAGGCTAGCAGTGGAGACGGCAAGTATCTCTACGTTGGCGAATACGACGGTGACATTCTCAAGTATGACATGACAGACATAGATGACTTGAGTACGGCAAGCTACGCCGAAAAAACAAGCGCATCGTCTTCAGGTCTTACTGGTGTTTATGTTGATCCGACAGGAACAAAGGTTTCTACGGCATGGGATACAGGCTCGTCTAGTAGCAATCGCCAGCGAACGTACACGATGTCAGCACACAATCTATCCACTTTGTCCTTTAGTACATCATGGAGCATTGTTTCTGAGCAAAACTTGAGGGGTATTTTTTATGGGGACAACGGCAATAAGGTTTTTATGTGCGGGGACGATAGAGACCGAGTTAGTAGCTGGGCAACGGGCTCAGCTTATGGCCTTTTTACTGGATCACAGTCCTTTTTCGACACAAGCTCTCAGGTGATTAGCCATTCGAGTCTTTGCTTCAACACATCAGGAACCAAGATGTATGTTGGCGATGATTCCTCAACTAGCGGCGACATTATTTACCAGTACACGCTCAGCTCTGCATGGGACATCACGACGACTTCGTACGACTCTAAGACGCTAGCCGCAACGAATCCAACGGGGCTCTGGATCAATGCCAATGGCACCAAGCTGTTTGTCATCAATGGTGACACTAGCGTAATCACCCGCTACACGCTCAGCACTCCATATGATGTTTCTACTGGATCTGCGGACGCGAACACACTCAATCTGTCATCCAATACTGCAAGTACACCTTATGGGCTTTGCTTCGTTGGGTAGCAGAGGCTACTGACATCATATCAATAGATTTGAGGGAAAAATGTCAGACATCAATCCAGAATTTCAAGACATAACGCCTGCGAATAAATCCATCCCAACGATGGAGAATTGGTATCTGGCGAACGTCGTGTCGGGTATCGAAGAGGAGGCACTTCCTTGGATGCTTGCGCAAGGCTGGGAAGTGTTGTCGACGTATGAAAGTGGAAGCAGTGCGGCCACGGCTGTTACCAAGTACAACTTGCGCCGGACGACGATCCAAAACTGGAACGTATTGCAAGAGCTTTTACAGGACTTTACCGAGTCTTACAACGAAGGTCGTGATGCCAACGACAAGCGGTACGAAGATGTTGTGCGGATCTGGACTGAAATGCTCGATAAGTCACAGACGCATTTAACTGAAGCCAAGACGGAGCTCGACAACCGAGTCACTGTTTACCTTGCCACTCTCGACGAGCTGGAGACGGACTACAAAGCGCAATTCAGCGAGATACAGTCTGATTTAACAGGGCTCACAGCTTCGCTTAACGCGGATCGAACTCGCGTGAACGAAGCGTTTGACGCGCAGCAATCGCAAAGTGATCAAAGCTTGGTAGATCGTGGGCTGTATTCCTCGGCACTCACATCTGGAATCAACGCAGGTATTGAAGAGCGGCGGCAGGTCGCACTGACGGAAGTTTCAGAGCGTGAGCAACGGCTGTTGGCAGACATCACGCTACGGAAGAACGAAATCTACCTAGCATCGTTGAGGATGCGAGTTGGCATTATCGACTCGCAGATGGGGCTGACAAATCGTCAACAGGATTTTCTTGCATACCAGCTCAATGAGCGAAATCGCATTCTGACTGGCTTGTTTGGGTTCGTCGAACGTCGAACGGACAGCTACCCAGATCTTGGTTCACTCGCGCAGCTCACAGCTTCCCTAGCCGAAACAGGGGCAGCTACTTGGCAATCTGCTTAGGGAGGTATCGATGGGTATCGACACAGGCGGGAATTCTCTCGGGCCGCCGTTTCCACGGCGACGAGTAAAACGCGGAGCCTATAAGGGGTTTAGGAATCCTCCACCCTTCAATCCGCTAACAGGGAAGTACGAGCCGCTTGCGGACGAGGCAAGTGTTGGTCGCATTGCATTTTTCACTCTCGTCGAAGAATTCGATGACTACCTCGTTTGCGAAGGATTTGATCCACTTGCTGGAGAACAGATCACTGCGGCAGTTGCAAAGCCTTTTCTTTTGCAGCGTTCGCCTTTTGACGGTAAGTCAGTTGACTTCAACGGTCTGGTGGTGAACTACGTCTACTCGGAAGCAGGAGTAAGGCAGGCTTCGGGGCAGGTGTCGGGAACTTACGTCGCTGAAACACAGGCGATTACTCCCGACTACTTTGTTGGTGACACTGTGTCAGTAGCTAGAGTGCAAATTGGGCAGGGGAACGATAGCACAGGCTATACAGATGCCGACGGTCTACCTATCGAATGGGCTGACCTAAATGTGGGTGCAAGAACTTGGGCCGTTGTGGAGTAGTTCGTTGACACTCAATCGCTCGTTGATTCGATCAAACCTGGGGGCTGTCCTTAGGTCGCCTCTAGCAGCCCTGGGAGATCTTGGGGCGTACAGCCTGAGACTAGAGAATTACACAGAGGGCGAAGATGTTATTGATAGTGGTGGCTCCGTGCAGATCGCGTTCGAGCTGGAATCTCTGCGTAATGGTGCAACATATGTAAGCTCCAATCCAGATGATCGCATTGAATTAGAGTTTGAATATAACGACGAACCGACAAATGCGTCCTTTGCATCGCAGCTTGGTACAACGATTTTTGTAGATGCCAATCTATATGAGCCGATTGTTGTCACGCTCCCCGATGTGGCTTTTAGCAGCTTAGGAGTCGCAGACTTATTTCGGGTCAGAGCTCGGTTTAAGGAGAGGCAGGCTGACGTTGTAATTAGTCCCACTCGTGTTGATTGGAGACGAACTGATTACATCACGATCAATTCGCTCTCTATGTCTCCTAATCAAAGCCAATGGACTTTCCTAGATCCTTTTGGAACTACTCATGCAGTAACAGCTACTCAGCAGCCAATAGTCAAAATCACGGGTAGTCGACAGATACTCCCTCTTGGTCAAAGACGGATTTCACCTCATGATCCCCCCGGCTCCCACTATTATGCCGCTTTGCAAAGAGCGGACGCGATTCGCGCTGGAAGCCCTGTTATCGCTTTTGATTTAACAGCTCAATTGTCTGTGGAAAAAGATTTTGACGGGCCAGAAGTTGAGTTCAGTTCCTCTACAAACAGTGGTACGTATTCCGCAGGTAACGGAAAGTATGAAAATTTAGTTGTTAGGTGGAACGTGGACACTCAAGAAACTGGAACGAGCCTATGGTCTCTTCCTGAGTCTCGAGTAGAAACTTTCAGTCACAGCGGCCAAGTTAATGGAGCAGGTCTCACGAGATTCGGCTGGACATTGCTTTCAGGAAGCGGCACTTACAATATCTCTGTGACACTAGAGTCGCTGTACGAAGAAATATAAGGGGATACCCCAATGGCAATCACAATCGCTCACAACGCTAGCCCTGGCATGCTAGGTGGGGCAAACTTTGCCTCGAACATCAGTAGTGCTACTCGTCGCAGTGGCCAAGCTACTGCCGAAGCTTTGCAGCGACAGCGACAGATAGAGCAACGCCAAAAGTCTTTGGAGCTTGCTGCGAATAATGCTCAATTCAATCAAGCTCTTTCGATGTACGATCGCTACAGGCAGGAGGCTCGTGGGCGAACTGCTGACATGGTGGCAGCTCAGGATCGGGAAGATCGCATTAAGCAGCAGGAGTTTGAAAATCGCTATCGGATTGGCAGGGAA
>Ga0209645_1000330_pt1 | contig 25296 bp, 34 predicted proteins | sample ETNvirenome_6_30_FD_184070 | JGI IMG/M metagenome (GOLD analysis project Ga0209645, IMG submission 184070) | Marine viral communities from the Pacific Ocean - ETNP_6_30 (SPAdes) (version 2) | ecosystem: Environmental > Aquatic > Marine > Oceanic | place: Pacific Ocean | collected 2013-06-19
CCATTTATGTAGGCTATTACCAATTGTGATAGTAAATACCTTGATACTGTTTGCATAATACATATTTAACAGTATTTATAGATATAGAATGAACGAAATTTTTAACACACTCAGGGATAAGTTTCCCTTTCTAAGCCTCATAAGAAAAGGCGATTTAGAGTATGTTGGCATCGTGCAGAACGAAGACACCAATGTGATCAGTTTTTATGATTATGGTAGGCTGATGTTACCACAAGATAAGATGAAGTTTCTCAAGTGTGGGGAAATTTGGTGGCATGAGTCAAATCGTAAACTGCCGATCAATATATTCCTAAAAGGTGATTTCCGTTATTTCAGAACTGCTTTAGTAACATTAAATTCTAAAGATGTGGAGATAGTGCATGGACCAACTGTGAAACTGTCTGATATTTCAAAGAAGCGAGTAAAACGTAGAACAATCCAATTAGTACGAAGACCTGTTTAATTTTCTTTCTTTTCAGGAAGTATGGCACCTGTTGTAAGATAGTGTTGTGTTAACGGACTATCTGGCTGATAACCATATGGTTCCTTTTTAGAAGAAGTGGATTTTTTAATACGTTTTTTTCTTGAAGTTTTTTTATTTCTTTGATGGTGCATCAAAACTATATTTAGCTCTACTCATCAAATTCATCTGAACAACAATTGCCTGAGCATACGCAACAGCGTGTGATTTCTTAAAGAAGTAACTGCCATCTGTTGGTCTTGTCCATACTTCTTTCATTATATCAGTCCAGTCCTTGTACATCAGTCCTCTTTTAGCAGGACGTATTATGGCCAACACAGCCGCAAGTTGTTCTATAGTTCGTGGTTCTAGTTTGGACACTATGTTGAAATGACCATTTAGATGAAAAAGGTTTTCAACTACTTTTGGATCTTTTAACATATCCCAATCAGGTTCCTGGATCATCAGTTCCACAAGTTCTTGTTCTGATTTAACATCCTTGTAGATGTTTACATTAAGACAATCTATTTTGAAGTAACCCCTGTCCTCCGCCTGTTTGTAATCTAAACTTGCGTGTCCAGTCACAGGATGTTCAGGCACAGCATGGAAGTATACTCCTGTCTTGTGCTTCTCACTCTTGCCGTCTTTGATCATGGAAGCAGGTGTGTGTTTGAAAAGTTTTAATGTGTTATCTCTATCAAAGAAATCTATGTCTACGTCAGGCATTAGTGTACACTCCCTTTGTCTTTCTCTGAGTGTTGTATCATCTTATCACGTGATCCTGGTTGCAACACCTCTAACACATCAAGAAGTTTTCTGTAACCTTCTGTTTTTATTATTTCTTTGTCAACTTTTGGCATTATAACTCTTCCTATTGATCCGTCCTCTTTGATTATCACTGCACAATCTCCTTCATCAAACTCTAAGTTATCTGAAACTTCTAAATCGATCTTAGACAATCTTGGCCTCCTTTGCTGTGTCCTGCACCAACATATGATCGGCAGGATAGCTCTTCAGTTTAGATGGCCAGAAACTTGGGTTGATAAATCTTTCTATCATTTGTAATTGTTCGTCGTTAAATGATTTTAACATCCTTTTGCCTGCGTTGCAACCTAACAACAGCCATGGACTTATCTTACCTTGCTGAATGTGTTGAACGGCTCTATTTGTGTTGACCAATCTAAAGTAATCACTCCATTGTGCATTTTGTTCTGTGGCCCAGTCCATCATTGTTGCAATACTTCTTTGCAGTGCCGCCTCAACAGGTTCAGTCTTGACTGCCTCTATAAGATATGTTTCATACAAATCATCTCTTGCCCAATGATCTAGTTTTATTTTTGATCTTAGGACAAAGTCAATGTATTTGTCTGGGTACAAAGGATCGATATGCATGATGTATCTACCAAACTTAACAAAAGCATTGTAGTATGCACTTTTCACAAAGTCGTCATATGTCTTAGGTTTACTGTTGTGTTGATGTATCTGATAGAATCGCTGAAACACCATGAATGCGTTTACTACCCATTTTTCGTCACGTTGTAAGTAACGTCTTTTAGGTTCGCACAAATGAACTTGTAGTGTTCTTGCTTTTGCAAATTCTTTGCCACAGTATGTGCATTTATTTGTTGATGCCATGTGCTTCTAGTAACTCCTCTAATTCTCGGTCAGTGATGACTTTGTCAAGTGTCTCCAAATCCGATTCTTTCCAGGTTGGATAAATTTGTTGTAGTTGTTTCAAACTCTTGTTGGGAACTCTCTTCATTGGTTTTATCCATGGATGAAACTGTTGCTGTAATGTTCCACACATTGCGGTCAGTATCCATAATAATTTTTTATGTTTGCCAAGTGTAAAGCAATGTTTGTTAACACATTCATTTACCATTTCTACGTAGTGTTCCACGAAGAATGGATCTTTCGATGAACAACCAGAAACATATCTCATCAACATGTATGGCGAGTACAAAGATTTTTCTTTGTCGTCGATCCTATCGAAATAGTCTTTGTTTCGAAAGTCTACTGCTTTCAATCCATTTCTCAGATCAAAAAATTTTCTATTTTTTTCTGCTGGCATATTTTAATCCAAACATTGTACAGTCCTTTGCTGTAACAAAAGTTAATTTTATTTTATTGTGCATGTGTTGTAAACCTGTTAGTTTCTTGTTAAGTTTTTGTTTTTGTAACCAATCAAAGAAATCCATAGCCCATTCTCCTTGATCCATCCAGACAGCAATCTTGTCGCTTGTAAGCATTATTGGTGCGTCAATTTTGATTGTTCTTCTACCAGACGGAGCCATAGTCTACCTGTTCGCATTGACGAGATATGTCCTTAACAAAGTAAGCACACACAGGATTACGTCCGTCGGTCAAAGGCACCGCCAGCATTTGTCCTGTTTTAATTTTAGGAAAGTACCATTTTACTTCTGTGTAGATGTCTACAACATCTATAGGTAAAAAGTCAGGCTTAGGACTAGACAATGGATTGAACGTGAATGCGTCAAATCCTCTGTCGTTTAAACTTGTGATCGGTAGTACATGCATCTCGGATTGTCCTGCTTCTCCTATCAGCATCTTCCAATCCAACGGCATTTTAATTTTATGATTGCCAATCTCCAACACCGCCGCTGGTGAATTAAAACTCTCTAAGAATATTAAGGGTATGTAAAAGAAGTCAGGATTGGCAGGATCTGAATTATCCAAGACCGCAAATCGCAGTTTCTCATCAACCCATTCCGGAATTTTTTCCAGGGTGTATGTTTTATCATCAAGTGTAAGGATTTTCATAATTTATCTTTTCTATATTATACGGATAATTTGCCTCTTTGTAAAACTTTTTCCTTGCACCTAAATGTCTTTTTGCAAATTTGCAACTGCTGGTAATGTCCCATATTTGTACACTGTCTTTGTCTTCTGCTTTTCGTATTCCACGTCCGATACTTTGGATTACCCTTACAAAAGACTTTCCAGGCTCTATAAGGACAAGATTAAAAATCCTAGGAATATTAATGCCAACAGCGGCAACTCCATATGTGGCAATAATAACTTTATTCGTTGCAGTAGATATTTCATCGTATTGTTCCTTTCTATCCATGTTTTTTGTTGACCCTGAAACAAAGACTGAGTCCTTAATCTTCTTTTCTAAAAGTTCTCCTGCGGAGATCCTGTCTACTAGTATCAGGGTGTTTCCTGAAGTCGCAATGTCTTTTATCGTATTTGCTATCCAGGACATTCTTGTAGTGTCTGTAGTCAGCCACTTTAGTTCTTCCGCATAGGTCTTGAACTGTGGATGATCCTGTGTCTGCAGAACATTTACATGACAGTTTGCTAGTACACCTTTGTCTTGTAGTTCGCTTGCCTGTATCCTGTTTGCCACTTCACCTATGCTACATTTCAATCCCATGAATTCATAATCTGCTTTTGGTACAGTGCCCGTCAGCCCCCATCTTATTCCGCAGTGTGCGAATGGGCCAGTCAATAATCGCTTCAAGACATCTGCTTTGGCCATGTGTACTTCATCTATAATGATAGTGTTTATTCCCTCACAAAATTCTTTGAACTCTGTGCTGTGTTCGTTTTTTGCTTTCTTTTCAAGCACGTTCAAACTTTGCCATGTTGCTATTGTGTTATACCTTCCTACTTCTTTACGGTCACCGTAGTACACGCCTGTGTCTAAGTTACAAGCAAGAAAGTCTTCTTCCGTTTGTGTCACAAGGCTCTTATTTGGCACAATGGTCATGGTCCTTCCGTATGGCTCAACCAGTTGGCAAAGTGCCGCAGTGATAATTGTCTTTCCTGCTCCTGTGGCTATCTCCTGTATGCTTTGCGGGTTCTCGATAAATTTATTGATTGTCTCAACTTGATAATCTCTTAGTTCAATTGGCTGTCCTGCACACGGATGATTGCTTGGCCATTTGATGTGCGACATGTAATTTTTATCCACCGCTTTGAATTCATAATCGTGTTTTTCTCTTTGATCTTCGACGTCTATGTAAACTCCTCCCTCGTCTAGTATTGGTATGATTTGGTCAACGAGGTTAAGATACGTAGTACCACCTAAGCCAAAGAAACTGACCTTACCGTCCCATCTTCCTAACTTTACCGCCGGGAGATGTCTTGCGTAAGGTATTTCGTATTTGAATTTATTGGATAATCTTTTCCTCCATTCGAGAGATAGGTTCTCAAATTTTACATTCACTTCATCTTTTATTACTAATTTACAACTGCTCATTTTAAAGTTTTACTACAATATGATCGTGCCAATCCCAACTGCTTGGTCTATGATCATTATAATACAACTTTTTTGGAAGATTTTCAAGAAGTCTTTTTAGATTGTCAGTGCCTGTGGCATAATAACCACCTCCAAGGGCAACCAGCGATGCTTTTGGTTTTATTTTACTTTTTATAAGAGCCCTTGGTATTCTGTTTCTAACAAATATGATTTTGGTATTTTCAGATATTAATTTAAACTGTTTACTCATTTGATGTAACTCATATAAATTTTCAAAGAACTCGTGTGACTTTTGGTTATCTAGAAGATATGTTCTGTCGCTGTGATGACGATCAATATCTTTTTTGAAGATAGGTTCCTTTACATCAAACCCCCAAGAGCAATCTTTTAAAATATCTATACCATGTAATTTAAAAGCGTTCATCCATTCCCAGAATTCTTTAACATCTGCCTCCATGTGTATATCTCCACTTACTGGTATGATGAGTGGAAAACAATCAAGTTCTTTCAACCCTCTCACAACATCGTTCTTGCTGTACGCTTTTGAATCTATCCATAATTTGTGATAATGATTGTGTGCAATCTTCCTTCCAATTTCTGTTTCTGCTGGCACATTAAGACCGTTAGTCGGAATACTAAAATTTTTTAAACTATCTATCTGTTTGATTAATTTCAAAGGTTTGATGTATTTTTCCCAATACTCTTGTAACGACTCTGGAGCATTTTGCAATACAATTTCTCCTCCTATCATTGTGGCTGTTGGCTGTTTGTGTGTAATGATATTTTGTTTAATTAATTCATAATCATCTAACAAGGATTCGTCGACAAATTTAAAATCATACCTTACGGCAATCAAAGTTAGATAATAAGCAGTAACATCTGTGTGTAAGAAAGTCCACTTCTTGGCCTCACCGTCATATTGACTGTATCCTGCTGGCATATCTCTTTTGTCTTTTAAACATCTTATCAACTGAATTACTTTTTTGTTGTATGGGAAACGCATTTCTATCCTATCAACATTATCCTCTCCTGTGTATTTTTCTATGCTTTTGTCAAAACTGATTACCCTGAATTCGTCCTCGTATACTGGATTGTCTAGCAATCCTTTGATGTCCATGCCATATGCTTGAAACTTTGTAAGGTACCTTTTTAAAATTACCAATGCTAATCTGGCCTGCTTCTCAGTCCACGGATACTGTGACTCTGCCAGTGACTTCACGGTTTCATGATCTTTTGGGTGCGGCTTAATTACGCCTGTATTTCCTATCATTGACGGATTTGCCCAAAAATAATCATTATATGCTAGTATTTTAAGGGCTTCGTTAACTGTTTTTGGCAAATCTGTGTGCATATTGTCCATGGTATTTTAGATAATTATTAATATAGTATAACATAATTGGTAAAATAGTCAACCATGAAAAAAACAAAAAATAAAAAGGTAAATGTAAGGAAACAACTTAAAATTAAGTTAGAAAATACTCTTACCAGACACAAGAATAAAATTGGTTATAAGCCAACATCAGATCAGGCATATCAGTGGTTCAGGGTAATAAACAGAGGCTTGTTCAATGGCAGATTACCGATGGTTGAAATACAAGTCAAGAAATTGCACAAGGACTGGGGTAGATGTGTTGCCAATTGGGACAATAGAAAAACTCCTAAAGGAAAGTTCGACCAGAGGGTTATTCCTTATCATATCGATGTTGAATACTATATTGAATTACATTGTAAGTTTCCAACATGGAAAGATTTTATTGAAACTTTAGCACACGAAATGGTACATCTGTATCAAATGGCTTGGATAAAAGATCCATACGCTAACCACAATTCAAATTTCTATGCTTGGAAAAATAAATTTAAATTGGCTGGCCTCGGCCTATCAAGGTGTTAATACCTTTTCAAATTCAGCGTAACTAATAACTTTGCTATTGCCGTAATCGTGACCTGTCTGTAGGTAGTTCAATCCTTCGGGCGGATTGTCATGTACAACAATGTAGTTGACGTAAGGCCGCATTTTTATCATGTCACGCAACTGTTTGAGCCAACCATCGAACACAGTATCGCCGTCCCTTGGTCCATAATTTTCTGTGTCCTGGTATATGTTGTTGAGTTGATCCTTACCGTATTCCCTGAAGTCGTATCCAATGAGATATATGTTTTTGTGTCCATGCACCCCTGCTGTCCAAAATGCCTGGTTGCCTGATATCCAGTGCGGATTATTTGGTATGAGATGTAACATACCTTTGGAGTATCTTCTGTTTACTTCTAGTGATGGAGCATAGTGTATAGTTTTCCTTCCCACTTCGTCCTTGATCATTTGTGCGGTCATTTTCGTATCTACACTAAAAATGAAATCTGGCCAGAAGTCTCTGTATAATGCATTACAACCATAAGTTTGCCCTGTCTCTTTCAATCTATTTAGATCAAAGCCTTTACGTGAAGGTCCGTTTCCTATGCAGTATGCATTGCCTCGAGGCACACACTTTACCTTGTCTTCGTAAAATGCAGTCTCTTGAATCTTCTGTCCTTTACGGATAATGGTGTTGACAACGACAGTTTCGCCTTCGTATTTTTCCCACGGTATTTCTTTTATTGGTGTCTGCATTAAAAATAGTTTAAGTTGAACACTATCCTGTACGGAGCGTCACATGAATTGGTTGTTCCGCTGTGTTTTGTTTTTGCATCAAAGATTACTAGAGTATTTTCTTTGCTAGTTATTTTTTCTCCTGTCTCAAATTTTGTGTAACCATTATTGGTATTCAGATATAAAATTGCTGTTTTAAGGTTGCTAGGAGGGTTTGGAATGTCTATGTGAGCATCGTGTTCAATGACTTCAGTTGCTCTTGGAAGCAGATTTACTTTGGCTCTTACTAAGGAAACTATACCTAGTTTTTCTTTGAATATATCAAGGCCACCCAATGTGAATGTGCTTTTGAATTCGTCGTCCCTATAGATGGTATGGGTAAATTGAATGTGTCCGTCTTGTGGATAACTGACTCCATGATTCAGTGCCCAGGCAAAACTAGGATCAAGCAGAATATCTTTGAGATCCTTTAGATCACTCTGTGCTAAGAAATTTTCTTTTACTTCAATCATAGATATTTTTCTTTCAACCTATTTTTAATTCTTTCCCATGGTAGTCCTTCTTCAATTTCGCTTGTCCACCATTCAGTGTATGCTAACTTATTTGCCCAATTTTGTCTATCTGGCATCTCCGGATTGTTTATGTTTTGGTAGTTTTTATTACCAACATCGTAACTGAGACTGGCCTCTGAAACATAAACAGGTATACCGGCAATGGCGGCAGTCATCGCAGGATTGCTTGAGTGGTTCACAACCGCCCATGCAGACTTCAATCTATCTGCAAGATCTGTATCATCATATGTGCTACGATCTCTTTGCGGTCCTACCATTCTCACATTTTGATACTTACGCACGTCGATGCTGACATTGTTCCTTGGGTGCGGCCTTATAACGATAGGCCTATCAGTGTACTTTCGTATCTCTGTCACTTGCTGATCAAACCATTTGGACATCGGAGGATTGTTTCTCCATTGGTGACTGCTATGGTGCTGTCCACAGATAATAATATCGTTGCCTGTTTGGTTCCATGGCTTTAGTTCTAATTTAAATTTTTTCCAACGGGCACCGTCTACTTGTTCGTTTGCGAAATCTGCCTCACGATTGATTCCATTGATGCCAATTTTCCAAGTTTCGTTACGTTTTATTCCACCTACTTCGACCACTATAACTGGTTTGTTTTTTTGCTGATATGTGTTCCATATGTTTTTATATTTGGCCATCCTGCCTTGCCATAACACTGACCATATCACTGACACATCACATTGCCCGTCATCGTTGTTGACAAGTACTGTATCGCCAGAACGTTTCATACTATTCAACAATGCAGTAAAGACGGGCTTCGAATTCAAAGGCCCGTAATCTGTGAAACAACTTATTTTCATGTCGTGGGTGGTGCTTTTTTCCAATAATCAACAGAGAAAACATCTACAGGAGCATTAGGATTAGCACGAAGATCATTACGTCCACTAGTACCGGTCTTCTTACGTTTACCCTTCATGTGATCCATGTACAGTCCCAATTCACTGTTTACAAACACATGGTGTCCTTTGACACCAATCCAATATCCAATATCGTTTACTTCTATATTTTTTTGCTCTCTGTACTTCTTTGTTAGATGCCAAAATACGTAACTGTCGTGCCACTCCAGTAATTTGAAAACCTCATCTGTGACGTATAGTTGTTCCCATTCATTAACAAAGTTTTGTATTTCAGGATGGTTCATATTGTAACCAACAAATCCACATTCTGGATATTTGCCACCATCATTTAATTTTGGATTTTCTCTACCAAGGTAGGTAACCATAGTGTTGCTTGGCAATAATTTTTTGAAAAAGTCAAAAGGTATTGGTCTAAAACTGAATGTATCTGCGTCGATCCAAACGACATAATCATACTCTTGTGAATTCCTGACTCCGTTGACTACGCAGAAAACTTTGTTGGCAAAACGTACCGCCGCCCAGAGATATGATCCTTTGTTTTTATCTTTACCGCCCTTTGTCTGTAGAGCGGCAGGCCTTCTTACCCCACCAGGAATCTCAGTTAGTTCTCCGTTTGCAACAGGGTCATTTTGATGTTTATTCTTAAATTTAAACAGTTCGGGTTCTGCTGAGTTAAGATCTATCCATGTTATTCGATCAAAGTTGCACTGAGGTTTAGGCTCTTCTGCATACACGACTATATCTATTTCCTTGGGAAATTGCTGTGCCATCGACTCTATTCCTTTTTTGGCGTATGCGTCCCAAGTGCCTGGTTTGTATGATGTTATTACTTTAATTTTCATTCTGCTAATATTTACTTGTGAAATTCATGTTGAATTTATTTGCCCATTCTCTCATTATCCATGCTGGTATCGCCGCTTTTGTGGTCTCGTTACTTCTGACAACCACATTTTTTAAACAATCATCTTGATTTATTTGTTTTTGGTAATAGTCTTTTGCGACATTTTCATCCTGTATCCAACCTTTAATAGGTGCAGTCCAACCAGTTTTGTGTTTGTTTACAATAGTATCAGGGAATATTTTAGCATAGGCTTTTTTACTTAGAAGTTTTGTATCTGATTTGTTCCTTCCAATCTTTTGGTTAGATGGAATACTCAAACCGTACTTCATGAATTTTTTAGTTGCTAGAGGAAAACGCCCCTCCATACTAAAGGCCATGCCGTAGGTATCGTTACGTATAAAAAATTCTTCCGGAACCTGTGTTACGCAATCCAGTGCCATGTAAGAATTAACAGGGTCGTCTGAGTTGTACAGTTCGCTAGGTAAATTATTCACTAGATAGTTTGTTAATTCATTTCTGTCAATTGGGTAATTCGAAACAGCAATAGGACGCTTGATTCTGTTCATCCATGCCGCGACTAGTTCCTCCCAAGACTTTACGGATTTATTTCTTAGTTTCCAGTATTTTGGATATCCGCCCAGTACCTCGTCTCCCATGTCTCCGGCCAATGTTACAACAATGCCATCTTCAGACAGCACCTTATTTGTGTAATAATACATCACCATTGAAGGATTGTATACAGGTTGTTCCATGTAATAGATACTGTCTTGCCAAAACTGCTTCAGCAGTTGCGGAGTCATCGTTACTATTTTGTGATTGAAATTAAACTGGTTTGCAAGTTCAAGAGCCTTGTTATGGTCGTCATTATGATCGTCTTCTCTCCATATTATGTTTGGCTCCATTTTGTTTGTGTAGGTGTTTGTTTCTTTGTGCAGTTGACTGTGTTCATATGCTATCATTCCACTGTCTAGTCCACCACTTAAAAATATACCTATCTTTCTTCTCCCAATGCTACACATCTTTACACTGTCTCTGGTTACGGCACGAAACTCTTCTGGGTCGAACTTACTGTTGTTTGTTGGTATTATTAGATTTCTTTTTTTATGTTTGATACGTTTGTTTGCGAGGTCATATATGATTGTTTCTCCGCTCAATAATTTTTTAATATTTGAAAAAAATGTGTTTTCGGTAACGTTGACTCCAACGTGTGCCATACAACTAAATGCCAACGGATCTATGTTCCTGCTACCTTGCACGTGATCTAACATTCCTTTGATTTCACTGCCAAATATTAATCCTTGTTTAATTTCAGCATAGTACAAAGGTTTGATCCCAGCATGGTCTCTACTAATCCATAGTTCATTTGAATTTACTTTGTAGTACGCAAAGGCGTGCATAGAATCAATCTCGTCTAAGAAATCCAGACCGTATGTGTCCAAACCCCAGGCTAACAATTCTGTATCACAACCTGTGATGCCAGCAAAGTCTGAATATTTTTCTTTTAATTCATAATAGTTGAATATTTCGCCGTTGTAGATCAACCAATTACCTGCGGGCGTTTTCCATGGTTGTACTGATAATTTTGGATCACTCATTATACTCAGTAGATTATGTCCCAATGTGAGTTTGTGATTTGGATCCCACCATACCTTCTCACCATCTGGTCCTCTGTGACTACAAGTGCGGATGTAGTTTTGTATTAGTGTTGGGTCGTGATCAGTGATGCCGTATATACCACACATTATAATCCCAACTTCTGTTTGAAACGTTGAAACACTGTCCCGTCTTTGATTTCTTGTTCTGTCCATTGCTTATATCCAAGATCATGCAACCACTGAGTTCTATCGGGGTATTCGGGTGTTTCAATATTATTTAGATTATGATTTGCTACTGGCCAACAAAGTGCAAGATCTGAGGTAACAAAGGTAGGGATTCCACGAACGCAAGAGTCGATACTGGCAGTAGAATTGTGAGTAACAACAGCATGTACATTAGTTATTGCTTCTTGGAAGTTGAATCTGTAATACTTTTTCTCATCTCCAACCCAATGGGCCTTGCCCTCGAGTAATTCACAGTCTTCTGGAAATTCATTTTTCCTGTTAATCATTTGCGCCATGTGATTAGGATGCGGTCTAATCAGAAACTTACGTTCGGTTATAGGCCTTAACTTTTCATACACTCCCATAAACCAATCTATAGGATCCAATTCATTCATGCTCCAGTTGTCTTTTGGTTGTAGAACAAAAAGTATTGGGTCGTCCTGGTTGGATTTCCTCCATGGTTCGTGTTTAACATTCCATAAAGACTTCATCATATCCCATCTATCACTAGGACTGTTATCACTTAAAAAGTCTCCATTGTTCATTGGTGAATATAAACTTACACGCCAATGGTGTTTAGGATGTGTAATGGTGTTACCAAAACTTGATAATATTCCTCCATCAAATGTAATAATGTATATGCCTTTTTTCTTTGCACGTTCGACTAAATCTCTTCTTCTTCCTTTTGTGTGGTGCATTTGATTTGAACCGCCATAACCAAACATACAGCCTACTTTAGCGGTAGGTTCCATTTCGTTTGAAGTCCACTCGCCGGTCTTGTGTTCATTGACCATTACAGGATTGTCTCCACATGCACGAATGCCTTCTGCCATATGTTGCAACAGTTCGTAACTTGCACCTCGCCTACGATCCTTGACAGTTCTTCTAAAAATTTCAACGTCCATCTAGTATCCTTAATGCGTAGCCGTTCCGGAATTCCTCCTGTGTAAACTGACCGTAAGCAAGGCTATTAAATATGGGCTCTCTGTCAGCGTACATTGGAGTTTCTATTTTACTAAAATCTGATTCGCAAATCTGTCCACAAGGATTTTCAAAATTGCTGTAACATGGCACTCCGTTGTGTAATGCTTTTATTGTTATAGAACTGTTGAAAGTAACCACAGCATGTACTTGATCCCATTCAAAAGGTTTCTCTGGTTGTTTGTTTTCGCTAGGCCCTGGCAACATCCTACCTTGCTCATCTATATAACTTTTTGGATTGTAAGGTTTTTCTCTTACTATTATTTCTCTGTCTGTGTTTGCTTTTAATATTGCCAAGGTTGCATCTAACCAATCTGGGGCATTAAAATGTAGTGCCATGCTATGACTAGGCGGCACAACTAATATGTATTTTCCGTTTTTATGATATGGTCTTATTGGATCACCTTTGTAAAATTTTTTATACCTGTCGTCTGGAGTTTCCGCGTGTGTTGTCTTTACATGTTCATTTTTAACACATCTCATCCAATAGGGTGTGCCTCTACTTTCTCCCCAATAAGGTCGGTCTATGTAGTAAAAATCTTTTTTGTTTTGTTTTGCCCAGTTGTAGACTATGTTAGTCCCACGTAGCACTCCCATGAATGCAACCTTTGTGCAGTCTTCCTTCATGGCTTCTTGGTAACTTACTATTTGACCTCCGGCCCCTCTAGCCATTGATTCTATGTATTTTTCGGTGTTGGCTCTTTCTGTTCGTACACAATAAAACATAATCGTAAATAGTTATCGATGAGAAACTTGGTTATACAATATTATATAGACATTAGAAAGTATTCGCAACCGGAGTTCAATAATTTGAAACCAAGTCCAATGGAAGAATACAGCAGGCACAGTTTTAAACTCTACTGCAAGAGACACGACCTAGAATATTTAAGAATTACCGAACCAAAGTTAGGATTTAAACATCCAACATGGGAACGATTCGACTTATGGATGGATAGATCTTGGTGGGACAAGTACGATCAAATAATGTACGTAGACAGTGATGTGATTGCGTTACCACACGCACCAAATATATTTGCAGAATATCCATCAATAGATACCAATCTAAAAACTTGTTACTATCCAAAATTCAGAGAGGCCTCACCAGCGGATGCAAAATTTAACCAACGGGTTAATCCTATAGCAGACAGATACACAGGCGAAGTGATATCAAAAAGGTTCGTGCAACCTGGAGTAATGATTCTTAATAAACAAAACACGCAATTCATGTTGCCATGGATAGAAAAGTATAAAGATGTAACGGACGATAGGATTGACGATGGAATGTTCTTAAACTCCTGCATAGTTGACAGTGAAGTTCCATTGTTGGATATGAATAGGATGTACAACTTCAAAAATAATGGTGAAAGGTTTAACTACGATAGAGTTAATTTCTTACACTGTGCTGGAGGAAAGAAACACAAGAAAGGTGTTGCCATATGGCCTAAATTGAAAGGCATCTTTCCAGAAGTAATAGTTGACTTAGAACATTTGCCTGACTAATCAAGCATTTCGATTAATTTAGTAATATCGATCTTAAGATCTACCATATCTTTTAATTTTTTATTTTTAGGTTTTTTGCCTGCTATCTTTACTGTATCGCAAAGTAAGACACTATGTTCTAGTTTAAGATGATGTGACAGTACCGGATAAACTTTCTTGCCAAAAAATGCTTCATGTGTTAATTCTATCACTTTGGTTCCTGGTTCACACCATAACAAATTAGTGAGACCTGCACCGTGTGGTGAAACAATATGAGTTGCTTCAGCAAACAGTTGCACTTGTTCTTTGATATTGAGTGTTTCGAGATCTATTGTTTCCCATCCTTTTAGTGCCATTAACATTTGCTCTTTATTTTTAATGTTTCTGTTAGATGCATTTTCTCTTGTGATGATGATTTTTCTATGAGGCTTTGTGTCTTTCTCTTTGACTAAATTGGAAAGATGTTTGATCCACAATGGCATATGAGGAGTAAGTATTCCGTCATTGTAGTTGCTCATTGACGGCACTATCAAATGTTGAAAACGCCAGGTTTCATTTTTAGGCATCACGAGATATCTTAAATCAGGAAAGAAAGTCTTGCAAACTTTGTCAAAATAATCACTCTTGTTAGCAAGTATGAATACATATTTTTCAAAATTAGTGCTCCAACGTTTTTCAATCAGTCTAAATTTAGATATGATGTCCATCCAAATATGCCATGGATTCTCAGAACTATACTCATCGATTGGTAACCATACGTACTTCCAACTACCATTAAACTGTTGTGTGATAGGTGGCATGTTTATGTCTACTTGGTTGCCCCATTCCTTGAACATGTCATGGACTTTGTGAGGCCTGTCACGATATTTTGAAATAAGTGGCCATGCATGGTTAGTGATTAATTTCCTATCTTCGGTTACCAACACAGGCAAAGAATTGACGCTACAATTACTGAAGTCGGCTACGAAGGTTGGTAAACTGGTGTAAGTATTTTTAATGCCAAATTTATCCCACTGTATGCTGTAGTCGAAACTTTGGTCAACAATGTCCCATTGGCTGGTGAAATATTTGATGTCCTGAATGTTTTGAACTGTTTGCATATTACCTATAACTAGTGTATAATTATATCATGACTGTGTCCAAATTGTTCCTAAATGGTTGTTCGTTTTTGACTTTTCGTCCTAAGCAGGGTGTTGATACACATTGTGGCGTTGAACTGGCAAAGAAGATGGATTTGGAGATTGCTGTTAATCTTGCAGGTGGAGGCCGAGGTAACAAGAGGACAAGTTTCACAACAAAAGTATGGTGTGAAAAGTATCCAGACATTGCTGAAAAATGTTTTTTCCTGATAGGGTCTAGTTCAGGCACCAGGATCGATTATCCAACGAGTGATGGGTACAAGAGGCACAAATTTCCAAGTATGGCCACCACGTGGAGAACTTACAGTCCAAACAAGGACCCTGAATGTAAGACTTTTTGGAAGTACTTGATGCGTACTGGTGCGGACGTAGATCAGATGACGCAGATTGAATCAATTGATAACATTTTAAATTTACAATATTATTTTGAGAAGAAAAAATATCCATATCTGATTTACCATACAATCTCTGACGCAAAAATTAAAAATGAGGACATTAAATTGTTGTATAGCAAAATAAACAAAGATAGATTTTTTAGGCCAGACTCGAGCCATATAGATTATGTTTTAGAAAATAAACTTACTATCAGTAATGATGATCCTCATCCAAGCACACAAGGACACGAACAATGGGCAACGCTCTTAAAGGAATACATAGATGCTAACAATCTACGCACCATTTAGTAATACAAAAAGCAAAGCATGGGAAGTTTTCAACGGCGTACAAAAGTCATGGCCTGATCAAATAACAAAACTTGATAACGCAGTTGAATCGGAGCCTGTAAGCAACAGCATGTTCTGGGGATTTGTCAATAACAACTTAGAAATGGTTAAAAAATTAGAGGCACGTAATCATAACTTCTGGTTTACTGATACTCCGTACTTTGGAAGATTTGATAATGAGAATCTCAAACCTCATAATCATTATTGGCGTCTATGCAAAAATGCAATACACGTTCCTTATATAAAAGACTGTAAGGCTGACAGATTTGAAAAATTTGGAATGAAAATTAAAGCACCAAACTTTGCTGGAAAGCACGTGTTAGTATGTCCTAGTTCTCCTGGCATCAATCATTATTTGGACAAACCTAATTGGACTAACGACATTATAGAGCAGATTAAAAGGTACACAGACAGACCTATCAAACTTCGACACAAGCCTAGGGGCAGGGGTACATCAGGACCGAGTGAGGCCAAGGTACCCCTATCCGAGGACCTAAAAGAGGCATGGTGTGTTGTCACTAGTTGCTCGATAGCGGCTGTGGAAGCCATATGTGAAGGAATACCTGTTTTTTGTGACAATAAGAGTTTTGCTGTGGATGTTGGTAACGTAGAACTGTCAGATATAGAAAATCCGTATTACGGCGGCCCTGAACCTTGGTTGTACAGTTTAGCATACCAGCAGTTCACTCCAGAAGAGTTTGAGAACGGACGGGCAGTAGAGATACTGATGGACAAAGGAATATTGTAATGCCTAAATTAAAATTTTATGATTCAGAATCATTTTCATTTCCCATTGGAAATAAAAAAATTATTTTTGCAAACAATAAGGGACAGCAAACATATATTAAAAATAGGATGGACAGGATGTTGACCAAAGAACCAGAAACTATAAAATGGATCAACAACTTTGAAACAGACAGTGTTTTTTTTGACATTGGTGCAAACATAGGTATCTATTCATTATACAGTTCAGTGATAAAAGGCAACACTGTGTATGCGTTTGAACCACACGCCTCCAGTTACAAAAATCTACTAGATAGCATTAATCTTAACAACTTGACAAAATGTCATGCGTACAGTATTGCAATTAGTGATAAGGTCGACCTTTCTACAATCAATGTTAAGAACATGCACGAAGGTGTGGCCGATAACAAGGTTGGTGAGCAAGGAGAATATTACCATGGATGCACACAAATGCCATTGAATTTTTTAGTAGAAAGGAAAATACTACCCCAACCGGATTATATCAAGATAGACGTGGACGGTTTCGAAGACAAAGTTATAGAAGGATCGATGCAGGTATTTAGAAATTGTAAAGGACTTCTAGTTGAAATCGAAAACAAGCACATCAATTATGTAGACATGATTTGTGCTTTGGGATTCAAACTAGAATCAAAACACAAGCGTAACGAAGAAGAACACAACTATATTTTTGTAAATGAAAATTGAAAAAGTAAATAATTTTTGGGTGCCAAGCAATGATGTGCATATAAATGACTGGAAGTCTGGTCAACCTTTTACGCAGAATAAATGTTTGGAAAAATTTATTGCATACTGCGAAGCAAACAACAAAAAATTCAATCACATACTAGACATAGGTGCCTGGGTAGGCACTTGGAGTATGGCTATGAATCCATATTGTGGCAGAGTGGTGGCATTCGAACCTGATCCAGTTCACTATACCTGTCTTGTGAAAAACGTTGCTGATGACATCGAAACACATCAACTAGCAGTTGGATCTGATACCAAGATGATATCACTGTCCGATGACGACTTCACTCAGGCAAAGAGAGTAATTGGCGACGGTGAAATACCTATGATCACAGTAGACAGTCTTAATCTTAGCGATGTAGATGTAATCAAAATAGATGTTGAGGGGTATGAGATGGAAGTGCTGAAAGGTGCTGAAAAAACTTTACAAACAAACACATATGTGATGATCGAACTGAATAGCAACACCGGAAAGTATGGCAGTAGCAATCAAGAGTGTATGGATCTATTACACAAAAACGGCTATAAACTTTTGCTAGAACATTGGCCAGATAAGGTATACTATCGTGCAGATTGACGGAGAATCAAAAATAATATTCGTGCATATACCAAGGACAGGCGGTAGTTGGTTCAGTTATGCGTGGAATAGTGCTAAGGGAATAGGCCCTTGTGTACTACGTGGGGAAAAATTGTTAAACAAATCTAATAACAAAAGTGTTCAGTGTGGTAAGCATGGAAGACTGTCCGGAATACTAGAGAAACTAGAAAAGATAGAATACGATCACCGGGGTCATAAGATTGTTACAATGGTTAGGCATCCAGTGGATAGGGCACTCAGCAGTTGGGTGTGGTTCAGTGAGGTTAAGGACACTGCAAAAAAACATGGTTGGAAAAGCATAGATGACATGCTTGATGAGTTTGAAGGTGGCAACCACAGATCTAATTACTTGCCACAGGTATATTGGCTAGAAGAACAGAATGCTAAATTTGACCATATCTACAAATTTGAAGATGTACTCTCAAACAATAAAATAGTTCAAAAGGATTTTCCATTATTTAATAGAGGGTACGCCAATAAAAATCATCTAAGAAGAGGCAGAAAAGTAACAGGTAACGAATATTTTGATCAAAAACAAATCGAAAGAATCAAACACTTGTACAGAGATGACATTAATTTTTTAAGCGAACATTACAAGGATCTTAAATAAAATTATGAAAATTTTCATTACCGGAGTTGCCGGCTTCCTAGGTAGTCATTTAGCAGATTTAATGTTATCGCAAGGTCACACTGTGGCCGGGAACGACAACATGATAGGTGGTTACACGGACAATGTGCCTCAAGATGTTGAGTTCCATCAAGTTGACTGTTGTGATTTAGAAAACTTGACTAAGGCAATGGAAGGCTGTGACATAGTGTATCACACAGCGGCTACGGCTTATGAAGGATTGAGTGTATTCTCTCCTGTACTTGTTACAAGAAATATATTTGAAGCGTCAGTAACAACTATTACTGCGGCAATAAGAAATAAAGTTAAACGTATTGTGTATTGTTCAAGCATGGCAAGATATGGACATCATGATAAGATGCCATACAAAGAAACTTACGAGTGTCGTCCCCAAGATCCATACGGTATTGCCAAGAAGGCCGGGGAAGATGTTCTTAGAAATTTATGTGAAACCCACGGAGTTGAGTATGTAATCGCTGTTCCACACAACATTGTTGGACCAAGACAAAAGTATGATGACCCTTTTAGAAACGTTATGTCTATAATGTTGAACAGAATGTTACAAGGTAAGCAACCAATCATATACGGAGACGGAGAGCAACAAAGATGTTTTAGTTACATAGATGATTGTTTATATTGTTTGAATGCACTCGCGTTCCAAGACAATGTAGTTGGGGAAGTAATTAATATTGGTCCAGATGAAGAACCTATTACAATCAATGAGTTGGCGGAGGCCTGTGCAAACGAAACTGGAGTCAATCTTGATCCTATACATCACAAAGACAGGCCCAAAGAGGTCAAACTAGCAGTATGTTCATCAGACAAAGCAAGAGAATTATTAGGTTATAACACAGCAACCAATATGCGACAGTCGGTTAAAAAGACAGCAGAGTATATCAGAACAAGAGGCACAAAAAAATTCCAATACCACCTACCATTAGAAATTATAAATGATCAAACACCAGATACTTGGAAGAAGAAATTGATATGATTTCTTTCTGTTGTCCATCAAGAGGCAGACCTGAACTAGCAAAAAGATTAGTTGATACTGCCACTGCCACACAAAAACATGACACAGAATTTTTATTTTATCTCAATGACGATGATGAGAAACTTGAACAATATAGAGACCTACTCGATGAGAAACATTACACAATAGGTCCAAATCAGTCCACATGTTTTAGTTGGAATTTGATGTGTGAGAAGGCATCTAATGATGTTGTGATGTTAATGGGCGATGATGTTCAAGTCAACACAAAGGATTGGGATCAACTGATCGTAGACGAAATAGATAAGTTTGACGATAAAATCCTAATGGTTGTTCCCTCGGATGGCCGTAAAAAGAATGTAGAAAGGCTGGGCGATAAAACAAGATTATGGGGCGATGAGCCGTTGGGAGCGGCACACTTTGCAGTGCATAAAAATTGGACAAACACTTTAGGTTATCTCGCACCGGTTTTTTTTTGGCACTGGTACGTAGATTCCTATACACAAAAAGTTGCAAGGAAAATTAATAGATGCCTTTACTTGCCAACAGTCGAGTTCAAAGTTAAGAAAATCACCAATGACAATGCAGGTAAACAAATAAGGTCTAACCTCAACATCAATCTGAGAGACAACTATGTTTGGGAGAGAGTACGAGGTACGCACTTGTATACAGATGTGGATAGACTTGCAAAGTTTATAAAGGAAAAAAGCACTTCTTAGATCTGTGCTTCATTACAAATAAATTAAAAGTTATTCTATTGGTATTTTGATTGCTTTCATATGAATGCCAAGTTTTACCTTGTTGTCCACAGAATATAAAACTTGAGTTTGGTTCCCATTTTGCTTCTTTAACAAAACTATCTTCGGTCTTAGCATTGTACATTTTAGTTCCAACATTGTCTTTGGGTGTGATATAAGTTACCGAGCTCCAAGTTTTTTCAAGACCTTCTTGATGTATATGAAATTTGTATGGCAACGGAGGAGTAACACTGATGTGTGCATTGATACCAAGATTTGAATATTGTCTATAATTTGGATACACGCCCTGTATCTGTTGGATGTTGTCGTAAAGATTTTGACATATATCAACAGTTTCATCATAAAACTCTATGCCATGGTCTTCAAATTGATCAGGAAATATATGAATAAGTTCTCCGGTCACATCCATTAGATTGTCTTGACATTGTTGCCTTAGTTTTTCAAAAACAGATTCGTCAAACGTCTGCTGTATAATTTGATGTGGCCACGGATCAGTTTGCACTGGTGAACTAACACATTGATCTAAAAACCTTTTACCCTGCGTCATTTCAATCTCTCACAAATTTCATCAAATTTTTCAGTAGTCATTTCTATCTGAAACATTGGATTCCTGTTGTATGTTCTTTTTGTCTTAACAAATTTTATGTCTTTGGATTTAGTTATGAAAAAAGTGTTAGGGGCATATTTTAGTTGTTTACCATTTACAGAGATGTAGGAAATGGTGCTGTCTGCTCTTTCTTTGAAAAACCATAAGCAAATTACATTTTGTCCAAAATCTACGTCCTGTAGTTTTTCTCTTAATTTAAAATTTACTTGAAATTCGTCTTTAAAATTTTTCCATTCTTGGTGTGTGAGGTTGTTTTGGTTTTCATACAAGACATCATACCTTTTGACGTCAAACAGGTTTGCAGTGTATATGTGTGCAACCGGCGTGTCAAAATAGTGATTCTTTATTAATTTGTTCCAATACATTAAGAACTGAAGAGATTTATTAACTCTTTCTTCCAATCGTCTGCGTATTCACAGTCTCGGTATCCGTCAAACCACGGACCACCTTCCGTGTAGTGTAGTATTTTTGGTGTGCCATCTTGGGGTTGTTTATACCAACCAACAAGCCAGTTGTATTCCAACGGAAGCGATCCAATCTCGTTGTCATCTAGCCAACTGAATCTATGTAAAAATTTTGGAGATTCCTCGTTTAGTAGATCAGGTGTGAGGATTTTATTTTTTGGATGTTCACAGTTCCATAAAACCATACTTGACCAATTTTTTCTTGGATACACGGTCTGAACCTGTCCATCCATTTTTGTTGTTTCCTTTGGAGTGTAGTCGTGTTGCACGACAACAACTGCTTTCGAGTTGTCACAGTATTTTGCAAGTTCATGCGATGGGATCTTCCAGAGGAAATCACAGTCACAAAACACTGCCCAACCTTTGAAATCATTCATGTATGGCACGAAAAATCTTGTAAAAGTAAATTCTGTCGATGCTAATTTATCCACGGGTCTTGTGTACAGTCCTGTATCTCTCATCTGTTTTTGTTTAAGGGGAATAACTTCTGCTGAAGGATCTCTACGTTTAATGCTGTGTTCACACACTTGGTATGCTATATCTTCTCTGCTATCGTGGCCTACGTAAATCTTCATGCTCTTCCTGATAATAGTTTGTGTATCTGTTGCCAATTACTTACACGTAATATTTCAGGGTGCTGTAGATCTTGATTATATGGATGGTCTATTAATATAGGCTTTAAACCGTATTTGAGCCCTGCTAAAGCGTTGGTAGGCTTGTCCTCTACCCAATATAGTCCAGTACCGTGAAACTCCGCTAACGCTGAATCTTTGTCTGCTCCTGTGCCTAATATATGGTAATTGACAAACACATGGTCGCCAAACAGTTCACCTAATCTACGCTTTCTAAGTTCCTGTGCTGGCTTGTCAGAAGTCTGAGATGTTATTGGAATGAACGTCCAACCTTCAGCGGCCAATAACTTTACCCATGTTTGTGAATCTGGCATAGGTCGTTGTGTTCCCATCCATGCACTCCTATTGAATTCTCTGATTTGTTTTCTTATCTCTGCAACCGTAATTCCAAATCTTTCCGCCATTTCGTATGTGTTCTGTTTGTCGGGTAATAATCTATATGGATGATATCTTGCCCCGCGTTCATCAAAAAGTGTTCTCTGCAACATCCATTTTGTGAAATGGTGTTCCCATTCCAACAAAACTCCATCAACGTCTGTGAGTATGATTCTGTTATTTGATGTCGGCATCTTCCATTCCCGCTACACGCAGTTTGACAATGTTTGTAATTTGCCATTGTTTCTGGTCCAGGCCTTTGGTGATACCCAAGTATTGATTTCTTATTAGTGCAAAATCATTTACAATTTTTGTTAAGTCAACTACGTCGTCTTCTCCGTCCACATATTTCTCTGCGTCTCTGCTTGAAAGAGCCCTGTTATAGTTTTCTAAAAATTTTTTGAATGTTTTGGACCTTAGTCTTCTAAGTTCTATGTTTAGGTATTCCAGTATTGCTTCTAATTGTTGCAGTTGACCAAATCTCTCTTCAACTATGCCAGGCAATGCCGCACTTGCCCTCTCTAGATTTCCATAAATTTTACACTGCTTCTTTGCTTCTTGTAATTCTTTTTCAAAGAACGCTACACAATTAGGGATCTTGTCTAAACTTCTGCTGACTTCGTTGTACCAATTAATCATCTTCGCCGTATCCGTCTGACTCTTCTTCGTCCTCGAACACAGTGTTAATTGCTTCTTCTAACTTAGGATCGTATTCGGCCGACGCTTTTATTTCGTCATGTTCAACACCAATGTCCTCTAAACTTTTAATAAAGTCGATGGCCGCATCAAGTTTAGATCTTTCCGGCACATAGTGAACTATAGAGTTCCATAGGCGTTCTATGTCTTCATGTGTAAAGTCTATCATTATTCTTTAACGTCCTCTTCTATTTCTTCTGTAGGTGCAGTTTCTTTGAACTCTGCCATTATCATATCTAATTTATCACCTACCCATGCTTTTCTGAACTCTATGTGTTCCTTGCCTTTAGAATCTATGTATTTGAGTCTGTTACCCTGTTGTACAAGCAGGCCCTTTTTCTCAAACAAGTCTACGAGTCCACTGTATGGATCCATGCCTGTGTCATATGGAATCTTAACTTGTACGCCCTCGAAAGGTTTAGCATACCTTGTTTTCATAACTTTACAAGCGGCCCTTATACCTCTGACGTCACTTACTTTGTTGCCTTTTTCGTCTTCTTTTAGTTTTAATTTTTTCATTGCAACAACAATGCTTGATGCATAGATAAATCCTTGTCCACCTGATATCTTGTCATCTGGATCAAACATATCTTGTGATGCGTATGTGTGGTTGGTTGCAATAAGACCTACGTTCCAACTACCAAACATATTAACACAGTTCCTTACAAGTGCTGTCAAGGCCTTAGGTTTCCTACCTAGGTCACCTTTCATCTCACCTGCTTCAAACTGATTCACATCTGTTGGTGTCAGCAACATACCCAAACTGTCTATGACAAATAGTACCTTAGGTGCACCTTCTTTGTTGTCTGCGTGTTGTTCTTTGTAACCTTTCATGAACTCTGAAACAGTTTTTGCTACATCGTCGACCATGGACATACTTAATTTCATAAGTTTGTCCTCTGATGTGTCCACTTTCAATGCTTGTAGCCACTGTTCATCTAGTGCGTTCTCTGTGTCAATTAGTATAACGAATATACCTTGATCCTGTGCGTTTTTAATAATGTTGCCTGATGCTATGTAAGATTTACCCGCACCAGACTCACCGGCAAGTACTGTTACTTTGCCTAGGGGAATTCCTTTGTTGAAGTCACTGGTCATCAAATAGTTCAATGCGTAATTACCCGTTGATATCCAGTCTGTTGGATCACTGAAACCAATACCTAGTCCTTGTATTGATTTCGTAATACTCTTTCTAAATTTTGTCGCGTCAAACACTTTTGTCATTTTGTTTTTCCTATAATACTATCCAAAGGATAACTGCAACAATTAACACCCATGCGGGTATTTGTTTGTACAATATCCATTCGACAGCCTTTTGTATTTTCTTTTTCATTTTATTATATTACTACACAAGGCCTTAATAGTCAATATCAAGGCCTTGGTAAATGTCAGATTATTTTGCCTGTCTTGATCTAATCAACTTCAAGATGTCTTCTGCTCTCTTGGCACTGTCACCTGCAGGAGCCGTAGCCGCCGCTGGCTGTGGAGCCGGTGCAGTTTCAGTTACAGGAGCCGCCGCTGGAGCCGCCTCTGTTACTGGCGCCGCTGGAGCCGATGCTGTTGGTACTGCTACCTGTGGTTTACCTTGGTAAGCCACGCCTGCTGGTCTGAAGTACTGTCCATACTGCTCTAGATCATAAGCCTCACCTTCAACAGATTTCTCAAATAATTCTTTGATTATTTTCACTTCTGCTTCTGTTGGTTCTTTTGGTCTAAAGTCACCTAAGTTATGTAAACCATGCTTGTCGATTGCGGCTCTCTCTGCCTCATCTAATGCACGTTCTCTTCTTGACCATTTTGATGTAGAGTAATCAGCGTATCCACCTTTAGTTGTTTTAGTAATTCTAAAGTCAACACCTTTTACGTAGTCAGTTGGCATTTCTTCCATCTCTGGATCCATCAATGCTCCTCTGATTATGTTAAAGATCTGAGGTCCAATTATAAATCTTCTGATTGGATTCTCAGGTGTTGTGTCCTCTGCTAACGGATTTGTTGTCACAAAACCTTGGAAAATATAACTTTTCTTTTTCCAATATTTTCTACCCATGTCCTCCATGCTCTTGTCTTTGAACCACGGTCTGACTTCTGTCAGTACTGGACAAGTTTTTCCATACATTTCCATGCACGGTACTTGCACTGTAACTGGTCTTGAATCAGTCTGACCTTTAATACCTGCGAAAGGTAGTTTGATCATGTTTCTTTCAGTCCAGAAGAATGTGTTGTTCTCGTCCCTGTCAGGTAAGAATCTGACTACTGCTTCAGAACCTTCTGATATATTCCAGTGTGGATAGATGGCGTTGTCTCCGCCTGTTGATGAAGTGGAGCGATTCACTTCTTGAGATTTTAACTTCGCTCTTATTTCAGCCAATG
>Ga0209645_1000331_pt1 | contig 25289 bp, 31 predicted proteins | sample ETNvirenome_6_30_FD_184070 | JGI IMG/M metagenome (GOLD analysis project Ga0209645, IMG submission 184070) | Marine viral communities from the Pacific Ocean - ETNP_6_30 (SPAdes) (version 2) | ecosystem: Environmental > Aquatic > Marine > Oceanic | place: Pacific Ocean | collected 2013-06-19
AGCCGTGCTTATTGCAGTACTTTTGTTTATTTGGGAAACTGATAGCCCTGTCATTACTAGGTGGGCACTCAAAACTAATAACACCAATGTTCATTAAAAACTGCCTTTAATAATAGTTATTCCTTTTGGGGTGGGTTCGCCTGTTTCGCTCCCGTTAATAAAAGGTCGCGGGTCTGAAAAGCGGGGGACTTCTTTATTAAGTTTTAACTTTTTGCCTTGGGGTAACCACTCCCACTTAACGCTATGACATCCAGCACATCCAATAAAAATTATAACCAATAAAAAACATAAAAAAACTCTTTTTGCTAAGGTGTCTGGCGTCATCTTTTGCCTCCTTTATACTCTACAGCGTGGCCCTCTGATACGAGCATATTATTAAAATTTTTCTTTTTGGCCTTGTCCCAGATTACGCCAAGTATTCTGCCAAATTTTCCTTTTTTATCCAACTCGGTTTTAATGACAACATCGCCCCCTGCATTCGTTATCAATTCATCTAGTCGTTCTTTCGCCGCTAAGCCTCTTATTTTTTCTTCTTTGTCTCTAGTGCGGCTCTCGGGAGCATCTATGCCATAAAGTCTGACTCTTTCCTTTTTGAAAGTGGAAAAGCCGCAGTCTATTAGAACGTCAACGGTATCGCCATCTACGACACGCAAAACTTGAGCAGAATACTCATACATGTATTAATTCTAATACAAAAAGAGGTTATAATACAAAAAATATCTCGGCAAACTTACGGGGGAATCAATATACAAGTGGTAAGAGCTGAGATCTTCAAAGCCTATCTCGTGCAAATCGTCTCTTTTTCTTTCTAGATTCTCAAAAATTAATATTTTATCAAATTCATTTTTTAAGAATAAAGAACATTCATAAATTAAAGTTTTCCAACATCCAAGAGTAAAATAAGAAGGGATTACTAGCCATTTTTCTTTGCTTTGTTCATGGATTACGTCTTGGAAGTAATAATAAGCAAAACCCTGATCAGTTTTAAATTTTTTAAGAAAATTTGAATCGTCGCATAAATATAAATTATTTGACGAAAAACATTTATTTTTTGGCGGGTTAAGCTTTTTAGACAAAAACATTCCAAAATTTTGAAACATTCTGTCTTTTTTCACGCCTCCTGTGCCTGCTCCCAAGACGGGAATTTTATATTTAGATTTTGAATATTGTATGGTTTCTTTGACCGCTCTCTGGGCTAGGCCGGTGAATGTGTATCTCTTATGGACGCAGATAGGGCCGCCATAAAAAATGGCTCCCTGCTTGTTATCGTACCTTAACGTAAAGTCGCCAAGGCAGAAAAGCGAGAGCCAGTGCTTGTCGTTTTCAATAACTCCGAGTATCCCCGCGTTAGAAAAAAACCATTTTAAATACTCCTTAGAGTAGAGTATCTGTATTGACGTAGAATAATTATAATGCTTATTTAAAAAATCAATAAGCTTATCGATGTCAATATCCTCCCCCTCGAAGGCTTTAAAATATGTTTGCAAACTAACGCGGTATCAAGTCTATCAATTCTTCGAGAGAAATTATTACATCATTAACAATGTAAGTAGCTTCTTCCCTAGCTTCTTCGTCCATAGCCCTTATATCAAGTTGGCTTAGAAGCTCTATTGTATCTTGTATTTGTTCTTTAGTTCCCATTATATATCACCATCTGCTTTGCGGTAAGAATCTTTTACCTTACCGCCTCGTTTCATTTTTAAAAACATGTTAACACGGGCCATCGCCCATCCTCCGCGAGTCATACCGGGCCTATGCGATGTTGAAAATGCGCCCGCCCCTCTTCTGTAGACTTTTTTAAGTTGGCCTAGAGTCACTTTCTTTTTACTCTTTGCATTATGTTTTCTAACCTTTTCTTTCAAAGAGTTCAAGACTTTTTCTGAAAAAGTTATCTTACCGCCTTTGCCGCCTGCACTTCCGGGTTTATTTTTAGAAGAGCCCTTCTTTCTTTCGCTGGGTTTCGCTGGGGTTTGAGCTCCTGATTTACGACCGGGTCTTGCGGCTAGAGAGTCTTCTAAACCTATTACTTCGTCATATTCCTCTTTGGACATCTCATAAGCAACAAGATACGCTTTTATACTGGCTTTTAAATGCTGTAATTTTTTCATCAAGGCTTCGTGGCTCGGCCCCGGCATGAAAACACTATCGTCCCCATCTCCGTGGGTATGAATATCATCAAAGCCCATCTCTTTCGCCTTCTTCATCGCTTCTCCGGGATTATTAAAGCTATACTTAGACATATTATGAGCGGCTTCAGTCTCCTCACATCCGCAATCGTTTCCGCAACCACAATCTTCATCTTCATCCGGCTCGTCATCTACAAAAGCTAAAGCTGGATTGCATTGAATCAGTTCGTCCAAATCAAAAATAGTTTCTCCGTCCCACTCATAATAGCTTTGGAAAGACCCCTTGGTGTAGTCCGTAACAGATTTTTTAGCTTCCCACATACGACAGCTCCAATACCGAGCTTTTGTTTTTGGCCCGGGGTTATCGCAGTTATGGCGAGCGCGAAAATTCTTGCGCCGGTTAGGATCATCTCGCTTTATTTCCATATTTGGATCTCCAAAATTAACTTTTACGACATTGCCTTTCTCGTTTTTTACATAAACGGAAAACTTTTTAGGGCCGCCCGGGGTACGAAAAGGCTTATTTAAAGTCTTTTTCTCTTTTTCTGCGATTATTTGAGAAGTGAAATCTACAATCATGTCGAAATATTTTACACCAAAGAGAACTTTTTTTAGAAAAAAATATTTACGCTTCCCATCATGTAAGCATCGGACTGCTCGTCCTAAAGGGCAAAACCAAAATGAACATTGGACAATTAACTGAACAAGGAGAATTATTTGATACAAGTACTTCTCAAGTCGCTGCCAAAGGCAGCTCTTCCGACAAAGCAGCGGAAGAATTAGCCCAGTCTGTAGTTAGCTCTGCTTCTAACGAATCCCTGCCTCAAGATTATCAACGAGTTTCTAATATCAAACTTAGGTACGTCGCCCTTGGCGAGAACAAAATTTTGATGGAAAACTTTGAAAAAGAATTGATGCTAAAAGTTAGGCAAACAGCAAAGATTCTGGGGCAAAAGTGCCGCTTGGGTATTGTGCATAAAATGTGCAACCAAAGTGGGTACATCTGGACGCCTCAAAACGAAAAGATTACACCAACCTACATGCGTGACAGCGAGGATTGGTTTAAGGAAATCTGGGGAGACTGCGAAAACAAAGGATTGCCTACGATACTCATAGAGCAGGTAATCAACAGGTACCAGTCCTACAAGAAGCGGAATAAAAAGCTCCCTAATTACGTGGAATTTAAAAAGAATACCATTAATATTAAGAAGAATTATCTTAGGTATTGTGATTGTGAAAACGCAGTATTCATAAGAGATTTGCATAACAACGTAATCAAATTGAACATAGAAGACAAAAGGAGCGTTCTTGTTCATAAGGATCTTTGGCTTAAGAAACTCTCAGCTAAGAAAACCAAACCCTCCTCTGAGTTAAAGTCAGTAACCTTTGCCGCAAATGTAATGTTTGGGTGCAGACAAATTATTCCAATAGTCCAAATCCAAGAGACAGAAGCTTATCGGGCTAAAGGGTTTTTTGCGATCGATATAAACAAAAGCGCAAAAGACTGGCTGACTTTTAATATGCCTATCGACGGAAAGATGGTATATGAAAAGCCGGAAGTAATTATCGCTGCGGAGTCTAGAATAAAGAAAATAGAGAAAGCGATTAATGATAGTTTAGATATCATGCCCGACAAGAGAAGAGGTAAGGGAGTCAAAGTTGACCATCCTGACTTTGAGGGCAAGGTGTTTAAATGCACTAGCGACGGCAGAAGAAGGCTAAGACTCTACTGGAAGGACGCTCACAAGAAGCTTCAAAAGGCTATAAACAAACTGGATATACTTAAACGTATAGAAAAGTTCTGTTTTGACAATAAGTTAGGGTTCGCCCATGACGATGTCGCAAGCGGCCAGCAGAATGGAACATTCTCCCAAGATAAGCTGAAAATATATTGGGTATCCAGAGCTTCTGAGGCCAAGTTTCCGCTAGAGATAGTAAACCCGGCCTATACTTCTCAACAGTGCCCTGAGTGCGGCCACAGGAGCCCAAAAAACAGAGTTAAGGATGACTTCAAGTGCCTCAACTGCGATTATGAAAATGAATCGCATAAAGTAGGTGCTATCAACATAGCTAATAAAGCTATTAAAGCTTACTCGAATAAAGAGCGGGTCTGCGCCCCCATCTCAGAGTAAGTTTTGGCAAGCGCAAAATACGTTATCAAAAAAAAGAGGTAAAATCTCCTCCTTGAGATAACGGTAGAGCAAAGATTAAAGCCGGGGGCAATCCCCGGCTTTTTCTTTACGCTTTCTTACGCAAACTAAACAGTCGCACACTTGCTTAAAAAATAAATTTTTAAACTTACTCTTCCAGTTATTTATCGCTATCTCAAGGAAGAGGTTCAAAGCCTATGCCTTTATCCCTTTCAACATTTATAGCGTGAGCTGTATTCAAGGGCTTTGAGTTTCCAGCCGTCCCAATAGGTTTAATATCATTAATTAAGTACCTTGGGCCAGAACGTAAATCAAACATGATTTCATCGTACCGGATGCCAAAATGATTTAACATTTTTAAGGTGTGTTCTTTATGTCTCCTGTCCCTAGCTGTAGTTAAAACTACAGTATCTTCAACGGGAATAGAGCTCATAAATTTTAAGCTTTTTTCTATCGCTTTTTCTAATAAATGACTTTCATCACCCATAGATCCTATAGCTTCGTCAAGCTGTTGGTTACTCATGTGGTTTACTATTGTTCCGTCAATATCTATAAACCACGTTTTATTTAAGGATTCTTGTTCCATTTTAAAAAATTTGGTACCCCGACTAGGACTCGAACCTAGAATCTACAGCTTAGAAGGCTGTTGCCTTATCCATTCGGCCATCGGGGCTTTAGCACTATTGTAGGTTATCTAACAACTCCTGCAAGTCTTCCTTGGTGAAAATAAAAACAGGATCTTCTTCTGGATCTGTACAAAAGCAATACTCAACAAATTCGTCTTCCTCAGTAGTTTTAATGTAAAAATCGTTTCCTTCTTTATCTTGTAATTTAAAATTTACCTGCCTTGATAGTTTCATAGTTTTTATTTCTCTGTCATCTAAGTAAGGGTTGAAGCACATTAGTTGTGGTACCTTTTTTTATCTGTCCACCAGAAATCTTTTTTGGCTATCCTAAAGCAAACATTTCGTTTTTCGCCATCGGGATAAAACTGCAAATTCCATTTATTGTCCCATAAAGCATATCCAGTTTGACCGTAACCTAAATGCTTATGCCTCCTACCTATGTATACACCAAAAGGCTCTGGGTCTGCTTTTGGCTTATCAAATTGAAGCTTCCCATCTGAGAAAATATCTACGTTGGCCATTACTTTAAATTGGTGGGCCTTGTAGGGCTCGAACCTACGACCTGCCGATTATGAGTCGGATGCTCTGACCAACTGAGCTAAAGGCCCCTGTTTAAGGTTTGTGAGAACTTAACGCTCAGTGAAGACCTTTTACTTCCTTTTTACACGTTAAGCTTTAAGATTCTATAATCTTATTGACTGACCATCTATAAACGACAAAGTTAATGTAGAACAAGACAGGAAATAAAATTACCAACATTGGAAGCTCGGGTAATGATAAAAGTCCAGCTACGAATCCAAATACAAATCCGCCTGCCATTGCCGCTAAAGTTCCTACTACCATGTAAAGGAACCACCATAATAATACAGTACTATTTTTCATATTGCTTATAATTAATTTTATTTTAAAATACGATAGCTATCGCTGTCTTCGTGAAAAGTGCTTATTTCTAAAATTTTAGCGCCTGTTCCCGATTCAAGTCTATGAGGGATATTTCTGTCTAATACATGAACATCGCCCTCTTCGAGGCATATTATCGATTCAACAGTAGTTTCAGTGTCTACCAATGTAAGCTCAAGACTGCCTTCTAAAACGTAAAAAGTCTCATGTTTATTTGAATGAAAATGAAGAGACGTTCCTAGCCCCGGCTTTATGGTAAGTATTTTGCCGCAATAGTTATTATCTTTATCGTTTACTATCCAGAGCTCTTCTCCCCATCCTTTTAAAACTGTTTTCATGGGTTTCATCAGTAGTTAAAATAAGTAAAGTTAGAGTTGCCTTTTATCGGCAGGAAAGCATTTTTTCTTTTCGTATCTCCCTTGTAATCGTTACAGCTATATCTTGTTTTAGTTTCTTTAGTATCGTAATTCAATAAAAAATTTCCTTCTCTATCGCATACCTTGAAACAAAGAACTTTTCTATCGTTAGGAAGGTTTACAAAAATATAACCATATACATTGTATATACGGCTCTGCTGTTGTAGAATATCAAGTTTTTCAGCAGTGATTAAGTAGCCCTTGTCCCTCAACATATCCAAAGTACACATGGTCTTTAGCTTTCTGTTGAAATATGGGCGCGTTTTTATTTCGCCTATCCCTGTTAGCTCATTGCCTTTATTGATAAATATATCAAATTTCTCTGCATCGTAAGCCGTATGTATCACGCGGACGCCATACTCAGCTTCTATCAGCCTGCCGGTACGCTTCTCTTCGCTGATAAACTTTTTACCTTCAGTTGTATATCTATCTAACTTCATTTAAATACTGCGGGTTCCTTGTTATATCTTTAACTCAGAAGGGAGAACCCGCGAACAACCCTCTTTTGCTGTTAAAGTTTGACGTTTGTTAAAACTAATCCCTCAATAGCGACGTCATACGCTTTTTCAATGGGTTAGCTTTTGGAGGTTCTGCTAATCAGGAAGGAAGCCTTACCCTCTTTTTACTTAGCAGCTTTCTTTTTCTGCATCCTCTCAATGATTTCAAACATTTTAAGACGCGGGATGTCCTTAACTGAATCCCAGCCATCAGCGCCGTCAACTTTTTCGGTCACCATTTTAGCTTTGATGTCAGTAAAGCTTACTTTTTTCTCCTTCATCAGCTTTTTCAAAAATAGGTCAGGAGAAGCTGCGTTGCTCGTTGGGCTTGGAGTAGATATTTTCACGTTTTTAATTTCTTCTTTAGCTACGATATTGATTCTTAAAAAGTTGCGTACCGCTCGACAGAAAGCTCTATTCTCTGCGATAGCTGCTAAATACATCTGACCAAAGCTTTCAGTGTTTTTAATACCTGCGTCTGCCAAAGCTTCAAAAACGATTGGGTCTTCGCCTTCTGTTTCGTAATTGGGAATCCATGTAATTGCACATGAAACGCACACATACTCTGGAGAAGCCTCGTGAACTTTGTAAGTTACTGACTGATAGCCTCTTATGTTAGCAAGATCTTTTAGGCCGCCAAGTAAAATAATCAGCTCGTTATCTTCAAGCCTAGAAATATCAGTCTCGTCAGTCCTGTCTCTGTTAGCGACCAAAAACTCGGGCTTGATCATCTTTCTCCAGTCAACTGAACCGTCAGATCCAAACTGGTAATCTACATTTTCATCTTCTAGCAGCCCATGTTTATTGCGCTTAAAGATGCTAGGTGGTTCGTTTACAGTCTTAGTTCCCATAAGGAGGTAAATACTAGTCTACTCGGGGCAGTATAGTCAACTAATTTTTTGCCAAAAAATGAAAATGTTCATGGTCTTCCCAAAATAGGGAATCATTTATTATCTCATTGGCTTGGTGATCCATCCTGTCGCTAGCATGAATACCCCTCCTCAAAGCAGAGGTGCAGGGATAAAACTTATTATTATGAATAATAAAATATTTTGATTTATAATAAAGATTATTTTTATCTTTAAGCTCCTCGAAGTCTTCCTTGGTTTTTTCCTTTATTTGGTGAACCATTGGAAAATCTAAATATTTTAATTTTATGTCCGCGTACTCTTCTCCTTTTTTTCTTGTCCTGAGTAAAAAATTTATAGACTTCGATTTTACTTTTTTGACGAACTCTGGGTCATTGTCATCTTCTATATAGTAAACTAATTCTACGATTCTTTTGTGGTAAGTATCTATTAAAGAAGGACTTAGAGCTTTATTTGTAATAATTGAACAGGGGCAAGAGCTTAACTGCTTTGCTAAATTCTCTTCGTTAAAGTTCAAGTCCATTCTCACTATCAAAGATGAAACAGAAAGCTTTTTAGTATCAATCAAGTGAGTCAAGGTTGACTCTATTCTAGGTTGATAAAAAGAAGAGCCTACTTTTACGGTTTTGAATTCCGGCGCGAAGGTGTGAATACCGGCAAGGGCTAGAGTTTCTTGCGCTATTTTTTCAGGCGTTATTAAATTTATAGACTTAGGGTTTTCTGAGGGGTTAAACGTAGGCTTGCTGGTTACCTTCTCTTGCAGTAAACAGGATCTATCTTTATTGCTCCAGTAAGGACTAAATTGTGATACGTGACAGTTGTGGGGGTAAAGTGTCACTAGTTTAGTATCGTAAGCAGAAGCTATATGTGAAGTTTCGTTATTGGAGGAAACGTGAACTAGAGAGTTTTTTATAACATAAGCTTTTTGGTTAAAGTCGCATTGACCTATAGCTAGATAACATTTATCGAGGGGTTTGCAGTCCTTTTCTCCCATTTGGATTATCTTGATTCCTAGCTCCTCAAGCTTTGGCTGTATCAAATCAACTACTAATTGCCAGTGATTATACCGCATCGCTTCTGTGCCTAGTCCCGAAGTATCTATAGTTATATATTTATCTACGGCAAGAGGAAAAAACTTCTCGTAAATGTGAGGCTTCCCGATTTTTAAATCATTCTGTAAAGCGTATGATTCTAGAATGTGCATAATGACTTCTTATTTATTTTGTCTTTTCCGTTGTGGATATAGTTACTTAACTTTTGGGTAACGAGGTGTGGCGTAAAAGCTATCTCAAATAATCCTTGATGATCTGATACTCCTTCTAAAAATAAAGTATTGTCAAACTGATTAGAGTATTTTATAACTTTGTGCACATATTCGTTCCCATCTAAAATTTTAAAGTACTCAGGCTTCGTTGCTACATATAAATTATAGTCTGGATACTTATCTTTTATAGATTCAAAAAGGGACGTTGATAAAAAGACATCAACCGCCGAATCGGGCATAACATAAACTATACGTTTACCTTGGTCATCTTTATCTAAAAAGTCTTCTATTTTAGTAGGAAAATATTTATCATTATGATCTTTGGCTACTTTTCTGAAGTAGCCTTCTACTTGCTTGCGGGGCACTTTATTTGCCAACGCGTTCATCCAATTTTTGTATCCATCATCATTAACATGATTTTCCGTATTTAATATTCTTTTATACAATTCCAGAACCCACTCGGAATCATTTTCTATATTTGGTATCAGAGCTTCAGGGAAGTTTCTTTTCTGGCTATCTGCTGAATCTTCTTCAAAATCGTATCCGGTACAGTCAGTAGAATCAATGAACTCTTCAAATTTCTTTCCAATTACTTCTACTGAGAAATTGTCCAAAGCCCATTGTCTAGAAAGCTCGCCCTTCTTTTTTCTCTCTTCTGGAGACATATTGTAAACAATATCTATACTCGAAGCTATAGAGGCAGGGCAAGTGGAGGCCTTTTTGAATTCAGTCTGGTGTTCCCTGTATTCCGACCAGCTTAAAGGTAAAGAACCAGAGCCTTCTTCACATTGTTCTTCTCCGCAACTGTAATTAGTAACGGCGGTTATAAGTTCTGTAAATTTAGCTTCTTGGATTGGAATCTCTTGGCCTCCGCTGGTAAACGGATGACAATAGAAGTCCATTAAGTTATAAACTTCATTCAGTTGCTCTTCAGTGATTCCAAAACCTACGCTAGTAGTCACTTGAGATTTCTCGGAGCCGCAATGCCTACAGTTTTGATCCTCGCCGCTATAAGGCTTAATCTCATGGGTGAGGCATTTCTTGCAAATATAGCTAGTTAGTATTTCCTCTTTGGGTATGCCATACTCTTTAGCTAGAGAGTGAATGTTCCAGCCTTCCTTCCAGTAAGTATGCAATAAAAGATATGTTTTTCTTTTTGGGCTATTTTCTTTTTTCCATTTAGCATACCCCTCTAACAAATTGGGTACAGATTTTCTGAGCTGATTCCTAAATACAAAGCCTATAATAAAGGCGTCGGGATCTATATTGTTTCTTGCTCGAAGCTCTTTGCGCTCTTCGTCCTCTAATCTAAAAAAGTTTGAAGCGTCTACGCAACCATGCATTGTCTTAACATGCTTATGCCCCATCTCGTTTAAGGCTTTTGTTGCGAAATTACTCCAGATCCAATAATTTTTTATTTTTGGTGCGTTCTTGACTGCCGTAGGTAAGATTGGCAAAGAGTCCAATGTGGTCCAAATAACAGAATTAATCTTATTGAACCAAGGCTTATCTATTGCAAACTCTGTTCCCCATATATCTTGAACGCCAAAATAAAAGTCAGGCTTTTCCTCTTTTATAACCTTATCGATTAAATAGCCGCCATAGCTAGCTATCCTAGCCTGTCCAGCATCTTGACTTATGCGATGCCTTTCGTTCTGGTCATCGGGCAAAGTGCCCACAGACTTCCAAGGAGTCCGTTGTAAGCTTGGCTCCGAATAAGAAGTGCCACAGCAGTACTGGACTATTTCATATTTTTTTGTTTTATATAGATAAGATAAAAGGGCCTTAGCATTTCTGCCAAAGCCCGTTTTAGCTAAACTAGAATCAGTTTGAAATAAAAGCTTCTTCATCACCAAGGAATACCATCATCTTCTGGGGTATTATCTTGGTTCGAAGGAGTATTTTCAACTTTTTCCTCAGTTTTTGTAGCGGTTTGTTGGTTTCCATTACTAAACTGATTAGATTCGATACTGTCAGTGAAGTAATTTTTCAGTACTGTTAGAGCATATTCTTTCAACATCCGGCCCTCAGCGAAGTTAAAGCCAATAATAAAGGACTTTTTAACATTCTCCTGAGAATTACTCTGGTTCAAAGAGAAGCTGTAACCTACTTGGCCCCCGTCGCGAACATAAGGAGAAAACTTAAAAGTAGTATTCCTTTCCTTATTTCCGTGAAAGTTGCCATACTCTCCGTTGGTTTCAATAGCATGAACCAACCCTGCAAGCTCAGTCACACTGAACTTTGAATACGCCTTTTTTTCAGGCGAAGCCCCTTTGAATGTGCCAGTTTTGGTCTGGTCGTTCCAAGAGGATTGACGGACGAAGTTTACCCAGAGGGCCTTGTCCTTCTTGCTGTAAGAAAACGAACAGGCAGAGCCTGTGTTTTTTGCATTAGGTTTGTAGAACTGAATCATATCAGTGAACTTACTTTATCTGTTTCGGGGTTATGGAGTCAAGCTTTTTTATTTCGCTCAACTTCATGTAAATTTTCTGATCTTGAACCTTTATTAAGTCGGCAAATATTGCATCGCCATCTTTGCGGACACCTTTTACTATAACAATGCTTGTTTTTGAGGGCAGTTCGCCTCCGTTAGCGTCTCTACAAAGCTGAATATTATCTCTTTGCTTGTTTGTGAAAAGCATTACCGAACATAATCCAGTCTCATCTTTTATCACTGCTTTAAAGTAGGGAGTGCCCTTTTTGCTTTTAGTTAAGATCGTGTCTTGAACTGTACCTATGAAATTTACGCCTTGGCCTTCTGATTTGTCAAGTGATTCTTCTATTGTATTTAAATGAGAGTAATCGCTATGAACTTCTTTCAGCTTCTTGCCGTGAGTATATCCTAGCAGCGCATTTTCATAATACCAGTTAGCGAAGCCTTCATTAGATTTGTTTTTATTGTAAATCTCTCTATAAGGCGCGAAATGCTTCCTGATAGTCCCAAGGCGGGAATCTTTTATGACCTGCTTGCCTTTTTCGTCTTTGAGCTCTTTGTTCATCAAGGAGACTATCTCCCTTAAGTCGAAGTCTTTAGAAGATCCTACATCAAAAGCATACTTCTTCTCCCTGTCTGTGAGGAGATTCCAGAGTTGGGCCTCTGCAACCATATAACTTCTCGGTTTATTGAAAGTTCCGTCTAAAGCGCCAGCTTGAATCAATGAAGAAAGGATACCGATGCCTATGCCAGCTTCATTAGCTCCCTGAAAAACTTCAAACTTAGTAGAGTATTGATCTTTGAAAGATTGCAGTTTTTGTATTGATTTCTCGGCAATCCCTTTAATTGAGGTCAGGCCGAACCTTATATCGGCTCCTTCTATGCTGAAATCCATCTCGGATTTAATCAAATGCGGCCCCAGAAGCTTTATGTTAAACTTTGGCAACTCCATAGCGACCTTGGATATTTCAGTCATGGGGTCAGGCTCGAACCGTGTCATTTGAAGCAGTGCTAAGAAAAACTCTTGTGGGTACTTAAATTTTAAGAATATGGTTATAGCTGCCAAAGAGGCATAAGATATCGAGTGAGATTTATTAAAAGAGTAATTTGCAGAATCCTCAAGAACCTTCCATAGAATATCTCCGATCTCTTTATCTAAATTATTCTCTTTAACTTTGTCCTTAATCTTTTTCTTCCACTTCTTTACTTCGTTGACTTTCTTCTTGCCAACGATGCGACGTAGAATTTCTGCTTCATCAAGAGTAAACCCAATCTTGTGGGCCATTTTCATCATCTGCTCTTGATACAGACAAACGCCACCGGTGCTTTTTAATATGTCATCGAAAAATGGATGTATAGCTTCGTAAACGTCGTTATTAGTATAATTAGCAAACTGATCTACGAACTGCATCGCGCCGGGTCTTGCCAGTGCCAGTACTGCACTAAGTTCCTCTAGACTTTTAGGTTTAACCTTACGGCATACTTCGTAGTTTGCGTCAGCTTCTACTTGGAATATTCCGTGGCGTTGCTTTAGGTCGAAAAGGTTTTGATATATAAAAGGGTCATCTAGATCTACTTCATCTGGTTTTATGTCTATGCCTTTAGTGTCTCTTAGAATTTTGCAGCAGGCATCTACAACTGAAGCTGTCCTTAGCCCTAAAACATCAAGCTTCACATTAAACATGGAAGACCAATCCATATCGTAAGATGACACCGGCTCTTTGCTGGAGTCTAGTTCGCAGGGGCAACTGTCAACTAGATTACTATGAGACAAAAGCATAGCTGAAGGGTGAACCCCTTTATTCTTTACAAGTCCTCTGATTTTTAAAGCTATTTTATAAACTTTAGGATTTTTGTCGCACCACTCTTTAAACTTTGGTACTTCCTCATAGGTTTCTGTTATATCTTTAACTTGACCAAATACTTTAGGTATCAAGGCTGTGACACCGTTCATTTCAGACTCCTCCTTGCCGCCTGCGACTTTACCACACTCTTTCATCACAAGCTTTCCGCTTAGAGTATTCAAGGTTAAAATTTTAGAAGTATTGCCGCTAAACTCTTCTTTCAAATAAGTAAGTACGTCTTGGCGTCTGTAATAACAAACATCAACATCGACGTCACACATCAAAGAGCCGTCTAGGTATGTAATGCCATCAACGACTTTCTTTTTTGCCCTAGCTTTAGATACGAACCTCTCGAAGAATAAATCGTACTTTACGGGGTCTATTTGGGTTATTTGGAGCAGGTACAACACCATGCTTCCTGCCGCTGATCCCCTCCCCAAGCCCAATGGTATATCGTTTTCTCGGCAGTAGGTAACGACCTTCCAGACTAACAATATATATTCCGTGAAGTCTAACTCTTGTAAAATAGAGAGCTCATACTTAACTCTTTTTATGTAAGTGGCTTTTTTGTCTGATTTGTCTAATCCAAGTTCCGCGAATCTTTTCAAGCAAATCTCTCTCAGAAAGTCATAAGTGTTTATGTCCTCTTTTAAGTCAAACTGCTTAATATACTTTGGCTCAATGTGGAACTTAGGAAGCCTAACCCCGTGAAGGTCTAATTCGAAATTTTTAAACTTTGAAGAAAAGCTATTCTTTTTTCTTCCTTCTTTTTCTTTTTGCGCTGGCATTTTTCCCCTTAGTGTTTTTAACTACGTCCTTAACTTTATCTACGGATGCAATAAATGAATCTTCTGATTCTGAATTGATGTTAAAAAATACATCTACTTTATCTTCCGTCTTTCCTTGTCTTAATGTTAAAACAAGATATTCAATATTATCTTCTTCAAGCTTCTCAACTAAATCGTATACAAAATCTAAACTAGGCATACTTAATTATAGGCCTAATACAAATAATTAAAAATCTATTTGGTATTTCAACTTGTTCCAAACTTTTATATTTAGCTCCAAATCAACTAAAGCATCATGCAGTTTTGCATAATCGTGCTCTATATTGTGTGATTTACCTAATGCCCCGAGAGACGTTCTCATACCTTTTCTTCTGGTATTTATCATCTTCATTTGAAAATCCAGAATAGGGCACTCGCCTGCCTTGTAACTATGATCAAGGGCTATTGATCTCGCTATAGCTAAAGTATCTAGGACTTTATTTGGCAAATGCCTATGAGGCTTTCCGTGTTTTTTGTACCAGTTCCTCAATAAAAAGATATCAAAGCCTAAAACGTTATGGCCGACAATATAATCGCATTCCTCGGTCAACCTGTAAAGCACGTCAAAAGCCTCTTGCTCGGGAATGCATTTTTGCCTGAACCTCGTCTCTGAGTAATTTGTAATCCTTTTAGCTTCTTTTCCTATTTTTAAATCAGTATCCCATTTTATATACAGATCATGCCTGCATATCTCTTCAGTGATTAACTTTCCGTTACCATTATTCTTTGTTTCTAGGTATATTGCAGCAGCCTGCCATGGCAGGTTCAGAGAATCGTGAAGGGCTAAATTAAAAGTTTCGAAATCTAAAAAAAGAAATTTTTTCTCTTGAAACCTTATTAAATGACTATCCATTTACTACCTCCTTATAGCTCTCGTAACAAAATTCGTTTGAGCACATTCCATCGAAATTGGGTTTATCCAAAGAAGTTCTTTTGTTAATGCACCGGTGAGTCAGGTAGGCAGAAAAATCTTCTTTGTTTTTATAATAAATACTTTTAGATTTTACGACCTCATATTTATCCTTACAGAATTTCATAACTGAGGCAGCTAAATCTTGATCTAGTAAAGCGTCATTGTCTTCAATGAAGAATACGGGCGTAGCAAAAGAGAAATTAGGAATGCACTGAGAGTTAGTGTATTTATTATTGTAAAGGAAAGAATCATAGAAAGGTATTCCCAAAAGCAAATCATCTGTCCACATAGACTTTAAAGTTCTGAAGTCCATGCGAGGCTCGTAATAAAACCCATCTTGAGCTGCGCGAGTATATATCTTTATAAGATCTTTGTACCCTTTCTCGTTCTTTATAAAAATAATATTTTTGAAAGAATTCGCTCTTCCCTCCTCGCTTTTGTCAGAAAGATCAGGGCAAAAAGTTAGCCGCAATCCGAAGATCAACTTAACACCTACCTCCTTTGCGTTCGTATATGCTTCAAGGAAGCCAGCCATGCTGTCCTCCACTAGATAAACCTCTTTCATGCCTGATTCTTTTACTATGTCAAAAACAGAATCAGAACTTAAATCATCATCTTCCTTGGGTAGATTCAAGGTAAGAATTGATCTCCCGAGGCTGTAATGACTTTTAAAAAGTGGTATTACCTCTTCCATGCGTGAAATGATACAGGTTTTCAGGTAAACAAGTCAAGTATATTTTCACTAGAACTTTTGTGCCTCGGGCAACCATCATATTTTCTTTTTTTGATTTTCTGGCCGTCTTTTAGCTTGTTCTGAAGTTCGGATCTTTTTAAGGATTTGTTTATCTCTTCACCATTTTCATCCACTATTACAAAATAAGGGTAAGGGTCAATGTATGGACATCTCCATTTTCCTATTTTGCAGAGCCAAGCATTTTTCTTTGTGTCTGCCGCATAGTTAGTCGTGGCCGTTTCTTCAGTAAAGTTGTTTATTATTTGAAATGTATGAGCTAGGTAATACTCTAAACCTCTGAGCTGATCTTTATTGAACTGTAATTGCTGTAACGGGCTTCGGGGGTGTCTTAAAAACTGAAATTCTACAGTAGGTGAATATTCTGGCCACTCCTGCTGCGCTGCCAAAGTATAAACCATCGCTTGGACATTTGAATGCAGCTCCTCTCCCCTAAATTTGTATTTGCTGCTTTTATAATCTACAATTTTAATTTTTTTACCCTTTTTGTAAACTATTGGTTTATCAATAAAGCCTCTTATTTTATACTCAGGGTCTTTGTTTTCAAGAAGGAATTCGTGTTCTGGCTTATCTACCTTACCTCCCCAGCCAAAAAAGTCACAATTTAATCCAACTACAATCATGTCATCTACAAGCTCTACATTTTCTTCGTTGGTCATTGGTAAATCGAAGCTGTTTTCCATTTGAGTTAGGTGCTTCATTACCATTCTGAATACTGCCGGGCTTCTCTTTATTGAGTTACCTTTAAATATCTTATCAAAATGTTTTTTATGCTTCTTTTTAACAAGCATTTCGAAAACCAAGTGGCAGACAGTGCCTCTCAAAGCCCCTTCGTTTTGTTTCTGTGGAAGCTTAAGGTGGTAGTTGCACCAGTAAGACCAAGAGCAAGTTTCTAGGGTCTTTATTCTCGAGGCAGAGAGTACTTTTTCTTTTACGCTCTTAACTGTTTTTTCCATGTGTTAATTTCTGAAATGTTCATGCACCCAAAATCATTTTTAGGTGGCAGATCTATAGATATTTGATCTTCGTCGAAGTAATTCAAAAGATTATTTCTTATCTGTTCGGCCGCATTGTTTCCTGCGCCATTCTCCGCGTCGTTGTTTAAGCAAATTCGAATCCTGTTTATGTCCATGGACATTAGTATTCCCTTTACTTTCGCAGAGACATTCAGCCCGAAAAGAACTAAAGTATTTTTTATGCCTGCCTCCCAAAGGGATAACATGTCTCCTATGCTTTCAATCAAAAAAACCTCTTTAGATTGTCGAAGGTAAGTATTGTTATATTTGAAAGGATATACCCAAAAACTTTTTTCTCCCAAGAGTTTCCATTTTATAGGGGATGAATCTGTTATATCTCTTCCCGCGGCTCCAACCATTCTGTCCCTTTTATCAAAAATAGGAAATACATACCTGTCCTTAAGTTTCCCATCCTTCATCACTCCGGACTCAAAGTTGTTTAAGGTAGTGGAAGAAACTCCTCTTTTGTTCCAATAAGAATGGTCTTTTATTATCTTTTGAAGATTATCTTTATTGAATGTCTGCTGAGACTTTACTTTCTCTTTTACCCGAGTTCTTTTCTCGAAGTTAAATTTATCTTTTATGAAGTCTTTTGCTTGACTTATATCTTCTAATTTTAAGGTAAGTCTAACTAATTCTTCCAGACTTCCATATTTATTAGTTTTAAAATCAAACCAAACGCCGTTATCTTTTTTAATGCATAAAACATTATTATTATCCGAGTCTCTGTAAAGCGGCTTGGCTCTATACTCATTGCCGCAATCACGGAGATTGTACCCTATCTCGGTTAAGATATCTTTTATGTCGTCGCTCACAAGCTGAAGTCGTCGTCTATATTATTATCTTGGATATCGAATGACTGCTCTTCATGGCGTATTATGTCGCCTAAAGAGCCTTCCTCGCTAACCTTAAAATTCTCAACCCTGAAGTTTAAAAAGTTATTTATAAACTTTTCACTAGTGACTTCTCTTCCATTTATAGTTTCCCTTACGGTGCGCCTCATTAGGTCTTGGTGACCAGCGGCATCTCTACCTTGGAACCTTGTCTTAAGGGGAATTAATTTATGAGTGCCGAACCTTTCCCCGTCTAAGGCTATTTCGTCCAGCGTTTTTCTGCGAAAGATGGCGACAAAAGTGGCAAACCACTGAAGCCTATCTGAAAGAGATATAGCTGAACTGTCGTCAACTAGAGAAGAGGAGTTTCTGTTATGCATCTCTCCAGAGCGGTTCATCTGCATAGCAGTAACGAGTGGAGCTTTTATTTCTTCAGCTACTCGTTTTAGTTTATCTATTTTCTCGCCGATAGCTTGGTGTTCTGCCCAGTTTTTATCAACCCTTTCCCCGGTTAGTTTTACATAATCATAAGCGATAACACATTTGCCGTCTCTGCCAACGTGCTGCATGTGCCACCTTCTTATCATAGAGCATACTTCATCTACAGTTTTATTTCTAACGTGGTAGTGGTAATACTTATGCTTCTTCAGGTTGTTGAACCATTCCCTGACTTTGGTAACCATCTCTTTATTTTTTCTCCAGTTACCTGTTTCTAAGTACCACAACGGAACTCCAGTATTTGCCGCAGCCATTCTAAACTGAATTTCTTCTGTGGTCATCTCAGTATCTAAAACTAATACCGGTACATTGTTTTTCATCGCAGCGCCTAAACACAAGTCATTGATAAATGTAGTTTTGCCTTGAGCGGGTCGCGAGACTATGGCGTAAACGTTTCCATCTCTTAGTCCTCCGTACAACCTATTGAACTCGCTATAAGTTGTTGAAAGCCCAGTATCATCGGAAGGGTTATCTCCCCTTTCTTCTATTTTAAATTCTAGGTTATCAAAAACGTTTTCGGGGTCATCCCCAAAGCTAAAGCTGGATATCTTCTCGCTATATATAGAATCACATTTAGATATTATTTCGCCTAGGTCATCATTAGAACAAGTCTTAGTGTGATTTACTAGCCTCTCGCCTGTCTCACAAAGCTCCCTTCTTATGCGAACTTTAACAAGCTGTTTGCAGGCTTCTATAACTGCTTCTTTAGCTATAGGAGCGTAAGCTAAAGTGCTGAGGTATTCGTGAATCTCAATATCATCCTTTGTTGATATCCCCAAGTTAAGTATCTTTGTAGCAATCAAGACGCTATCGACGTTCTCGTTTGCGAGAACAGCATCTCTTACTACGCAGAAAATAGTCTGGTGAACATCGTGATAGAAATCTCCAGCGCTTACAAAGGAGTCTATCTCAGAAACTACTTCAGGATGCCTCAGGATTCCGGAGAGTACGTGCCTCTCGACCTGATTAGAAAATATAGGCATTTATTTATTTGTAAACGCGGTCAACTTTGAAGAAATAATCGAAGAGATTATCTGGTGCCTGAAGGCCTCCGATTGCCGTGTAGACAGCCAAGCCCTTTTTGGCCCCTGCATAAATTCCACGGTGCACAGTCGAATTAGATCCCATCATCCTGCTCAACTGTTCAAAGCCGTGCTCTAAGCTAGATTGAGGAATGTTATCAAGAGATTCTTTATCCCCTATAATAACACAAGCAGCAACGTTACCTGTTGCAGCGTCAACACCTGCTAAAATATTCTTTCGAAGATTATCTCTAACGGCATAAGAGATTCCTGTCTCTGAAGTATCCTTAATTGGGGTAGCTCCAAACATTATAATCCCAGAAGAAAATATAGTATCTAGGTCAGCTTTATCGAAAGTTGTATAAGCAGATTCCTTGGCGGAAATTTTATTAAAAAGGTGGAACACAGAACAAATACTATTATTAGCCGTGCTCCAAAATTGATTAACGCTTAGCTTGGGGTAAAGCTGTTTAATCTTTTCGTTATCGAGAATAATTAAAGGAGAAACTACTCCGGCTTTTTGAAGATCGACAACTTTACTTACAGTCTTCTTGGAGTTATCTTGAACTTTGATACCTTCTCCTCTAGTCGGTAACGCAAGTATGCAACCTACTTTAGCATCCGTATCTTTTGTTTCTTTACCTAAAGATTGATTGAGATCGTGGCAAATTTCTAAAACTCTAGCTACTCCTCCTGCCCCGGTTCCTCCGCCTGCTCCGGCACAAACTAAAACTCTTTCATAGCCTGTACCAAAAGTCTTTTTAAGAAAATCTAAAATGTCTTCATAGCGAGTACGGAATACTTCATCGGCAGCGTCTGGGTTTTTCCCCGCCCCTCCGTCCCCAATTAAAAGCTTGTTTGCGTCAGGCATTTTAATCAGAGATAAATCCTGCTGGGCTGTGTTTATTACTCCAACGCGCCTGTATCCTAAATTCCAGAAAGACTCAGCAAGGCGCGAGCCTCCTTGTCCGACTCCAACTACTGCAAAATTGAATGCTGCATCATCGAATGTGTCTGTTACGCCATCTTCTACGGGGTCGTCGTCAGGCAACGGTATATCGGGTAAATCAATACCTAAATCTTCTACTGGTTCCGGTGCGGTAGGTGCATCGGGTTGAGCGGCCTCTCCTGCCACTAAAGATTGCGGAACTTCTTCTGGATAATAATCATTTATTCCTGTATCACTCATCGTCTTCGTATCCTTCTTCGTCTTCTTTAAATGCTTGATTTAAATTATGGGTAAAGCTATCTGAATTCATGTTTTCCATTGCCTCCGACCAATGGCTAACTAAATATTGCAAAGACATTGCATTTCTTTCATCCTCTGCTTTTGAATATACTTGAGGATTACCATGTTCATCAAAATTGAAAAGCATAAACCCCCCACAAGACCACTCGCTTAACTGATCCAATAAAGACTCTGGTATTCTTGTTCCCTGCGTTGTCATGTTAAATATTACACTATTTTAAATGGATACTTCAAATTTATCTAAGATATACTTTCTCGATAAAGATGCTAAATCCTCTTCAAATATTTCTAAAATTTTAAAGTTATTGTTTTCTAACCACACTATTTTATCATAATCTCTCGTTATAGATCTCAAATAATTAGCACGAGAGTTGTTATGAAAAAACTTATTAAACGATTCGTGTTGCGCCCCTTGAGTTTCAACCGCTATCCTCTTGGTCATATTTATCAAATCTACTTTCATTCGTGTCCCGTATACCGGGAACTCTTCATAGCATATTTGGCCATACCAAAAGGTTTTGAAAAACTGTTTGACTTCAAACTGTATATTAGATCGACATTTACCTTCCCAGTCTACTCTGTATTTAGAGACGCTTTTATTGACTAATCTTCCTTTTATGTCGTACAGTTTCACTATCTGATAGTCAGGTTGTTTCTGAATTTATTAAAAAGGAAATTGGTAACATCTGGATTTTGCTCTAAGTACTTAACAAAGTTGTCTTTGCCTTGGTGCTTCTGCTCCATTTCGATACCATTTTCCTTAAGCTCATTGACAATAGAATCATTGATAATAATCCAAGCTCCTTTACCTTCAAGGAATTCCCACTGAGCCATGAAGCCATATACTTCGTATTCTACCCAAATACTTTTGCCGCCAGTTCTACCGTACTTGATTGGATAACGAACAGTTTCGCCAGTTCTTTCGTTAGCTGTCTTGCGGAAAGTAATTTTGCACATGTGGCCTTCTGGCTTGTCAGCTTTTGCTGGGATCAAGTCTCCGCCGAAACGAGGTTGGAACTCAAGAATCCAATCAGAATAGTGCAATAAGGCATTACCTCCTGAAGCGTTAGTTAGCTTGGGGTCTGTTTTTTCATACTGGTTTACGCTAACTTTACTCCTTACCTGAGAGATCATAAAACAGATATGACCTTTAGTTGATAGACCGAGGGCCATCTTCTTCAAAAAGGTTGAACTTAGAACTGAGCCGCCAGCAACTTTATCAGGGTCATCAAAACCTTTCTCTAAGTCCTTCTTGGGAACCATCGCGTCCATTGAATCAATGATGAAAAAATACCTACAATCTGTAGGGTTATTCATAATGAGTTCCCTCATTAATTGAAGGACGCTCTCAAAAATATTACTTTTATAGACAAACCATTTATCTTCAGATGTGTTTACTCCCGATCTTTCAACCATTTCCGCCGAAAGCCTGCCCTCTGACTTAATGTAAACAACCATACCGTTTTCTACGGTGTCTTGGAAGTTTCTGGCAAAAGATAACGCGCATGAGGTTTTACCGCCTTCTGACACGCCGGAAGCCCTAAGTATTCCGGGTCTGATGCCTCCAGACATTTCAGTATCTAAGAGTAAACTGCCGCTTGAAACCACATAGTGAGGCTCTTGCTCGAAATTAAAGTGCTCGTCTTTATGAGCATCCAGATAGCTTCTGATCTGGTCTTGTGGATTGAACTGCTCAGGATTCGTTTTCTTTTTTGCCGCCATATTTAATAAAATCTGTTACGCTTCTTAGTTTTCTTTCTACCTTTTTATCTTCGCCTTGCTTGGCGTCGTTTAAATCATATTTGGGAGGGGTTTTTAAGTCAAGCTTAAATTTTGCGTACTCTATCTCCAAGTAGGTTTTGCCTTGTGCGCCTATGAACCAAGCTAAACTATCCGTATCGAACTTCGGCGGGAGGGCTTGCCAGAACGCTTTTAAAGGATATTTTTTTATCAAATCCTTGGTGAATTTCATCTCACGCGCGATAAAAATTTTATTTTTCCATATCTCTTTACCTAAAAATTTATTAATTATGAATTGGTTTAAAGTCTGCTTACGCTTTCTTTTAGCGGCCATGTACGAACAATATTCGGTAAAATGGGGCGCAAAGTCAACCAGCAATTTCTTTATCCCACACGTTTATGGCTAGGGCTGACCTAGGAGAGCCTGAAGGGCTTGTTATGACTGGGGATACGAGGTGGGGCAGCCTTGCATCAAAAATAATAAATCTATTGTATTTAAATTCTATTTTCACCCATTCCGGCGAGTTTAAATTGATTGTTTTAGGCCCATTTTGTTCATAGTCCAAGTAGTGACTGATCCCCTTTGTGTTTATGTAAAGATCTCCGCCGTTTATTTGCTGTTTTGGCCCAAGGTAAATCAACGAAGCGTAAACCGGAGATTTTATTTCCCCTGTATGATTGTAAAAAATTTCATCTTTATCTAAATGATAAGGTAGCCCCTTGACTGATTGGTGGGTGCAAGAATCATGATAAAAATTAGACCATATTTCAAAAAACAAACATTTATCTTTTTTGTAGAAAGGGTTATCTCCGTTTATCCACAATTCTTCGATTAGCCTTTTTTTTAGTTTGTTGGCTTCTAAACCTAAATCTCTCAAACTTAAAAAACTTTCCAGTCCCTCTTTCTCTAAGGATTTTTTGTAAAAGATGTCCAATAGTTTTGAGTCTTGGACTGCGTCGTCTACGATAGATATGAAATTTTTCATTGTTGGTGATTATAAAAAGTTATTGGCCATTCAAAGCGAATGACCAATAGCTATTTTGTATTCCCTCTGTTTGGATTTACTTTAGCTCAGTAAGGAATAGTACCTTCTTTTTCTGCTAGAGTTATACTTTGTGTTTTCTAATACTCAGTAACGAGATAATACGCTCTTTTATTGTATTAGTGGTTTGATTAATCTTCAGTTCAGTAAGAACCTTTATCTCCTTTTACTACCGAAGCTCTTTAGCTAGTCGAATATCGTTTTCCGTCATTCTAGTAACTAAATCTTTAAATGAATACTCAGGAGACCAGCCTAACTCTTCTCTTGCTGGGGTGGAATCTCCGTAAAGAAGCTCTACTTCAGCGGGACGATAAAAATCTTTATTTATCACAACTAATTTGTCGCCGTCAAGAGAACAGACATATTTTTCATCTAACCCCTCTCCCTCCCATCTGCCTTCTATTCCTGCCGCTTCAAAAGATAGCTCGACAAACTCTTTTATACTGTGAGTTTCATTACTTGATAAAATATATTCTTTTGGCTCTTCTTGGTTTAACATCATCCAAACTCCGCGAACAAAATCTTCAGAGTCAGACCAATCCCGCTTAGAATTAACGTTTCCAAGCGGGATCGGATCGAACTCCTTCCCTTGGTCCATTGCCCGAGAAATACGAGCAACTCCCTTGGTAATTTTCCTAGTCACGAATTCTTCCCCTCTTTTTATCCCTTCGTGATTAAAGAGAATGCTATGTATCGCAAAAAGATCATAAGATTCTCTGTAAACTTTTACTATATGTCTAGCGGCAGCTTTAGAAGCTCCGTAAGGGCTGCGCGGTTTTATTGGGTGCTTTATGTCTTGAGGGCTGTAATCAACGTCCCCCATCTCTTCAGAGCTTCCGGCGCTGTAAAAGCGGCAGTCCTTCTTGTACTTTCTGATTGCCTCCAAGCATCTAATTACTCCTAATGTATTTGTGTCAAACACTTGCAGCGGCATGTCCCAACTGCAACCAACAAAAGAATTAGCTCCAAAATTAATAAAGTAATCAGGCATTATTTGCGAGAACACGTTATTAATTGAAATTTCATCACTTAAGTCCCCGTCTACAAGTTCAAACCTACTGTCGTTCTTAAAATTCTTTATGTTATCATAGTTAGGCGACCCTGAGCGGCGCATCATGCCGTAAACATAAACGTCATCTAAAGTTAACAAGTACTCAGCCATATTGGCTCCGTCTTGCCCTAGTATGCCTGTTATTAAAACTTTTTTCATATTTTTAAATAATCCGTGCATACGGCAAAGCAGTCATACTTATCCTTCCAGCCTTTGTCTTTATGCACTATCACTGATCTGTCAGTTACCATCTCGCCGGGAAAAGTCCATATATATCCTTTAGATGTCACGGTAAACTTATCTGTCTCATGCCAGAAGCAGTGAATATTATTATACAGCATACCTTCAAGCGCTGCTAAATTTTTTGCATGGCACCATAACTTTTTATTTTTTAAAAATTTCTTATTTATTTTATATTTTGGCTCATCATGTCCAAGAAAGTATTTATCAAAGATTTTCCACACATCCACTTCGCAATGGATTCCTTTATCAAGTAATGCAGAAACGGCATCGGGCGAGTTTGCTGTAAGCTCGCTCTCTCCGTTTGTATTTCCTCTATGAGATATAATAATCACTTTTGGTAGTGGTCTATGTAATGCCGTAAATCTTCGGGCGTTCCTAATCCCCACATTTTATCTATATTAAAAGTTGAAACTTTTTTACAGTCTTGGATGGCTTCGTTAAAAACAGGGCAAACATAAAATTCATTGTTAGTCCTTATGTCTTTAGCTATCATTTGTTCTGCATATTTCACATAGTCGCTGCCTTTTTTCCAGTAATATACTCCAACCGTAGCGCAATTAGATATAGGCTTCTTCTCTGCGACTTCGGTAACATAATTGTTTTCGTCGACCTTGGCGTAAGACCATTTGGGATGGGTAGAAGTAAATGATAATATTCCTCCATCAAGATCTTGTTCTTGCATCTTGTACATAAACTTACTTGATGACCATTCAACAAACTGATCCGAGTTTGCCATAATCAAAGGCTTATCGTTATTGATGTATTCTTTCGCTAGCAACGTGGTGCATGCCGCTCCTTCTGTTAAGCCTTCAACCTCGACTATCTTACAGTTAGGAGCAATTAAATTTAGAACTGAATCTAAGTTATATTTTTCTTTGTGCGCTTTCTGTACAATAAAAATATAATTAGCTTTTATGTTTAGGTTATCTACTACGACCTGAATCATTGGCTTACCGTTTACTTCGATTAAAGGTTTC
>Ga0209645_1000332_pt1 | contig 25275 bp, 54 predicted proteins | sample ETNvirenome_6_30_FD_184070 | JGI IMG/M metagenome (GOLD analysis project Ga0209645, IMG submission 184070) | Marine viral communities from the Pacific Ocean - ETNP_6_30 (SPAdes) (version 2) | ecosystem: Environmental > Aquatic > Marine > Oceanic | place: Pacific Ocean | collected 2013-06-19
TAATCTGAATTCTACGGAAAATTTTCATCCTGGACCTTTGGCATCTACATATTTCTAAGTTATTTAGATGGTTTTATTAAATTTAATACAAATATATTGTAACTGCTGCTCTGAGCACCAAGAATCCGAGAGGTTCAGAGGACCAGTTACAACTAATGCATTATATAATTAGTTGAGAACATCTACGGGAGGTCCTTCCCATCCACAAAATGGTGGTGTTACTGATTTTTCTTCACCTTTTCTATTAAATCCATCTAAATAAAACCTGTCATGCAGCAATGCTGGTAACCTGGCCCTTCGGAACCAGTTCATCCAGACATCTCTATCCTTACCAGCCTTACATTTTTTAAGTTCTAACTCCCAATTTATGTTGGGCCAACGATGACCATATGCATCCACAGCGTCCTGGGCCTCATCCAACCAAGTTTTTGATTCCTTAAGCACCTCATTTAGTAACACTTTTTGTTTATCTGACACGAAAAAGGGCCTTCTACCGTCAGAACTCTTGGTTAGATACTCTTTCTCTAACATTAGTTCGGTAACATATTGGAATGCATTCTTATTCTTTTTGTTTTTCATTTCTAAAGAAACTTGTTCCAGGGCGTGACAAGAAAAGGGGGCCTGACCATTTTGCGTGGCCCACGACTTTATTGCAGAAAGACAAACTTTTTGATGCACATCCAGGTCCATATGTGTTAGTTATTACAGCACCTATATGATTTTAACTTTAATTTTACAGTAACATGGAAGTAGAAGTAACTGAATAAAGTAAGGAAGTCATGTTACTTGGTCAGGAAGTCACTTCCTATCAATAAGTTACTCAAAAAAAGTGTAACTTAACTAAAAAAGAGATAAAAGAGCCAAGGATTGCTATCTTAAGGCCCACTCTTAAGATACCGCAGTAACGAAGACAGGGCCGCTCCAGCGACTGGTGTGACCAAAATTTTTGGGTAACAGGCTCGCAGTATCACGGTTTTATTTGAAACTTATAATTAACAGCACGAGCAGGAGTGACAGGACGATAATTATAACTGGGTTATAAGATTTGAATCTTATAAAGATGCATTTGAATCATTTTCTTAAGGTTACTTTAAGTTTTTCTGAAGGAAGTATTATTATTTATGTCATCTACCTGGTCCAGGTAGAATTTGGAAAGGTCCAGGTAGTTGTCCAGGTAGTTTTAGATGCTGCTCTACCCATCCTGTTACTAATTAAATTGAACTTTTTAGTGAAAAAGTGTGAGATAATGGCCCCTTAAAAAATTTTTATAGAAGAAGACGGGCCGCTGGTGACAGTTGTGACAGTTGTGACAAGGGCCTTCCTTCTTAGTAGAAATAATTCTTAAGTTACTTAAGGATGAGAAAAGTCACATAAATTTTGGAGCGGACGGATGTGACGACACTATATAATTGTAAGAAGAGGACCCAGTTCAGGTAACTTGTTAGTGATTAGTGCATCAGGTCCATCATATAATGTGTATTTAGAACATTTTTGTTAAATTTAATAAAAACTTATACTTTTTATAGTTACAGGAAGAAAAAGTTTTCGTAGAGGGCTATCATAGGCTACCGCAGTAGAGAAAGTAGAGAATACAGTAAGAGAATTCTGCTCAGGGCTGCGAGAAAACTCTGGCAGAACTCTGGCAGAAGTCTGGCAATTTATTAAGGACCCATTTTTGTGCCATTTGTGCCGCAGTATTGCGTTTGGAGCACCGCAGGAGCGAGAAGTCTGGCAATCTGGCAAGTTTGGCACCTATTTCCGCACCTTGAATTGTATAACTCGTGTCCTGGACCCCCTTATTTAGTCCATTATGTGTCCAGCCCCTTTTGTAGTTGAGTAATGATAACAATAGTTGGCGTTATTTGTTGTCGTTGCAGGTGTTGTCCGATTTTTTGGCGTTATTGGGCTTTTTAATAATAGTTGATAATAGTTGCCGTAGTTGAGGTTCGCAGTTGTCCGTTTTTTAGCCTGACAGACATTTTTAGGTAGTTTCATATAGGTAGCCACACACAGTATGTGCATGGTCGCCCCTGATGTAGTCGTCAAAATGTGTTTAGATGAGCGTCAAGAAGTTGTTAAAAACCTTATCTTAGAGGACACACCTTTCCGAACTAAGTTCGTTGAGGAGGTTTGTCTTAAGTTCAATTTAACCGCACCGATGGTGTTGCATGAAGTTGAGAAAATCGCAGCCATTAAGAACGGATATGTTGAAGAAGCCGTTGCTTTATTAGAGGCTGAACAAAAAGTTATTGAAAAAATCTCCGAAGCAGAAAAACAAGCACAACAAGCACAATGGCATAAGGAAATGGTGCTTGAGCCTTTAGCCAAAGCACAAATTGTGCAGGATAGGCTCAAATTAGGCATAACTCTTGAACAAGCACAACAACAACCTATATCTGATGCTCAAATAAAGGAGGCTATGCTTAAGGTTCAACAGAATTTTGAATTACAGCAAGCGCAAGCACATTTAGAGCCTCCCGAAATAGGCACTAAAGAAAGAAGCAAATATAATGTGCTTATTGTTGAAATAAGCGACTTATTGAAAGCCAGCCCACAAGGACTTACTAAGACACAAATTCTCAAAGAGTTAAAGAAAAATGGCACTTGGAGAAAAATGCGAGATGATATTTTGAATTACCTTGAGGTAAAAGGAAAGGTTAGAAAAATAGGAACACGCTATATTTATGAATCCAATACGAACCGTGTATTAGAAACCACATTTCATCGCAAAATATATGAGTCGTTGGCTGACGGGGCAAAAACCGTTAATGCTATTGTAACGCAAAAAGATGCACAAGGGGAATATGTGGTAGGATACAACAACTCTACTGGGCGTAAAAAAGTAAAGGATGTGCTTACCCTACTATGGAGGGAAGGACTCATTACACGCACAAGCGAGGGTAGTTGGGTTATTTCACAATAGATGTGCTATTTGACGATAAGTTAAATAGGTAATCGTAGTTAATGATAATTAGGGAATAAGCATGAGCCAAGAGTTTTACACAGTAGCCGAATTTGCACAACTCTTGAGAGTTAGTGAATCCACAGTCAGAAATTATATTCGTAAAGGATACATCAAAGCAATTAAGTTTGGTGCAGAGCGCAGAGCCACAGTCCGTATTCCAAAAAGTGAAATTGAAGCACTTTATGATATTAACTCATCAAAGCAAGAGGAGGAGTGAAGAATGTTGGAAATACTTATTGCATTTTTGATTATCAGTTTTATGCTTGATGCTTTGCTATATCACCACTTCAATAACATCTTTGAGGCACAATTCCAATTAACTAATACGATTTTGCATAAAATCAATGATAATTCAGAGGAGGAATAGTTATGAGAGTAGGGCAAACAATTCAAAATATCCACACAGGAATGACATATACAATCATTGAGGTTGAATCCGTTGATATGGGAGATACCATGAAAGCAGTTTATACTGCATCTAATGAGGCTTTTGAAGTAATCAGATTTAATGCCGATTATCTAAGTAATTGGACAGTTGTTAATGGAAGTGAGGAGGAATAAATATGGAAAATTATGCAGAATACCGCCCATGTGCAGGATGTGGTAAAATGGGCTATACAGACGAAAGAACATACTCAAAAGAGCAGAAGGGCTATTTGTGCGTCAGATGCGCTCGCCCAGACCTTGATTGGACTACTGCAAAGACATGGAAGGTTGAGGAGAAGAAGGAATCTTAAATAGGTTATCTAATAATGGTGATATTATGAGCGAAGTAGTAGCATTGGCATTTACCGAAGAAAACACCCCTAATTGGGAAGCGTTTTTGGAACATTTCAAAGGCGTAGGATTTGACCTAACTGATGAGAATAACGGCATCTTTACTGCAAAGTGGGGAGATACATTCAAAGCAACAGTTTTTGAAGAAGCACGATATATGCTCTTTGAAGAGGTTAAGAAAGAAGGCGAAGATGAAGATTCACTTTTGCCTAACGAAGTATTTGATTACATCATGTCTATTGAGGATGATAACGCATTGGTATCAATGGGTGTTGATTCTGGATGGGGTGTTGATGTAGATAGTGAGATGAATTTGAAAGATTTTATCAAGCATTTCACAGCAGCACAAGTAATAGAACCGAAGGAGGAATAAATATGGAAGAAAGCATTGATGGAAACCAATTGAATGAAGGACAAGAAGGCGGATTGAAATTTGAGGAATTACCACCTGAAATGAAAGTGAATGTAATTATTAGCGATATGCTAACTACTATTGACCGATTGGTTGATATGAAATTTGCACTTAATCAGGTATTGATGGAGAATCCTCAATTGGGTGCTATGCACCCTGACGCTATGCAACCTCATGTGCATGATGAAAATTGTGACCACGACCACGAAACTGAAGGAGAGGAATAAAATGACTAAATATATTTACAAGTGTTTGGAAGAAAACTGCACAGATACTACACAATACCGATATAGAGGTTTGTGCCGTTCATGCACAGAATATGTTAAGGGTGAGCCTGTTGTGCCTATTCTGCGTGTTAAGCACAATGCAGACGGAACGCTCTATCAAGCACAAGACCGCACAATGATGCAAGGTAGGCCAATTACCCGAAAGGAAATGCAAGCACAAGCACAAAATGAATCTGCTTATCGTAAGCATAAAACGCAGATGCGTAAGATGCGTCAAGCACGAAGGCGTAATCCTGAAGCATTCGTTGTGCCTGATGTGCCTGATGTGCCTGTTGAGCATGACTGTTGTGCTACCGACACTTGTGAGCATAAAGTGGATATGTCTAACATTGGAGAATCAGTAGGTGAAGAAGAATGAGCAAATGCATAATCAAGGATTGCACCGAAGATGCAAATCACCCAATTCACAATCCAGCCACAGGACAGAACGCAGTTATTTGCGATACCCATGTAGTTTTTGTTGAGGGGTATCAACCTGATGAATCCAATGAAGAGGAATAAGCATGGTAAAGATGATGCGACTTCGCCTTCGTTTAGAAGATGAGGAGTATATTTATGAGGAATGGGAGGAATATGAACATGAGTAGTATTCATGCCGAAATGTCTGCATGGCGCAGACATCTTAGAAAATGTCGTGAGGATAAAGAAAAACTTTGTATTTCTTGTCAGAGCCACGAGCCTCAAGAGGATAAACATCTTTGCTATGATTGCGAACTCAATGAGAGTGAATGGTCGGAGGGAAATCTTTGAATTGGAGATTAGGGATTTACATCCATAAAGAATCAAAAGATAAAGCACACATTGTTCATCAAAATAATGGAAATTACTATTTGAGATATTTAGACAAACAAAAGATAGACACTATTTCTGAAATTGAATTTTTAATGAATTGGGAACACGAGGACGGTGAAGAAGAATGAGCCTTAGAAAAATAATTGGAAAATTTACGACCCCTCTTTTTGTCCCGTTGAGGAAATTAGTAGTTTGGGGCGATAAGAATTTCGGCACTTGTGATATGAAATTAACAATTGAGCCTCGTTGGGAGAATCCTCTGAATGGCTTTGCCGAGTTTGACTCAGGAGCAGGAGTTGTAAGGAGTGAAGAAGAATGATAGGTTTTGTTTGGGCTTTTATTGCCATTGTGTTTTTAGGAATTATTACTGAAGTTATTTTGGCTTTGATATTTGGCGAGGGAGATGAGGAAGAATGAAACAAATTGTGCATATTAACCAACACAACATTAAGCATAACCGAAAGGTTGAGCCTTCTGAAAGAAAACCTGTGATTACTTGTAAAACTTACAAAGATAATGAGTATCATCATTCATTGGATTTAATCTGTGCTGAATCAGGTAAAGTTTTAGGTTCATTGATGTATTCTCCAGAAAAGCCATTGTCTTGTGGTGCAAATGTTTGGTTGGAATTTGATACCGACACAATCCACATTAAACCAAAGGAGGTCTAAAAATGACAACCCCATTACCCGATATGGAATGGCTTTATTCATCCAATTATACAGCCACCCGAAAATGTTCTAAATGTGATGCCGCAGATTGGAACGAAGTTAAAGAAGGCATGATTGAATGCAAAAAATGTGGGAATCAGGAGGAAGTTTAATGAATTTTAATCAATATCAAGAAGCCGCACGAAAAACTGCAATTTATCCAAAAGATGAAGGTTTGAATTACACAGTTCTCGGATTAGTGGGTGAGGCAGGAGAAGTTGCAGAAAAACTCAAAAAGCGAATGCGGGACGGTGATGACAAATCAGGAAATTTTGAAGATGCACTTGCCGCAGAATTAGGGGATGTTTTATGGTATCTTGCTAACTGTGCTTCTGAATTAGGAATTTCTCTAAGTGATGTCGCCCTCCAAAACCTTATGAAACTTGAAAGCCGAAAGGCAAGAGGAGTATTAGGTGGAAGTGGGGATGAAAGATGAGTATTGAACTGAATAAAATAATCAAGGGAGATTGCTCAAAAACATTAAAGAATTTTGAAGCAGACACAATTCATTTAACTTGCACATCCCCACCATATTACAATGCTCGTGATTATTCTACTTGGCCTGATTATGAGTCCTATCTGAAATTTCTTGAAGATACATTCACAGAAGTTTTTAGGATAACAAAAGAAGGGCGAATGTGCGTAGTCAATATATCACCCATTATTGTGCCTCGTGAGAAAAGGTCTATGGAATCTTCTCGCATAGCAATTCCTTATCATTTCTTTTCTTTAATGGAAAAGATTGGTTGGAAATACTTAGATGATATAGTTTGGGTTAAGCCTGAAGGTGCAGCCCCAAACCGTAATGGAGGATTTTTCCGACATAGGAAACCTGTGGCTTACAAACCGAATATAGTGACTGAAACAATTTTTGTATTCCAAAAACCATCAAGGAATTTAATAGACAAAATAGTTCGTTCTTATGAAGGAGATATTTTAGAATCTTCCTTAGTGGGCGATGATTACGAGCGTTCAAATGTTTGGAGATTTAATCCTGAAACACGCTCAAAACATTCAGCACCATATCCAGAAGCACTAACTGAAAGAGTTATTTCCTATTATTCCTATGTGGGAGATACGGTCTTGGACCCATTTATGGGTTCAGGCACAACCGCAGTAACTTGTAAGAAAATAGGTCGGAATTATGTAGGTTGTGAAATTCACGATGAATACATTGATATGACGAATAAAAGATTAGCAGAAATAGTGGGAGATGAAGAAGAATGAACGAAGATAATTTCAAAATAATAGCAAGGGCTGTGGGCATTGGAGGCGACATACTGCAACCATTACTCCCACCATCTCCCCGCCATCCTGAAGGGAGAAATGCTTATGCTCATATTTGGGTATGTTTGAGAAATAAGTTTGGAGAAGTAAGGGATGTCCCTGATATGCACATTCAAGAAATTTTGGACTATATTCAATATCTCATCTCCAATCCATATTGAATGTTAAATAGGTAATCTCACTATCCAAGTATATGACTCGCCAATTGATAGTAGCAGGACTGTGTGGACCTGGACGACATGAAATGCCAGTCCAAGAATACATATTCCCTGCTGTTGTGGAAAATCCAATGGATTTTGAGATGCTCAATCGGCACTCACGAAATTATATTCGTGAGGTTATCAAAAACGCAAATGGAGAGGCGGTTCACATCATGCTTTTTGTAACTGGGCTGACACCAGTTTTGACATCCTTCCTTAGTATGTGGGTGCAAGAATCAAACCAAGATGCAGAGGATAAACTTACTCTGATGCACTATGACCGTGATGAAGGCGATTATGTAGGGCAGGACTTTTGTTGGTTTTAGTTAAATAGGTAATCTTACAATAGATAAATAGAGGCGAAAAATATGGACAAAGAAGAAATGATGATTGTTTATTCAGCAATTCAAGGATTAGAAAGCGGGGAAGAATCCCTATTGTTAGGCACACTTGTAGATTCTGCAAAGCAGATTCTTAAGGTGCATATGTCTGACAATAAGACAACCGAAGTGGCATACAATGATGGACCGATTTCCATTATGTCCACTATGGCAGATGCAGAAATGCAACACGCTCTTTTAGTAGCAAAGGCTCTTGAAGAGGAGGAATGATTATGACAGTAGAAAATGTAGTAGAAGAATTGACCAGCCTGACACCGATTGAATTGCGACAAGTAGCATCAATTATCAAGGATTTGATTGATAATGCTGAAACACCATCTGACATTAACGCAGGTGATTTGGTTTCATTTGAAATCCGTGATGGATGCACACTTACAGGATTAGTAGAATCCACAACCGCAAAGCGAGCAAATGTTTTGCTTAATGGGGTTGAAGGCACATACACCATTGATTTGAAAAAGGTAGCCGTTATGGTTGCAGCACCACCAACTTCTGATGAAGAGGAATAAGTATGGAACCATTGCTAATTGCCAATTTCGCATTCACATTGGGTTTGGGTGCATGGGTGTTTTCTCTCGCTCGGAGAGTCCAACTTCTTTCACCCTCAAAGGCGGAAGCATCCACCCCAGACCCATCCCAACGCACACTAACTGAATGGGCAGAAGAGGAATAGTAATGGACTCCACAACGATAGTGGGAATTGGGATTTTACTTTTAGTCCTAATATCATTTGTATTCAATCAAATTAGCCTTAGAGAAATCAATGCTAAAAATCAACAAAACATGAATGGCATTTCCCATGTATGGGGAACTTTGATGGAACTCAAATTAGACCTAAAACTGTTGGAAAGCAAAGCACTAAATCCTGATTCTTCAAATCAAGAAGCAGTAGAAGAAAACATGGAGGCTTCTGAATGACCCTCAAAGACAAGTTCTTAAAGGGTCTTGAATATATTCTCGGCTTGCATGGTGTATTGCACATTGTTGAATTTGGCGTAGCCATTTATGAAGAAGCATACATCACAGCCAGTTTTGCAGCATTTGGAGCGATTACGATGCTCTTAGGGTCTTACTTTTTGGGACACAATCACCACCATTCGCACCCTCATGTTGAGAACCATTAAATAGGTCATCGCATAACAGTTAGGTAGTGAGAATCATGCAAACCAATCACATTTATCACGAGAATTGTTTGGTGACATTAGACCGTATGGAAGATGGATATTTACCATTGACTGTGACCAGCCCACCCTATAATGTAGATTTAGGGAATAATAAGCACAATCAAGATAAATCCTATGATACACACGATGATAATTTAACTCACGAAGCATACATGGAATCAATGAAAGAAATTTTCACTAAGATTCATCAAAAAACACAATCAGGTGGCCGATGTATAATTAACATCGGTGATGGGAAGAATGGGAGAATTCCGACTCATTCCGACTATATCCAAATGATGAGTGAAATCGGATGGATGCCGATGGCTAATATCGTTTGGAATAAAAGAAATGTTTCAGGGAGAACTGCATGGGGTTCTTATGGTTCACCATCTGCACCTTCACTCCCTCCACCTTTTGAATATATCATGGTTTTTGCTAAAGATTCCTATAAATTGCCTCAACCCGAAAATAAGGCTGAATTGATTGATATAACAAAAGAAGAATTTGTTGAGTGGTCGTTAGCCCTTTGGGATTTCAAAGGTGCAAGTCGCACCAAGATTGGACACCCCGCACCATTCCCTGTTGAGTTGCCACTCCGATGTATCAAAATGTTTTCATGGGATACCTCTGTAATTTATGACCCATTTATGGGTTCAGGCACAACCGCATTGGCTTGCCTCCAAACCAACAGAACATACATTGGTTCTGAAATATCTGAATCATATATTACATTAGCAAATAATAGAATAAGGGAAATAACAGGAGATGAAGAAGAATGAATGGCTTATACGATTGGAAAAGTTATGCTAACAAGCAGTTTTTTAGGCACAAAGATACAGGACAAATTGTTTTTCTTGTAATTTATCAAGGACCTGCAACTACGGTAGCAGATTATATGACGCATGAATGTGAGAATTATAAGAATTCAGATTTTAAGGAACAATTTGTATCCATTAAGACACCACATCCTTGTGAAAGACCCGAAATTCACAACCCTCAATTTGAATCAAAATGGCATTGTGTTCAATGCCACACACTATCACAGGAGGAATCAGAATGACACGAAGCCCAGAATTAGAAAATTGGCTCAATGAATGGAGCGAACAAATTAGAGATTGGGAAGAAGAAACAGGAAAGGTTTTCTTAGGAGATAATCGTTTGGAAATTACATCTCGTGGTCGCTTTGAAAGATGGTTGGATAAGCACAATCATAAAATGGAATTGTTAAGAACTGTTAGTAGTGGATGTGCAGCCATATTTAGCGGAATAGTATTGTTATATTTGGTGTTCTAAAATGGTAAATTATAGAGATGAGAATTCGGCTGAACAAGTCAAAAGATTGCAGATGAAAAATAAAAATCTTGAGAGAGAAAATCGTCAATTAAAAATCAAAATTAAACAAATAAAAAGAATCTTAAGGTGATAATATGAAAGTAATTGCATTGGATATTGAAACCAAGAATCTGGACATGGAAGCAGAAGGTTTAGAATTTAGCAATCCTCAAGGTTGGGAAACATCTTGCGTTTCAATTTGGCACCCCGAATCAGGTTCATTTAATTATGCACAATGGGAAACCCTTCCCGCAGATGTGATGGAAAAATTCACAGTTATGTCCTTTCACCAATTGAATGAAGATTTGCAGACATGGTTTGATGAAGGATATTTGCTCCTCACTAAAAATGGAACTAATTTTGATTTGCCAATTATCTCCAAACCCATCTCCGAAGGAGGCTGTGGAGTCGGTGAAATTCTTGATGATTTTATCGCAGAAGAAAGACATTTAGATTTGCAGACATATTTAGAAGATGCAACTTTTGGAGTTCGCTTTAGCCTCCAAACTTTGATTAAATCAGTATTGGGAACAGATGAGTCAAAACTAATGGAGGCCAAATTCGCCCCGCAGGAATGGGCGGAAGGAAATTATGCAGAAGTTATACATTATTGTGAGGAAGATGCACGATATACTTACCAAGTGTGGAAAGTAGCAAGAGATAGAGGATTTCTTCAAGCATCAGGGAAAAATTCCGAAGGCAATTATGAAGAATGTTATGTTCGCATTCGTTGGTAAGATTGAAATAGACAAAGACCCAATGAAGGGTTATGTCGGACATCAAGGACTACCCCAAATCATTAGTAGAGCGACAATTCACCAAACTACAAAAACATCTCTTGATGGATTATCAAGAGGAAGATGATAATGCCTTTAGTGGAACTATCCGACCCGAAGTTATGGAAATTGTGCAAAAGAATACACCAATTGGGCAGATATTAGACGAAGAATCATTTTCCCTTGTTATTGTTAAAATAATTGAAGATTTGCACGATTGGGTTATGGAAACATTAGAAGGCGTTGATGGAGAGTTGCTTAAATTATTTCTAATTGACTTTGTTCAACAAGTCATTAACAACACATTTACGGTTTCACCCTCTGACCCACCTTTTGACCCCATGTATGGATGATGTTAAATAGGTAATCGGACAACCTATAATGGCATTGACTCAAGGGGTGAAGAAAGAAAAGATTCCAACTTAGAAGCCCAACGGGAAGATAAGGAAGAATCAATTGTTGTTATTTAGCCAAACCATGTCCTTTGCTCGGACATCAACGGCTCTTCACAACTAAAACTGATATGAGGGATACGACCTTGCCGCCGTGCTGCAAGGGTAAAAAACATTGAAAAATGGTAATCTACGAGAAGATGTAATTAGAAAACTAAATAACCCAGTAGCGCAAATCTCATATCAACCTATTCCATATATCCAAGTATAATTTAAGGGAGGCATCATTATGTATTGTAATAGAGGCCCCCATAGCATAGCCAGGTTAATGCATTTGTCTTATAAGCAAAAGAGCGCAGGTTCAAATCCTGCTGGGCGCACCTTTTCAACCACCCATTTGGGTCTGTGGCGCAGCCAGGTAGCGCATCGGGCTTTTAATCCGATGGTCGTGGGTTCAAATCCCGCCAGACCCTCCATCTCTTCTAAAGGAAAACAAAGGTCGGAGTAGCCGAGTGGTCAAAGGCGATGGGCTTAAGTCCCATTCTCAAAAGAGTTCGTAGGTTCAAATCCTGCCTCCGACACTTTATGTTAAATAGGTATTGGAACACATACAATTTGGAGGAAAGAAGCAGCATAGGTAATCCTCACTTCCTGTCTGTGTTTGTTTGGTGTAGGAAAGACCTCTCTTCGTTTGTCACACATTCTGCACCCCTCCACTCATATTCAAATAGTTAAAAATACAAGGTGTAGTATGTGTCCCAAGAATATGATGAGGGAATCTATGAGGTTCTATTCTTGAAACAAGATGATGAGGACGACCCAGGATATAGAGTAAAACCTGAAGTTATGGATATTATTTTAGAACACTTTCCCGAAGGAGAACTAATTTTAAGCATGGACAATGTGAGGGCGAAGGTTTTGATTTGTGCATCGGACTTACAATTTTATTTAGAATCAAACATAGAGGAGATTGACCCAGAAGTAGCAAACAATTTTGTTATGAAGGTATTAACCACCGTATTAGGAATCAACAGAGTTTGGAAATTTATTGAAAGCCAATATGATGAATCCGATTTATTGTCAGAATATATTTAATAACAGGAGTGATTATTTTGACTCGCCCAAACGAACAAGATAGAGATAGAAATAAAAGTAAAAATAAAGGCAAGAAAACAACTTTCAAAAGAGAGGACAAATCGTGGAGAGCCAATCAAAAAAGTCATAATCCAAACTCGGAAGATGAGATGGAAGATTTGATGCTTCGTTTTAACCAACAATATAAGTGCAAGATGTGTCAAGGTATTTCATCCATTTACGCCCCTGAATGCACAACTTGTGGTGAACCCAACCCACATCCAGCCACCCATAGCCACTAATGCTTATATAGGTAATCTTACAATCACTTAAATACGAAGTGATAATATGCCCCGAGAAGTAGTAAATATGGTAGCCTCAACCCAGTATTGCCGTTCATTGGACATCAATGATATAGCAGATACTTTGGAGATTGATTATGAACAAGAACAATTCCCTGGTATGGTTTATCGGGTAGAAACCCCGAAAGTATGCCTATTGTTGTTCCGAAGCGGAAAAGCAGTAGCGACAGGAGCCAAGTCAGAAGAAGATGTTGAAGCAGCATTCAGACACCTGCATGGAGTTCTAAAGGAAAATGAATTTTTGGTTGCAGATGATGAATTTGATGCAGAAAACATTGAAATTTCAAATCTTGTGATTACTCATGATTATGAACAACCTGTTGATTTGAACCGACTCATTATTTCCTTGCCATTTGATAAGTGTGAATATGAGCCTGAACAGTTTCCAGGTTTGATTTATCGTCTTGACGACCCTCAAGCAGTATGCCTCATTTTCTCAAGTGGAAAGTGCGTCATCACAGGAACACGCTCTGTTGAAGATTCAAACCGAGCCGCAGACCTGATGAATGCAGATTTGGCTGAAGTTCTAAGTTAAATTTAAGTAGTCGTAGGGTTCATGTATAATCATGAACCAGAACGCACTTATGGTTGGAACCGCAGTTGGAACAGTTATTGGATTACCAATTGTCGCACAATATACCATTACTCAATGGAAAGCAAAGAAAACCCTAATGTGGATTGCAGGTGGAATTTCCACCGCAGCATTGGCATCAGCATCTTATTGGTATATCACCCAATATGGTAAGCAAACATTTGCAGGTGAAGGACACCGACATTACGACCCAAAAACCAAGAGTTTCCACGCCCCTGCCCCACCATCAACATCAGGACGAGAATTCCTTTCCGAAGCAAGAGTTTTACAATTGCTCCGTGAGAACCCAAACACTATTTTCAGCATTCAATTTGAAAAGCGTGATGGCAGCCTTCGCAACATGACCGCCCGAACTGGAGTTTGGAAGGGACCTGGCGGAGATGCAAGCAACCCTCGTGTCACAGGTCGTGGAATGGCATATGACCCATCCGATTACAACCTAAAAACTGTCTTTGATATGCAAAAGGGACAATACCGACACATCGGAACAGACCGTGTTACCAAGATTACCATCGGTGGTCGCACATATAACACACCATCTGCACAGTAAATATAGTTAAATAGGTCATTGGCCTATGTATCATCATGGTTGGAAACATGAATAAATCTATTCGTTCACCTTGGTTTGAGGTAGCCGCAGATTATCCTGACTTGATAAATCCAGGAGTTCGTGTTGGACAAACCGACCAAACAGGAACAATCGGAGATATGGTAAATCTCTTTTCAGAAAGATTTGAATATCTTCACAAAGTTATTTCAAGAGATTTAGGATTCAAGAGAACCTACACAATTGCAGAACTCAACAAACAAAAAATGGCATTCAAAAATAGACCTTGTAATGTCATTGGAATTGTCGTTGATATTCGCCGAACAAAATCTGGAGGTAGAATGGTTGAATTGGAGGATAAAACAGGAAGAATTACTGTATTTGTGCGAAAAGAAGACCCAGCCGCAGGAACTTTACTTTTAGACGATGTTATTGGAGTTACTGGAAAATTTTCAGAAGATGGAAGGATGTTTTGGACTGACCGAGTTCAATATCCTGAAGTTTTACCGAAAAATCAAAATAAGGGTGGTTTAGATTTTGACCCTGTATCTATTGCATTTGCATCAGATATTCACATGGGTTCAACTAAGTTCTTGGAAAAGGATTGGGACCGCATGGTTGAATGGATGAATTCAGAACATCATGTCGCCAAAAACATAAAGTATCTTGTTTTATCAGGAGATGTTGTTGATGGTGTAGGTGTTTATCCAGGCCATGAGAAAAACATTACTATGTTAGATGTTTATGACCAATATGAGTTTTGTGCAAGGAAATTAGACGAATTGCCTGACCACATTACACCTATTATTTTACCAGGAAATCACGATGCGGTTAGACCTGCTGAACCACAACCGCAATTAGAGCCACTTATTCAACAAAGATTTAACTCCGCAGTTCATGTAGGCAACCCAGCCAGAATTGAATTGTCAGGAATTGATGTATTATCTTATCACGGAAAAGGCATTGACGACATGGTTCCTCGTATGGCTCATGTCACCTATGAGCGTCCAGCGGAAGCCATGAAAGAAATGTTAAAGAAAAGGCATTTGGCTCCTATGTGGGGAGAAAGAAACGCTCTTTCGCCAGAGGAAGAAGACCAAATGTTGATTCGGGAGCAACCCGATGTTTTCGTGACAGGTCATACTCATGCACACCAAATGGAGTGGTATAGGGGAATTCCATTAGTGGTATCTTCTACATTTCAAGGGGAAACTGACTTTATGCAGATGCTTGGATATAAACCAAAAATGGGCTTGTTATCGGTGTATAACATTCAAAACAGAGAGATGAAAGCATTTAATTTTCACGAAGAAGAGCCAACCCAAAATTTAAGTAGCAAGGATTAGAATTAAATGCTATGAACCGAACTATGGTTTTAGGTGGCGTTCTATTCTTTGCGGGTTTTATGACTCATTCTAAATTCACATCTCCCGCCACTTACCGAGATGATGGAGCGATAATTGGAACAGTAGCGTTTATGTTAGGATTATTCTTCCTGTGGAATGGGTATGTAGCAAACTACAATGATGACCCAAATTTTGCATTACTTGGATAATTATCTACTTATTATTAAATAGGTCATGTATCTATAAGGTCAGCATGGGAGATTATAGCCCGCAAAAACTTAAGGAAATCCAAGCCGAACTTGATGGTTTAGAAGAAGAAATGGCTATGGTTCACAATGCCTATGAAGCCAAGATGAGAACCCTCCGTCAAGAAAGGGCTACTTACATTACCATCTTAACTCAAAATTGTTTATCTGGAAATGGGAAACACGATTGGGAGCCAATGGGACCTTATGATTATGTTTGTCGTATTTGTGGGGTATTAAAATGAAGTGTGCTTGTGGGAGAGAATATGATTTAGGACCAGGAAAGGGACATAACAGATTGTTTGAAAATCATTGTTCACATTACTGTAAAATATACTTTGAAGACCCGTCTAAATATCCTGATGTAGTTAAGTCCCCTTCTAAGCATCACAAAAACCAATTTGTTAAGCCCAAAATTGAAGTTAAATGCGATGTTTGTGAAAATCCATTTCTTTTAGAGCCTTATGAAAAAGAAGGAAACGCACACTTTTGTAGCAAAAAATGTTCACTTGATTTGATTAGAACCAAAAAAGGCATGGTTCATTGGACAGTCCTAAAATTAGTTAAACTTTATGGACCCATTTCCGCCAAAGGCGTGGCAGAGAGATATTGCACAAATAACACAGTTATGACAAGTAGGGTTGCTGCCAACCATCTTAAATTGTTCCGAGCCAGAGGAATAGTTGAAAGAATTGACCCTCCTGCGGATAATTTGAGCCAACCAACTACTTACAAAATAATAACTGACATACCCATTGGAAAACTTATCAAAAATAAAATAAAACTCAACAGTTAAATAACAAGGCTGCCTTTTTATTACTATGGAGGGTGTTAATTTCATAGAGAAGGCAACGGCAGTTGGATGGGCATATAAATATGAAAAATTTCTCTCATCTCTCCAAGAATGGGCTAACACCACCATAATTACCAAAGTTAGACCTTTGATGATTCCCGAAACCGAAGGAAATGTCCATCGCCAGCAATGGGTCGGGACAAAAAGGAATAACTACAACCACATAACCAATAAAAATGAAAACTTGTTAATAAATCGTAAGTTAGGAGTTGCAGGAAATTTGGATGCCGCTTCAGATTGGATGGAGCCAGCACTTTACGAGGACCTCATCAATAGTTTAGATGAAAGGACCAAAAAGCATCTAAGAATAAAAGAAGAAAAGCGCAAGGCAGATGCAGAAAAATGGGGTGTATCTCAAAAAAGACCTACATATGACCATCCATTAGAGCAATACCTTCCTTCGGAACTAAGAAATAATGAATGGGTTGATGAACAAGGTAAAAATTTACAAATGCACAAAGAGGATTTCACTCGTGATTTTTTAGACATAGTGGCAACACAAAAAGATTCAAATTATGTAGGCAAATCTGCTGCCACATATCTTAAGACAAAGGCTTACTCGGCCCCATCATTTTGGATTGATAGGAAAACAGACAAACCACCGCAATATATAGATTACAAGAATCGCAAAAATGCGTGGGGGCATTTTCTGGATGTGTGGAAACCCCGTTTAACCCAAAACCCTGCTGCAATGTGGTGTTCACAAGATGAAAGAATTGTTGAAGGATTATTTGCTATTGCAGAAGGGGCGGAGATAGGTGCATTGAAGCCAAATGAGATTGTGGGTTTTATGAATGAAGCATATAATGAGGTAAGCGAGCAAGAGAACTCGCTACCCCCATTCCCAGACTTAGATATTCTATTGAGAGATATGGTTTTTCTTTTAGAAATCTTTGAGTTAGACCAAACAGTTTTAGAATTAGATGAATTTGAAATAGAATCTCGTTATCAAAGTGCCGACATAGATGAAGATGGTATGAGAGATTTATGGCGTGAAGCAATCAAAGGTGAGTTGTCATCAGACGAAGCAGCAAGGTTTGAGGAATATCCCGAAGAATTTGAAGATGACTACCCCTTTACTGACTTTTTAGCAGAAAAAGATTGGAACGATACAGAAATTATTAGAACTCATGGCAACCGAGTTAGATGGGTTTATGATAAGAACTCACCATTCTTAAATTATGAAACTGACTCTCAAGCCCAAGAATATGAAATATATGCCCCATCCCCCTTTGCCAAACAATATAGCCCATATCTAAGAGGTTCTCCATTTGCAGAAAGAGATAAGGCGTGGAGAAATGACCCTTCTAAAAATCTCACAGGTATGAGATGGGGTGATTATGCGTGGCCTAATGTTTTTCCCATAGGTAGTGTTCTTGGAGTTAATGAAGCACCAGACACTATCAACTCATTTGTCCCAATTAAGTTCCCTAACAGTTTAATAACAGTAAATAAGATTGCTGAAGAAACCAAATATGAACCGATATGGGGAGATTCTTACAGCCCTCTTGAAAGCAATATACAACTTGACGCAGGATATGGTTTATTAGATGTGACTTATTCATTAGCACGACAAACCCCAAGTGAGCCAGTCATTTCTTCTATGAGTTCAGACGAGATTTATACTGATGAAAATAATATAGGAGATGATTTCCAAGACAATTCAGAAGAACTAACTCAACTACTTGGATGGGAGGATAATGTAGGATTACACAATATATTCCTCCGCCTAAAGATAAGATTTTCTAATCAACCAAACCGATTTATCAACTTTGTGCTTGGAACGCCTAAAAAACTCCTTGATTCAGGCACAAATTAAGCACATTAAGCACAAATCACTACGACCCCTCCAAAAAGGCTCTTAGGGTCTTGAAACCTTAACCTATACCTAAAAAATGCCAACTTAAGGTCTTGAAGTCATTTGAGGAGTATAGTGTTTTTTCGGAAGCATTAAATAGGTCTGCCAACAAGAGGGTAGTATGGTGAAAGTAAAGTTGCTCCCGCATGAATTGATTTGGTGTCAAAATCATGCTGAAAAAATTGTTGAGCATTATGCTAAGAAATTCGGAGAGAAAGGTTCAGGTTCATACAATCATAATAAAGTAAGTAGCAACTTAGTAGGAGTCAAATCAGAAGTAGCCACACAAGTTTGGCTTATCAGAAACAAATTCCCTCGTAAGGATATTGAATGTAATTATGAAGATTTCACAAATAAAAAATTGATTGGAGATATTAACATTTATGGCAGGAGTTTAGAAATCAAAGGGTTAAGACCTCACCAATGGGACAAGTTCAAGCGTTGCGTTCCTCCAAGACAATTAGAACATTATGTTAAAGATGATGCCATTGTTATTTGGACTACTGCCACAGGAGATAGCAAAAACAAAAATGTTCATTTGAAGGGTTGGAACTATGCTTCTGAAATCAAAGAAAAAGGAGTATTCCGAAGAACGATTTGCGATAACATATGGTTAGAGGCAGACGAGGATATGAGAGAGATGAGTGACCTAATCACGGTCTTGAAGCCTTGACACGCCCCCTCCCAAAAACGAGGATTGTTTTTCGTGCGGTAGCACTTATACTAAATGTTAAATAGGATGTCGGCAAATATCAAACCATGCCTTGTGAAAGTTGTTTAGCACCTGACACATATTGTAAAAAGGATGGAAAATCCCTCTGTGAAAGGTGTTATCGTAGATGTGCTAAGTATAAAATATCATTTGATAAGTTAGTTGCATTGATGAAAATATCTAACTGCCAAATCTGTGATAAAGAAATCACATTTGCATATTCAGGACGACACGGAGGAACTACCAATTCTGCACACATTGACCATGACCATGACACAGGCATGGTAAGAGGAGTTTTATGTCAGAATTGTAATTTTTTAGAAGGATTTCTAAATAAACAGAGTAATCCTGATGAATGGATTAAAAGAGTCAAAGCATGGCAAATTGAAGGAACTATGAGTCATTTGAATATCCAATTACCCAATCATGTAAAAACCAAATATGGCAAAGATATAACTTGGGGTGAAGAATAATGTTAGAAAACCCTTATCCATACCCACCTACATTAGATAAGCCATATCCAGAAAGAGGAATTTGCCGTCATTGTAAAAAAGAGAAAAAATTTTCTCAAAAAACCAAACAACTTTGCTCCTCCTGTTCAGATAAACATCCTGAAAAACATTGGATGAAATCTTGTGAAGTTCCTGCTTGCCCCGCTATTTTTGATGGCTCAACAACCTGTGCTCCGAGAGAAGGCAAAGTAATTTGTGGTTCTTGCGCTAATGTTCGCAGAATTTATCATTCCGAAAAAACTTGGTCGGAATTTTGTGAAATAAGGGCCACATGGTTCGCACGACCCACTAATTTTGCTAATACGCAGTTAGAAGAAATAAATATGAAATGGACAGTAGGTTTCAAAACAGGACAGGAAAAGGCTGAATGTCAATGTTGTAGAAAAGAAAAACCAATTTACAATTATAAATACCAACTCTGTATGGCTTGCATGACCAAAGAACAATACAGGGGCGAAACTTGCTCTTGTTGCGGCTATGTCGCAGACGGAACATTAGGGATGGTATTCCGAAAAAAGGATTCCGCACCAACTTGTATAAATTGTAGTCAAAGGTTAGTTTCATTTAATATGACCATAGAGCAATATCAACAATATGTAGTTGCATTAGATAATCAACCTTGCCCGCTTTGTGATAAAAAGATGGAACTTAGAACACACGGAAAGGGAGGAAAGAGCAAGGACAGGACTATCAATATGGACCACGACCACCAAACAGGAATTTTAAGAGGAGCCATTTGTGGAGCGTGTAATCGTTATGAGGGAAAAATTTCTAAATATGATTGTATAGACACTTGGTATGAATCTTACAAAGAATACATGAAGACCCCATTCGTTATATAGGTCACCTAACAATCACTACTTATGAGAGTCGGCTACGCTTGTATCAACCAAACACTCGGCGGTAATTGTGACCGCACATTTCAAGAAACAGGCTCCCGATGCGGTGCTTGCTACAAATGTATGGGTGGCAAAGCCAAGAACAAAACTTACACCAACCGCACTTGCATTCAACGCACTTTTGACATTGATATTGTGGCGCAGAAGATTGAGCAAAATCTCACAGATTTGCTCACCATCCTACGCTGGAATGATGCCAACGATATTTCATTTATGAGGCTATCATCAGAAATGTTTCCCTTTATGTCGCACGAATCACTTGGTTATGACCCCACCGATTTACCCAATGCTGACATCGTTTTATCGCTACTTACACAAGTAGGCAATTTTGCTCGTGAGCATTCTCACCGTTTGACTTTTCATCCTGGCCCTTACAATGTTTTGGGTAGCACCAACCCCAACACAGTTCGCCGCACAGTCAATGACCTCAATATGCACTCTCGTATTTTTGACCTCATGGGTTTTGAGCCATCACATTATAACAAGATTAACATTCATATCGGGTCAGGTGCTGGCGACCATGACGCTACCATCTCTCGGTTCATCAATAATTTCGCACTTCTTGACCCCAATTGCCGCAGCCGTCTGACATTGGAAAATGACGACAAGGCTCGTATGTATTCAGTTGCTGACTTGATGCAAGTCCACAATGCTATCGGAGTTCCGATTGTATTTGATTATCACCATCACGGCTTTTGCACAGGTGGTTTGAGCGAGTCCGAAGCACTCGCACTTGCAGTTAGCACTTGGCCTGACGGCATCACTCCTGTTGTGCATTATTCCGAATCTCGTGTTTTAGAGCAGGGTGGCGACAAGCCATCTCCTGCACATTCCGATTTGTGTCATGGTCCGATGAATCTTTATGGTCACGATGTTGATGTTATGATTGAGGCAAAAGCCAAAGAGTTATCTATCGCCACTTTGGAGTTGATACCATGATGCCCCAAAATAATATAGATGCTGTTGCATTTTGGATTGTTATTGGAATCTTTGTAGTTGTTTTTGGTAACTTGATTTATCATTCCTATGTTGCTGGTAAAATGATGACTTATTTCCGAGATTGTCATGCCCCTTGTTGCATAGAAGAAGAATAATTAAAATTGTTAAATAGGTAATGTAAGGATGTAATAGTATGCCAGAAGGACCCGAAGTTAAGCGAATCGTTGAAAGGTTGAATAGCACATTAGCAGGGAAATCTATCTCTCAAATTGACATTGTAGATGAGAATTATAAGGCTTCTCAAATGAGAGATGAAGTTGATGAATTTATTGCCTCAATGCCCCACACCATTGACAGCGTTCAATGCAAAGGAAAATTTATTTATTGGACTCTTGATGGAGGCGAATGGCATATTTGGCATACGCTCGGAATGAGTGGAACTTGGAGGTATGGAAATACCAAACAAAAGGGCATCCGTTTGACCCTTCATGCTGATGGTAAAAAAGCACACTACCGAGATACCCGAAAATTTGGAACCTTTAAGTTTTTCAAAAACAATGCCGAAGGGTTAGAAAAGAAGTTAAACAAACTTGGACCTGATATGTTAAGCGAACCAGTTCCTGATGAATTGTTCCTCACTAAATTACGCAAAGTTAATCATTACAATATCTGTAAAGCCATCATGCAACAAACCGTGATTGCAGGAGTAGGCAATTATATTAAAGCCGAAGCCCTTTACAAAGCCCGCATCAACCCTCACGCTAAAGTAGAAGATTTGAGCGATGATAATTTGAAAGAATTGAATAAACAAATCAAGTCAGTTATTTATTCTTCTTTTGCGAACCGAGGAGCATCCTTCCGAGATTATGTTATGCCCGATGGAGATATAGGCACATATTCCTTCAAGTTTGAAGTATATTCTAAGTCATCAGACCCTTACATGAACCGTGTGGTGCGAGAGGAAACTCCAGATAAACGAACAACTCATTGGGTTCCTGAAATTCAAACCATTGGCCGCACAACTGAATTAGTTGAAACCCCAATTACCGCCCAAGCCTCTTTGATATAAGATTCAAATAGGTAATCCGATAAGATACCATTATGCCGAGAAAACCATGGGACGATATGGATTGGGACATTATGAAATATATTGACCAAATTTCTTTGTATTTCCCATACATTTGTTTAGCCATTTTAGGATTTTTTGTTGTATTTACCATAGGTGCATAGAATGGAAAAGAGAGATATTTACAGACCCATTTTTGGAACTCTTGCCCTACAACCACCAGCATTTATTTGGTGTCAGTTGGCTGGAATACCTTACTTAGAAAGCATTGGTGGATTCACAGTTTTCGCCACACTTTATCTCATGCCTCTCTATGCTTGGTTTGAAAAGAAATTTCCACAACCTTAAGTATCAATAAGGATAAAACATTAACAGGTGAAATCTTGGACTCTGATGACTTAGTTATGAATCCTTGCATTGTATATTTAGACACAACGCATTGGGACATAACACATAATCCAGTAAAGTGGCTGGGAAAAAGCGTTACTGCCTTTTTGGATTGGTTTATTGCTCGCAGGGAGATTGAATCCATATTAGTAGTTCCTTACCGATTACAAAATGGTAAATTCACGACACGGTTAAGAAGTGAATATATTTCATTTCGGAGTCAAGCCAAAAGACAGAAAGAATTATCTTACACACCTCCTGCGGAGGCATTTATCACCGTCTTAAATTGGGCTATGGATAATGACCCCATCTATTCTGAAAACCATTGGCTCAAAGGAAAGATAAAAAGCATAGATAATCCTGAATTGTTATCAGGAATAAATTATAACCATGAAAACTTTGCTGTTTTCTTTAACTTATTACCACCCGATGTAATCTTAACTGGGGAAAAAGCAGGGGTTTGGAATGATAAAAATAAACGACTTGCATCCTCGTGTAAAGACACTATTATATTTGATAAGTTTGGAACGACCAATAGTGTGGATAGCCTATATTGGGATAGCCTACCAGAGTTTGAAAAATTATCTCGTTTGTTTGGTTAGTTTCAAATAGGTAATGCACTTCTGAATAGTTATGCCCTATATTAGAGAGGATAAGCGAGAGCAAATTGAGTCCGAATTGGACCAACTCATGATTAAATTTTTAGAAACAGATGATGAAGGAGGAACTGCTGGAAGGTTGAACTATGTTATCTCCAGTATGGTAGGAGCAATCTTGAAAAATGACGAGAGAATCTCTTACGCTCGCATCAATGAATTGATTGGAGTTTTGGATTGTGCCAAGATGGAGTTATATAGAAGGGTAGCCGCACCCTATGAAGATGACAAATCCCGATTAAATGGAGATGTTTATTGATGGATGAATTTATAGTCAATGTTTTGGCTGTAATGGTTCTCTTGAATTTCCTGTTAAACCTAACCAGCGTCTATTTGGGACGCTACAAGAAAAATTTGTTGGATGAAAAATTAGAACACATTTTAGAACACATTTGTCCTGCTTATGGGTTAGTTGATGAACAAAATGTCTATATAATGCGTTATGAAGAAGATGAATCACCATCTGAACTTGCGGTCAAACTTTCAAAAGACCGTGCCAATTTTGAAGAGTGGGATAATTCAGGAAGTGGAGATAAATGAGAACTAAATATATAGAAATACAGATTGCTTACGAATCAGATGAAGAATTTGAAGCAATCCTTTCCGCCATCAAAGAAAAATTACCTGCATTAAAATCTCAAATAAGTGTGGAACAATGGTTAGATAAGCCAAAGGGATGGAAGGGATTTAATGACAAACCCGATTGAACCTATTGCTATAATTATAGAGGCGTTGTGCATTCTATATCTCTTAAACATGGGTTTTAGAGCCATTGTGGAAAAGATAAAGCGTTAAATAGGTCCTCACATTATGCTATACCATGAACCGATTAAGTGGACTCCGATGTTATTTGGCAGGACCAATTGACCAGGCCCCTGACGATGGTGTTGGATGGCGAAATAAAATGACACCTTGGTTAGAACAAAAGGGTGTCAGAGTTTTAGACCCTTGTAATAAGCCAATCCCTGATTCATATTATAGTGAAATTGATGATGAAAAAATTGGGATGATGCGACTAAAAGAAACAGGTCGTTATTTTGAATTGACCCATCGTATGAAAGAGATTGTTCACATGGATTTGAGAATGGTTGATATTTCTGATTTTGTAATCGTTTATATTAACCCTGACATTCCTATGTGCGGAACCATTCACGAACTCATCAATTCACTTCAACAACGCAAACCAACTTTGGTGGTCGTAGAAGGTGGAAAGAAATTTGCACCGAATTGGCTTTTCGGAATTATGGACTTCAATTTCATGTTTGATGATTTTGCACAACTTTATTCATTCCTTAATCAAATCAATGATGGAGGAATTATGGGAGATTTGTCCCGATGGGTTTTCTTTAATATAGAAGATAAGGGCGAGGATGAGTAGCATGACTTGTGCCATGTGTGAGGCAGAAATTAAAACAAGTAAGCCAATCCTCACATTCTCCGATACATTGTTCCTTCCTAATGGAAGATGGTCGGAACATCTTAACATAGACAGTTTATGTTCTGTGGATTGTATGAAACAATTACTCCAAGATGATGAGGGCAAATGGTTGGATGATACTGGAGCCAATTCCGCCGAAGACGGAGCCTCGTGTAGTGTATGTGAAAACAAGTTTGATGCAGGGCATATAATTTCATTAGGTTGGAAGAAAACAAAAAGAGAAAAGTGGCATAAGATTGTCACCACTCGGAATTACTGTGGTTTCAAATGTTTAACTTGCGACTTAGATGAT
>Ga0209645_1000333_pt1 | contig 25213 bp, 57 predicted proteins | sample ETNvirenome_6_30_FD_184070 | JGI IMG/M metagenome (GOLD analysis project Ga0209645, IMG submission 184070) | Marine viral communities from the Pacific Ocean - ETNP_6_30 (SPAdes) (version 2) | ecosystem: Environmental > Aquatic > Marine > Oceanic | place: Pacific Ocean | collected 2013-06-19
GTTTATTAGATCCGCTTGTATTATTGATACTGTTTATTGGATTATATTATTCATCTTTAAAGAAGTTAATAATATTCCTATGAGTACTACTTGGGTGTTTGTTGGCTTGTTAACCGGTAGAGAATTAGCTATCGCTGCTTCTAGTCAGAAGAGAAAAGCTAAACAAGTATTCCCTCTGGTAGCGAAAGACTTTGGTAGGATGATGATTGGTTTATGTGCATCGGTATTAGTAGTTATTATTGTACACAATCTGAAATAAAGAAGCTGGCATCTTCTTAAAAGTTTGATATTATAATTATATGGAAGAGGTAAACAATAAAGAAGAATTCGATAAGCACATCGAAGATAATACAGCAGTTGTCGCAGACTTTTGGGCTCCATGGTGCGGGCCATGTAAGATGGTAATGCCGGTGTTAGAAAAGTTATCTGAAAGCTATTCGACGGTTAAGTTTGTTAAAGTAAATATTGACGATAATAAACAATTGTCTAGTGAATATAATATCTCTTCGATCCCTTCTGTTTTGTTTTTTAAAGACGGAAAGCTATCAAAAACAGAGATTGGGATAAAGCCTCAAGGCACTCTAGAAGAAAATGTTAATTCATTACTTTAATGGCTGACCAACAAGAATTAGATAAAGCATATTTAGACATCGCTGTACGTTGGTCTTTAATGAGTAAAGCGATAAGGCGTAAGGTTGGTTGTATCATTGTAAAAGATCAGCAGATTATTTCTGATGGTTTCAATGGTACCCCAGCTGGCTTTGATAATATATGTGAAGAACCAGCTATATCAAAAATAAACGAAAGTGTTTATGATATTGATCCTTTAGATCTTAAAACTAAAGCAGAAGTTCTTCATGCTGAATCTAATGCATTAATGAAGCTTGCGAGGTCTACAAACAGTAGTGTCGGATCTACCATGTATCTAACCTGCGCCCCATGCTTCGACTGTGCTAAGCTAATTATTCAATCAGGCATATCTAGGTTAGTTTATCTAGATAGTTATAGAAGCTATAGCGGGTTGTTATTATTAAAGAAAGCAGGTATTGTAGTTGAACAAAGCACCAGTAGCTCAGTTGGATAGAGCAACTGCCTTCTAAGCAGTGGGTCGATGGTTCGAATCCATCCTGGTGTGCCACTTGAATTTTTAAAAAATAAACTAATTAATTTTATGCAGGTAAGACATAAACGACATGCGCGTGGAGTACGGAAAGATTGGGGTAGTGAGATTAAAATTATTGATAATACTGAAGAAAATTTCTCAGGTAAAATTTTAAACTTAAACCAAAATCAACATACACCTTTACACTATCATGCGAAAAAGTCTAAAACAATCTATGTTCTTAGCGGCATATTAACTATTGAAGTTATTGAACCAGAGACAGGTCAATCTATTAACTATACAATCGAGACAGAAGAATGTTTTGATATCGATAGACATATTACTCATGCGTTACATGCTCGAGATGGTAATGTAGTAGCAATTGAGATGAGTAGTCTTCACTCTGACGAAGATGTTTATAGAGTAATTTCAAAATAAATAATTACATAATCTTATGGCAAGAAAATTAGGTGCGAATAAAGTTATGTTGAATGACCGAAAGAAAATGACCGGACGTCATTCAAAGAATAAATCTAGCTCAAATAAAAAGTCTAAATTGTACGTGAAGCGTTACAAGGGCCAGGGTAGATGATAAACCGAATTAAGTATAAGAATATGAAAGTTAAATCTATTGAGGAACTTCGTTATTACATTATCGATATGATTAAATCCGCAGAGGATACAAGCCTTATTAGTAAAACCTATGAAGCTGTATCCGGAAATATCGTTACAGAAAGAGTTAAAATTAATAATTCCAGTGACGATTTCGTTTACGTTTACGAATCTTAGTAGACCTATTCGACAATAATCTTGACGTTCTGTCCGGCGACACTAATATAGTGGTATGTCAATAATGCGACTAGATCTAAACGAGACACAATATCAAGATATTTCATCTATCGACGTTCCGGCTTGGTTCAAAGAGCGAATGAAGTGCGGAATAGAAGTAATCGATAATACGTTTGGCGGTCAGGAGGAACCTGGGTTTATCCGTTCTAGCGTTGTGGCTATGCACGGGGACCCTGGGACTGGTAAAACGACATTGTTGCTTCAGTTACTCAACAGCTTCGCCATTCGGAAATACAAAGCTGCTTATATTGCCACAGAAGAGCATATCTGGCAAATGAAGCAGACTTGCGATCGGATCTTAGTTAAGAACGGTCATTTGAGAAACACATCTGTTCTGGAAAACATCTTAACTGATATCAAAAAATATGATGTGGTTATGATTGATAGTATATCCGGAGTGTCGTCGAAAAAGACAAATAAGACTGGCATCCCTCTGCAGGATTATTGCATTACTAAGATCTGCAGTGCGGCAAAAGCTCACAAGACAACTGTCTTTATCAACGTACATAATACTAAGAATAAAAAGATGAAAGGCTCTACTATGTTAGCTCATGCTGTGGATACTGTATGTGAGTTGACTGTATCCGAAGAGACTAAGGGTATGAGGGAGAAGGATGTTGAGCTAAACGTTTACAAGAATCGCTTCGGCCCAACTCTGAATACAGATCTATTCCAAGGTAATAGAGGTTATGACTTTAATACAGTCGTTGCTCCGAAAGAGAAACCAACCGCTAAGCCTGTTACTAAAAAGAAGATCGACGTACAAGAAGAAGAGTTGAGAGGGGTAGTTAAAAGCTTATTGCGTAAAACATTCAATGTAGATCATGCAGTAAAGTGCAAATCAATCGGTAACAAACCTAGAGCTAATTACGTCTTCTCTAAGCTACAGCAAGCTAAAGTAATTGAAAAGGTAGTAACTCCTGGTACTGGTAACAAGTTTACTTACCGATTCATTAAATAATTAAGTAATGGATTATATTACTGAACTAAATCAAATCTACAACGAAGATGTAATGAACGAAGACTGGAAGAGTAAGCTTGGTGCTTTAGGTCTTGCAGCAGGTTTAGCAGGAGGTGCTGCTGATGCTCAAGCAGGATCATATGATCAACCAACTCCTAATGTAAGACAAGTCTCTCAATCACCAATAGATTATAATGATTTATTTCAGTACATAAGTAAGAGTGAGGGTTTAGGGAAACCAGGTCGACCAGGTTATAGATATAATGACAGTAAAGGATTACCAACTATTGGAATTGGCCATCTCATAACAAAAGACTCAACATCTATTTTTAAGAACCTATTTGGCACTAAGGCAGACATTAATGGTATGTTATCTGGTAGAGTACCAATGTCAAAGAGTCAAATGTATAAACTATTTCAAAGAGACGTACAAACAAAAATAGATAAAGCTAGAGGCTTAATTACTAATTTCGACTCTTATCCTCAATATGTAAAAAATGCTATCATCGATGGTTTGTATAGAGGAGATCTCGGTCCAGATACAAGAGGCTTTATTAACGACGGAGACTTTGCAGCAGCAGCTAAGGAGTATTTAAATCATAATGATTATAGAAAGTCTGTAGCAAAAAATAAAGCTGGCAAACCTCATGGAGTTAAAGGTCGTATGGAGAGAAATAGAGATGCTTTCTTAAAATATAGCAATAGTGGCGACACACAACCTGTTAAGGTTGACTTTAACACTCCATCTGTTCATAAGATAAAGTCTGGTGACTCTTTCTCTAAGGTTGCGAAATTGTATAGACTTAATGTCAATGATTTAATTAAAGCTAACCCTGGAGTGAACCCTCGTAAACTTCAGATAGGTCAGACAATAAAGCTGAAATAAATCATTGACTTCTTTTTAAGAATACCTCATAATATATACATGCAAACATTCTTACCGTATGAGAACTTTCACAAGTCAGCTGAGAGTTTAGATATGAAACGTCTAGGCAAACAACGAGTAGAAGTTCTACAACTGCTCAATAGTATCAAAGCCATAAAAGAAGATAGACCATACCGAGGATGGAAGAATCATCCTTGTCGCGAAATGTGGCATAATTATGCAAATGCATTAGTCGATTACGGTATTGCTGTTTGTGAAGTATGGCGAGCTCGAGGTTATAAAGATACATGCTTAGAGAAAATTAGCGCTCACTTTAACGATAGAGAGTCAGATAAAAGACCAGAATGGTTAGGTAGAAAAGACATTCACCTATCTCATAAGTCTATGTTAGTACAAAAGAAACCTGATCATTACAAAAAGATGTGGCCGTCTGTTCCAGATAATTTAGAATACGTATGGCCTACGAGAGTGACAGCTAAAGATGTCATGCATGCTAAAATAAAAAAATGAAAGATATTAAAACAATAAAGAACGAAGTCGAGTTGGCAAAGGATATTATTCTTTGCAAAAGTGTAGAGCAAGATAAGATCTTTAATGACCTAATTAAAAAATTAAATATCACAGAACAAGATGAGAGAGAAATACTTTTTGATTATTGTTATAATAATTTTGAAAGCAATTTATTAGAAGGTATTTTAGATAAAGTAGCTAATGACTGAGACTGAACTAAAAGAATATGTAGAAGACTTAACTAGGAACAATACTTGTCATCGACCTGATATTAGTTGTTATGATGTTTGTGATGATTGCCCGTTCTATAAGTATTGTCTTTGTAAGCTAAATACAAGGTTCTATAAATCATATGGAAAAAGAAAAAGAAGACGTCTTCGATAATTGTGTTGTGTGTGGAAAACAGACGAAAGAAGAAGTAAATAAACATATTGATTACAGAGATTATTATGTCGAAGGATCTGGTCAGCTATGTAGAGGTTGCTGGGTAGAAATATATTTTAATTAAAAATGGCACATTTTATAAAATTACATACAGTAGATGGTTCAGAAGTTTTGTTTAATCTTGACGTGGTTGTTAGTGTAGATCCTATTTCAGATGGTTCTACTATCATTTGTACACGTTGGGGTAACACGAAAGTAAGAGAGAGTTTAGATACAATTCTCACATTGTCAAAATCAACAGTTGTTGATGCAGGTAACTCTCAGCTGCTTAACGAATGAAAATCTTCTTACCAATTCTTTCTTATGGAGGATTAGTCCATACAGAGTATATGATATCAATGTTTGGTTTAGCGAATAAGTTAAACAAACACAACATTGACGGTTTGTTTTATCCTATTACATTTGAGAGTTTAGTATCAAGAGGTCGTAATGCTTGTGCAGCGGCATTTTTAAAAAGCAAATATGACTACTTGTTATTTGTTGATACAGATATATCTTTCAATTCAGATGATGTATTTAAATTAATCAATATGAAGAAGGATGTAGCTATTGGAGGATATCCTAAGAAGTATATTCAATCTAGAAAGCTATTAGCATATACAAAAAAGAAAGAATTAAAAGAAGACTGGGTAGATTATGTAACAGACTTTAGTACAGAGATACCTGCTGAACAATGGAACAGTCATCAGGATGTCATTAAAGTTAAATATGGCGCTACAGGTTTTATGCTAATCAGTAGGAACGCATTTCAAACTATCATTGATAACAACCCTGGTATTAAATACCAAAATGATATCGATGGTTATATGGAGGGAGGAGATAACTTTTATAACTTCTTTCCTGCAGAAGTTAATCCTGAGACTAAAAAATACGAAAGCGAAGACTATGGATTTTGTCGACTATGGAGAGAGTGTGGTGGTGAAATATTCTGTAACACCACCATCAGCTTAACTCATATTGGTAAGTTCAAATTCTCTGGTACTATGAATAAGCAAATGAAAACTTATTCACTAGTATCATGACATCCGCAGTCGTTGCCGCAGCAATCTGAATCTTCTTCTCCAGACACTTGACCAGTTGTAGTTCTACCAGTAAAGCCTGTACTCAAATAGTTGTAACCTAGTTCACCTTCCATAATTATATTTATAATGTATGAATACAAATGCGAACTAATTAAAGTAGTTGACGGAGACACAATAGATGTTTTAATTGATGTTGGTTTCTCTACTTTTAGAAAAGAAAGAGTACGTTTATATGGTATAAACGCTCCTGAAAGTAGAACAAGAGACTTAGAAGAAAAAGCTAGAGGGTTAAAAGCTAAAGATAGGTTAAAAGACATTCTCAAATCCTGGGGCAATAGTTTTGTTATTAAAACTGAAATAGATAAAAAAGGTAAGTACGGAAGGATATTAGGAATGTTATATGATAAAACCTTACTCAATTGTGCTAATAGAATGCTAGTAGAAGAAGGTCATGCTGTAAAATATATGACTTGATTTTCTTATTAAAGATATTATATTAATATTGTGCCTAAAGATGATACAAGTAGTGTAGGTTTCGGCGGTGGTCGTTCAAGAGGAAAAGAGAACAAAGTCGCTAAAACGTTTAATCAATTAGTCAGATCTATCTATCGATCTACAATTATGGCTCAACGTAAAGTTGATGAGCAAGTTGTAGAACATTTCATCGATAGGTTCTTTGATGAAGATGGTAAACCTAACGTTGTTACATTGAACTTACCTACACATGATGGTGATCCAATACAGGTTGATGTACCATTAATAACTCTAACTAACGGTAATCATTTAGCTATAAAAGAGCTAGAGATAGAATTCGAAGTAGAGTTAGGCCATTTTGATAGTGCAGATAACGAAGACATTACTGCAGCAGTTACTACAGTGAACGGTAAGAAAATGGCTAATGTTAAGATAAAACTTAATGCAGACCACCCACCAGAAGGAGTATCTCGTATCCGACAAGAGATGATCAAACAATTACCGTCTTGATTACAAAATTTATTTGATTAAATATACGCGTTATGGCAGGTATTGCAGATCAATTTAAAGGGCTTCCAATGTCGGATTTGATTAGCCAACCCCTCTTAGCAGCTGCTAAGGCACAGGGTCAGCTATCAAATGTAACTCAACAATTCATTAAAGATGTAGGTTTAGAAGAGAGTTCAAACGGATCATTATCGGCACGTACGGTCGATTTTGCGTTTAACTCTCCAGTAACTGATAACACAGGTAACACTTCATTAGTTAAAAATGATTTAGCTGTTCCGTTGTTATCAATTGTTAATGTTCCTAACTTATCTATCAAGAAAGCGACTGTTGACTTCTCAATGGAAGTAAAATCTAGTAGTAGAGATACTTCTTCATCACAAACTGACTCTAATGTGAGTGTAAACGCTAAGTATAAATCTTGGTGGTCGCCAGTTAGTGTCGAAATGTCCGCGTCAGTTAGTACGAGTAATAAATCAGAGAGTGTAAGAACTACTGATAACTCCGCTAAATATGATGTACATGTTGAAGCAAGAGACGACGGAGCTCCGGAAGGCTTGATGAAAGTATTAGACATACTTAATGCTGCTATAGTTCCTAGCGGTACATCTACAGCCCCGACATCTGGTTAATACCAGCTCTACTGTGTAACAAAAAAAGGCGACCATATGGTCGCCTTTTCTTTTATATATATGAGTAATCAGTCATTAGGTTTTCTTCTACGACGTTCCCTGTCTCCTCTTCTTTCATTATTTAAAATAGCTTCACGACTATTTTTAAACAAATCATCTTTACCTAATTCTTTGAGTCTTTTTTGTACTTCTTGTCTATGTTTCTTTGTTACCTCAGCTTGAGTTTTACGTAGCTCGGATAATTTCTTTCTAAGTTCCATTCTTATTTCATCAGTAGACTCTTTATCTTTTAGTTTACCAATTACGTCTTTTGTTTTCTTACCGAATGCAGATTGTTTAGCTCTATAATTCTTAAACAAAGTAGATAGCTTGTCATCCTTACTAATAACTCCTCTTAATGAGTTACTACGACTTGGTCTACCTTTTTTTGGCTCAGGTCTTGATTTATCTTTTTTTGTTGTCTGTTCTTTCTTTTCACAATTCGGGCAAGGTTTCTTTTTAGGTTTTGCCTCTACCCCTGCTACTGTGAACGTAGCTACCAATAATAATACGAATAACCGTTTCATATGAATATTTATGTTGCACACATGAATGTCAATGCTAAATAGTTTTATGAGCAATCCCCGTCGAAGATCTAGATTTAGATCTGTAATTGAACAAATTAGAGAAGCTATCGCAGAAAATGATGCCCGTTTAGACGCGATAGAAGACTTCTTAGGTATAAATAATTTTACTATGTCTGAAGAAGGTAACATTGGAATTGGAAGTACCGCTTCCGGAAACGTAGGTGTAGGAAGTACAGCGCCAGCAAGTAATGTTGGTGTCGGTAGTACGCCTCCTGCTAGTTCTCCAGCCCCTGCTCCAGCTCCGGAGCCATCATCAGCACCCGCTGGTAATGTTGGAGTCGGGACAACTGGTAATATTGGAATCGGTTCTTCTTAGAGATAATATAATATCTCACGTGCACAGCCTCACTTGCTTAGCGAGTGAGGTTTTTTTGTTGATTAATACATAGTACTGTACTACAATAATATTGTATGAAGAGTACATTAATGTTAATGCTACTGCTATGTTTTAGTTTTGTAGCGTTTGGAGAAGAAAACGGACCGCCTGCAGAGCAGGTGGAATATAATGAACTAGTTGCAAGTCATGGTGATCATGCTTATGCGTTTGACTTCTTTACTACTAGTATGTTATGGACATGTATCGCAGCTGCCTTAGTGTTTCTTATGCACTTAGGCTTCTCTACCTTAGAAGCTGGTTTATGTAGATCTAAAAATACAGTTAACATTTTATTTAAGAATGTATTTATTATCTGTATTGGTATACTTACATATGCAGTGCTAGGGTTTAATACTCACTACCCAGGAGATTTTAATGGGTGGTTTAGTTTAGGAGGGCCTATTGGTGATTTGAATGCTGATGGAGGGGATACGTTTGGGTATGGAGGCTTAAGCTTAGCTATGACTGGTTTTGGAGATTTTATCTTTCAAGCTATGTTCGCCGCGACAGCAGCTACAATTGTATCTGGTGCTGTAGCAGAGCGTATTAAGTTATTAGGCTTTTTAGCTTACGCAACTATCTTAGTTGGTTTAGTATATCCTGTAGCAGGTTCATGGCATTGGGGTGGTGGTTGGTTGTCTACGTTAGATACAGCCTTTTACGACTTCGCAGGCTCGTCTGCAGTCCATGCTTTTGGTGGATTTGCTGCATTAGCTGCTGTAATTGTATTGGGACCTAGGTCTGGTAAGTACGTAAACGGTAAGATTAAACCTATTGTTGGACATAATCTACCGCTAGCTACTATTGGAGTCTTCCTTCTATTCTTTGGATGGTTTGGTTTTAATGGTGGTTCTGTATTATCAGCTAACCCTGGGCCTCTTGGTTTAGTATTCACAACTACTACATTAGCAGCATGCGCTGGTGGTATCGGTGCTATTATTTTTAGTTGGTTTGTGCTTAAAAAGCCAGACTTAACTATGGCTCTTAATGGTATCTTAGCAGGTCTAGTAGGTATTACTGCTGGAGCAGATGCTGTGAGCGTCTGGAGTTCAGTAGCAATTGGAGTTATCGCTGGAGCAATTGTAGTAGCCTCTATCTTAACTCTAGATAAAATTAAGATAGATGATCCTGTTGGTGCTATTTCTGTTCATGGTGTATGTGGCATCTGGGGAACACTAGCAGTAGCGCTATTTGGAGAAGCTAGTTTTGTTAGTCAGTTAATTGGTACGTTAGCATTTGGAGCGGTAGCATTTGTTGCGTCGTTCGCAATTGCATATGGTCTTAAAGTTTGTGGTCTATGGCGAGTAGATGCAGACGATGAGAGTATTGGCTTGGATTTATCTGAGCATGGACAAGAAGCATATACACAAAATTAAAATGAAAAAGATAGAAGCAATTATTAAACCATACAAACTCGAAGAAGTAAGAGAGGCTGTTCAAGAGAAGGGTGTGACAGGAATGTCTACAACCGAAATGAAAGGCTTCGGAAGGCAAAAAGGTCATACAGAAATCTATAGAGGTAGTGAATATACAGTAGATTTCTTACCTAAACTAAAGATCGAAATTGTCGTTGATGATGACGTGTGTCAAGAGGTTGTTGAGGCAATTATTAAATCGGCTAAGACTGGTAAGGTTGGTGATGGAAAGATCTTTGTATCTGACATTAGCCAAGCTATTAGAATCAGAACAGAAGAAACAGGCGCGGAAGCGCTTTAATTTCTTTGTCTACATTAACACCTTCTCTTTATACTTAGAGAAGGTGTTTTTATATGGACTTACAACAGTATGCAATAGACTTATTTGAATTATGGAAATCAAAAACTAAGTATAATTGATATGGCAAAGAATGGAAAAATAATTGTTGTTGAAAATAAAGATAAAAAGTTTGGAGCTGCTGATGAATACTATGCAGTATGGGTAGAAAATTCTATAGGGTTAGAATATCCATTACTGTTTACGCAAAGAGAAGTTAAAGTAGCAATGGATAGAGCATCTAAGAACCCAGAAGATATTCCTCAAAAAGGTTTCTTTACAGATTTGTTTGATTAAGGGTCTCTAGGTTTAGTCGGTTGTCTTGACTCTGTTAATGCTCTTTTAGGTACTCCTTTAACAGGTAGAGGTCTAGAAGGGGGTGTAGGTCTTGATACTTTTGGTGGTGTATATTCTTTACGTTTTTCTTTTCTTCTAGAGTGATGGTGATGGTCATCATAAACATAGACGGTACGAGTATGATGGTGATGAATATGACCTCCACAACATGGATCTGATTCAACAACTTCCCAATCACAAGCACATCCTGTGAGAAAAAAAACTAATATAATAATAAGTCTCATTTGGTTAAGTAATGGGTCAATAAAGAAGTAGCAATACCTATAATAATTGTACCAACGGCTCCTATCATAACTAGTTTAGTGTTTTGAGTAGCTATTTGGATTTCAATTTGTTGTTGAGTCTTTTTTACCTCTTCAATCTCTGAGTTAAGCCTATTCAATTCACTTAGAACTAATCGTCGCCATTCAGCCCACGATCCATTTTCTAATTGCTTTTTTTCACTCATGAGGTATTATTGTTACTTTCTTGTGTATTAACTTATCGTTTCTGTGTAGATCTTTTATTTTTATAATATGCTCTCTATTATTTATATGTAAAGAACGTTGATTATTATTAATATCTACGCCTATTATTTGAAATAGATTCTTATTTACTACATCTGTTTCTTCAAAGGCGTCAAGAAAGAACTGATTACACCATTTAATTGTACCTGTTTCGGATATAAGAATAATAGAATAGTCAGCGGTTGTGACATAATCAATAAAGTTATTCTCGTGCCATTCGAGCTCTTTGGTTAAGAGTGCTAATTTCTTTAAATTTGTCACTTGTAATTATTTATGGATAAGCTACAATATTTTCATGAAATATGATAAACCTCGTATTTTAGTCATTGGTGATAAGTGTTCAGATCATTACGCATATGGTAATGTAGAACGGTTATGTCCGGATGTACCGGCGCCTGTTTTTAAGCCTATCAAGAATATTCTTACTGATGGTATGGCTGGTAATGTAGCCCGGCAGTTAGAGGAGTGGGGCTGTTATGTTGACAAAAAATTTAATGAAGAGTTTATTTGTAAGAAGAAGTATATTGACCAAAAAACTAATCATACTATTATTAGAGTAGATATAGAGAATGATATTTGTCGTATACAAGATGAACAATTAAACGTTCTAATGGATCATGCTGATGAGAAATGGGATGCTATTATTGTATCTGATTATGGTAAAGGTTTCTTACATCAGCAAGATATAAAAAAGATTTGTGAATCCCATCCATTAGTATTTGTTGATACTAAGAAGACTCTTGATCATAATTTTAAATCATGCGCATTTATTAAGATAAATGAACCAGAATGGAATGCAACAAAAGACAATGTCTGCCCTAATTTAAAAGATAAAATCATTGTTACATTAGGAAGTAGAGGTTGTATTTATAATGGTAAGACTTATCCAGCTCTTGAGGTTGACGTGTGTGATTTATCTGGCGCCGGGGATACGTTTATGTGCGCACTGGTAGTTTCTTATTTACATGAAGAAGATATAGATAAAGCTTTATGGCATGCTAATGATTGTGCTAGTCGAGTAGTACAGAAAAAAGGTGTAGCTACTATCGATTTTGTATAAATAATTACATCATGAGTGACTTTTTAAAGCAAATTAACGAAGCATATACTGAGGGTGTCGCCGGGTCTAAGAAGGATCGTGAGAAGGCTGACTTAGATAAAGACGGTGACATTGAACCATATGAGAAAAAAAGAGCTAACGCTATCAGAAAATCTCAAGGTAAAGAACATTTATGCGCCACTAAAGTAAAGCACGAAAAGTTTGGTGTTGGTAATTGTATCGCTGAGAAGCATGCTTACCCAGACGATAGCGGACATGTTTCATGGTACGCGATTCAATTTGAACACGGAATTGAAGTTATTGATACAGTTGATTTAGATGTATTAGAAGAGTCTAGTCACGGTCATAAGTGAGATTCACAATCCTTACATAGTAAAGTTAGTTTCTTTATTTCTTTTGAATGCGTATTCCATGCATTAAGCTGACTTAATTTATGTTGTTCTGGTGACTCAGTTATAATGGTTATCCATCTTAGCTGAGTCTCTTCATATAGTTTGTTACAGTTCTCACACTCACTCATAAAAAATATTTAATAAGAATAAATAATAATAATGAATGATATATATCTATTAAACGAGCGATACGTAGATACTAAATTCACAATTGCTAACCTTTTAAAAGAAAGTTGGTATGATTTGTCTATTGACGAACGTCAGTTTTTAAAAGAATGTGAAGAGTTAGGTCGAGAAGAAGGTTTATTACTCGAAGGGCCTTTAGATAATTTAAAAGCTCGTGGCGCTGGGTTAGCTACCAAGGTAAGTAATATAGGTAAAGCTTTTACCGGTAAAGGAGATCAAGTAAAAGATCCTACTCAAGCAACAATTGATAGTAGAATACAGTCATTCAAAAACGATTTCGCTAAATCTTTAAACGATTTATCTAACGACTTTAATAAGCTAGGTATTAATGATCCACAAAGTCCTGCTCTACAAGCATTAGGTTACGCTCAACAATCAGCAGAGAAATTAGATATAAAATATAAACCAAGTGGTCTATCAACAGCTCTCAAAGATTACAATCCTTTAGCTTTAATTAAAAAGATTGAAAACAAATACAAAGACGCTCCTATAGTAAAGAATGTATCAGAAAAAATAGATAAAGCTGCAGATGAGCTCCTAGCTAAAGTTCCTAAAGCTAAAGCTGCTGTAGATAAATTAGGTGAGTTGTATAAAAAACATCCTAAAATGGCGATGGTAGTGTTTGGTATTATTACAGCTGGTATTGCTATGTCAAGTGCAGGTGGAATGGCTGCAGCAGGAGTTGCTATGTTACTTAACACTGCTGCTAAATATGGTGCAGAAGGTAAATTTTCTAAAGCTTTATACAGTTCAGCAAAAGCTGCTGTAATAGGTAAGACTCTTGGTGGTATTATTGAGTTACTTGGCGATGCAGGAGTTGAATCTATTTTTGGAGATGCTAACATAGAAGCAGATAATGTTATTTCAGATGATGTAGGGAAATATCTTGAGGATAACATTGATACCATGAAAGAAGCTGGATGGGCTCCAGAAGAGATTGCTGAGATGAGAGGTCTCAAAGACATGCAATATAATTTTGAATTAGCCCCAGGAGGTAGTTATGAGTTTAGAGGTTATTTTACTCCTGATGAAATGGAAAAATTTAGTAGTTTGTCGACTTACGAGAAAATTCCTTTAATGGATAAAATTATTAATGACGAATCTACTCAAGCAGCAAGAAAGTTCTTTGCAGACTTCATGAACACAGCAAAAGAAAACGCAGCAAACGGAACGCCTTTGACTGATGAGGGCTGGGAAGCTTTGCATGACGTGTATAACAATGCTGATACGTTTGCTGATAAAGTAGATAATTTTACTGGTAAAGCAGCTGCTATAGCTCAAGGAGCTGTTTCTAATGTAAATGATCAAATAAAACAAAACAAGAAAGCTACAGCTGCTGTAGCTAAAAGTGCCCAAAATAAAGAAAGTAACTAATATGGAAAGACAATTCGATAACTTAGTAGAAAATATATTCGATAGAATGAAAGCTAAAGCTGCTGGTGCTGTCGGTGGTGCTAAAGCTGCTGCTAGTGCTATAGGTAAAGCAGCAACAGGGCAATCTACAGCAGGGGTCAAACAAGCATTTGATCAAGGTCGAAAAGCCTCTCAAGAAACATCTCTTGTATCAAATAAAGTAGCTAAAATGAGTAAGTCTGTTGATGTTCTTACTACAGACTTGTATAAGCTTACTGGTTTAGAAAAACAAGATTTTGACAAACAGTATCCTGATGCGGTTAAGTTTATTGAGAATATATTAGCAAACATTGAGACGTTGAAAGCTGTTGCTGCGAAGACACAACAACCAGCTACACCTGAACCAGCTGCTAATGTTGCTCCTGCAACTGCATAAAAAGGTTCAAAACGTATTGTTTTATAGCTCAAAATAAATAAATATTTGTATGTCACATAAAGTAGAAATTAGAGATTATTTGTCAGCCGCTGGCGATGAGAGGTACAACTTCGACAACGATAGTGTTTTCAGAAGTATAGATGAAGCAAAAAATAAATTAGACCAAGTACTCTGGAAAGCTAGAAACTTATTTCAATTTTTCGAGGAGACCTGCGAGATTGAAGGTTTAGATGTAACTCGCGAAACTGCAAATGGTCAGGTGGAAGCAGTTCAGACTCTTTTAACTGAAACACAGTCTGCTGTTGCTGCTTTATCATTCCCTAATCTTGATGTTGCATGGGGTACAGACAAAGCCGCTGTATCTGATTTAACAGATTACGTTGAACCAGCTGAAGAGCCTGTTGAAGCAGGACCAGCCGAACCAGAACCAGAACCAGGAGAGTAATCTAGTTGACAAATAATTTGGAAATACTATTATAAGAGGGTCAATTGACCCTCTTTTTTTATGTTTAATATAAAAGATACATTAAGGTCTCGTAATGAAAAAGTATATGCTTTTTTAATACTATTCTTTTTTGCATTTGTTTTATATAAACAATCATATATTGAAGAGGGGTATCAATTACCAGCGTACACAGAAGAAGATATTTATCATTATAATAGATTATTAGAAATGTATGAGCAAAAAACTAAATGTTAAATCGTGCCCGTTTTGCGGCAGTACAGAATGTGTACCTAGGCTAATGTTAGGTTCTAGTAGATTTTATCATATACTTTGTACTAATTGTGGTACGACAGGACCTTTAGTTGAAGAGTGGGATAGTAAGAAGAAAGGAGTAGAACTCTCTGTCAATTTATGGAACAAAAGAAAATAGAAAAAACGCTTGCAAACTATACGGCGAATTTATATACTATCTTGATAACTTTATTTACCTTTTTGCTTTTATCATTTATCGCCTTGTTGTTTATATATTAAATAATTATAGAGTATGCCAAAAACATACACAGTTTATGTTCAACCGGACAAACATTTAGTGTCGACTAAAGTTCGTTCTTTCTCTTCTAAACAACAGGCAACAAAATATATTAAAACAAAACTACCTCACTATGTTACAGCATACATAGAAGAGAATTAAATTTTATGCCATACATCAAGCAAACAGACAGGTTAAAACTCGACAAAGTTTTAGATGAGTATATGAAAGTAGCAGACAATTTGACAGCTGGAGAATTAAACTTTCTTATTTCGTCTATGATTTGGTATTTGTTCGATAACAAAAAAGGTTATACTAAGGCAAATGAACTAATGGGAGTACTATCAGGAGTATCTCAAGAGTTTTATAGAAGAAGAGTAGCTCCATACGAAGATGAAAAGATAAATGAGAATGGAGATTTAACTTGATTTAGTTCTAGATTTATCTACAATACTTATATGGTTACAGCGACAAAAATCGATAAAAGCTGGGGGTACGAACTCATTAGAGTTAATAATAAAGAACAAAATTATTGTAGTAAAGTTTTACATATAGAGGCTGGTAAAAAGACATCGATGCATTACCATCTCAAAAAACATGAAACATTTTATGTGAAAGATGGGTACTTAACAATACTAACTATCAATCCAAAAACTACTGATGTAGAATCTCATATTCTTGAACCAGGTATGACAATGGAAATATCTCAAGGAACAGCTCATCAGTTAGTAGCACCAGAAGATAGTAGTATTACTTTCGACGAAACAAGTACCTACTCAGATCCTGATGATAGCCTTAGAGTCTGGGGTTAGTTTTATGCAAACAACAAAACAATACGAAATACAATTAACGGATACAGAAGATAACGAAATCGCGATTAAAACAGTGCCAGGAGAAGACGACCTTTATGGTTTTTTTGTAGAAGAAGAACCAATATTTAAGTTTTCCGCAGAGGAGGTTCCTGATTTAGTTGAAGCAATCCAATCTGTCGTTTCCGGACCTGTTCAATCCAGAGTGACTAAAGTCATTTCTAGCTCATAATTGTGTTGACGTCCTCTCTAGCTACGCTATAATGTGTGGAGTAAGAGAGAGATAGATATGACATACACAATAAGCACACAAACATTGGAAAACTACGGCGCGCACTGTGAATCTGGTAAGTTCGTAGATGGTAAGAACTACTGGAAGTTCAAAAGCGGTATGCAATATATCGTTACCGGGCTTGATCGCATGCAAGACGCTGTGGCATTCATCGCGTCAATTGTTACTACAAACAATCTTTATCATAAAGAGTTTGTGAGTAGCTTTGAAGAGGGTCGAAACATCGACGGTTGCGGTCATGTTGAGATTAACGTTCCGGAATACATGAACTCAGATAAGAAAAACCGTAATGATATTTTGAGAAAGATCATCTGGCCAGAATATTGAGCTTGATGTGCACTCCGGAAACATTATAATAATAGAGATGAAAGAGATGATGGATAGATCAAGACATGGCGGTCCTTACGATCGCGGAGCAGCAGATAGTTGGTATGGACGTACCCCAGTACCTCATTACTTCCCAAACGGTACATATACTCAGCCTAAGCTTACATACAAGGAAATGAGTAAAGTAGAGATAGAGGAATATTGGGCTGGATATGATGATAATGAATCGCAACCAGATATGAGAAAGGAATGGTAATGCTAGTTGATAAAGACCAATTTAAACCCCTAACTAAAAAAGATTTCATTGATACATGCGGTCACTTCAGTGAGGAAAAAGATATTCTATATATTACTGGTGTACTAGCAGAGATACAAGGTAAACTAGAAGCTCATGCAAGCTCAATGAATATGGGATTATTAAATAGAAAATATTTTGCTAATAAACTTACTGAAGTGGCAGATTATATAAGAACAGCGCGAGAGGTAATCCATGAAGAAGAGTTTAGTACTTCTCTTAAAAAGAATGTATACTCATGCGGGTTCAATAACCTAGATCATACAGAATGAGTATTCTACAATTAGATCAATTACCAGATAATATTTGTTATAGAACGTTTTCTTATTATCTTTTAGGACGTATTCAACGAAACATATTAGATAAAAATGTCTCTGAATCGTCTATAGAAGAGTCTGTACAACAAGCAATAAAATTTAGTGTGTGTTCCGTTGACGTAGACCTAGCTCTAGGAGCTGGTAACCACTTACATTCGAACACTAACGAGACTTTTGTTAATCTTTTAAAAGAAACTACAAATAATTCGTAGCGAAAACTATTGTGTGTAGATATTTTAAGTTTATATGCTATAAATACTCTCGTATGAAGAAAACATTACTAATGATTGCAATGAGTCTCTCTTTGACTACATTTGCACAAGAAACAAAAATCGATAACATGAGCCTGTCTGTTACTGGAGGTTACAGTGATCATCTTCTGCGGAACGGTGTTTCCAGATTAAATGATACCTACTCTCTAGGCCTAGACATCATGTCTCCAGCAACGAATAACTTCGTTCCTGTTGATTTGTATGTAGGAGGTACTTATCTCGCTTCAGATTTAAGTTCTCCTGAAGGTTCTATTTGGTATGGAGGTCTTGGCAAGACTGTGGAACTCAATGATAAATACTCATTGCGATTAGATGGTGTAGTTAGTGCTATTGATACTAACGTCGACCATATTCCTAATACAGTCGACGCATCTATCACAGCGGCCTTGATCAACCCTCTCGTAACTCCATATGTCAGCTATACTAAAGACTGGCAGATTGAGCAAAATGGTTGGACGTTTGGTGTAACTAAAGACATTCCTTTATCAATTGATGGTGAAGAATGGCTACAACTTACTCCAGATGTATCTTACTACATGTTTGATGATTATGAGTCACTCGTAGCTAAGGCAAGGCTATCAGTTGTTAGATGGGATACCGTTACTCCTTTTATTGAAGGTAGATATCTTGATAACGACTTCGATGCTGGTAGTGTTAACTGGGCCACTCATGAAGGTGACTCCGAGTTCAGCTACTTCGCTGGCTTGAAGTTCGACTTCTAATATGTGATAGTAGAGGGGTAGCGAAAGCTATCCCTCTTTTTTTCATATAAGTTGTAATAATATAATAAATAATTCTATGGATACAGGCTACAAAGTAATACAAAGCGATGTTATGACCGCGGCAACAGAAGATGATACACAAGTAAAAGCTTTTACAGAGTTACTTGACTCTTTAGGTTCGAGAGTTAAGAGTTATGATCCGGATACATTTGAAATGATTATCTATACAGGTGGAGCTAGTTCTATTAAAATTCATGTTGCTGGTTATGAGGATGGTGATTTAGTTAAAGCAGCAAAAGCTCAAGAAGACGCAGTTGTAGAAGATGAAACATCTGATGCTTTACCACCAACAGATAACATCCCATACACAGAGAGTTATATGCGACCTTCTATTCACAACCCACGTTCATGATAGAAGTAACTCCTAAGAAAGACGAGTCAATAGATGTCGCGCTTCGTAAGTTAAAAAAGAAGTTAGACAGAGACAACGTACTTAGAGAGTATAGACGTCGACGATATTACACAAAGCCTAGTGCAAAGAAAAGACAAAAGAATAAGGAAGCTAAATTTAGAGCTTACTTAAAATCAAGAGACGAAGATAATTAAGACAATAACGATATAATTGTTTGAACATTTTCCCACGAGACTCTATCAAATGTAAGATAGGGTCTCTTTTTTATCTTCTCACCTATCCTCAGTCCGTATACTTCTTCTTCTATTTCTATAATCTCATCAATAAAATCATTTAAATGTATTCTTTTGATCCAATTATAATAAATGTCTTTATTTTCTCTCTCTGTTTCTAATAAAAAATCAGTATTATTAGATGTAAATGTTGTAATATACAAACAGACAGCTCTAATAGCTAGAGGTTCTGATGGTGGGCATACAATACCCTCTCGAAATATTATTGGTTTATTACTGGCCATCTCTCTAGAAATATTTATAATAAGTATGTTGATATGAAATACATAGAGTTAACAGAGATTAGAACTACTGGTATTGAAGCAGGAAAGAAATGTAAAGTTTTAATTAATTTTGATAAGGTACATTCTCTCTTTCCGACAAACAATAACACTAAACTTGAAATGAAGAGAGGGTGGATTGTTGTAGAAGAGTCATACGAAGATATATATGGTAAGTTACTGTGATGTGTTTATGTGTGTTAACTGATAACAATAGAGAATATATAGAAACTAATATGAGTTCAAGTCAATTTATAGAGCAAGAAAGAAAGAAACTAAAACGAGAGTGGGAGAGTCTAACTAACTCTAACAAACCATCTTGGGAAGAATGGAAACGAATGACTTCTAAAAAAAGAAATACGTTTAAATAATTTAGATGAAATTCGTTAGAGATGTATTACACACAATATATTATAGTCTTAAATTTATAGTTTACTTTTTTCTTAATTACAACTTACCACCAAGAATGAATACTAAAAATAATACAGGTAGAGATTTATTCGATGATGCCAAGATGCATACCCTAGTTAAGGTAAAAGATAATATTGACCCCACTGCGGTGTTTGTAGGCAGAGACCACCCGGAGTTAAATTACGGACAAACTGGTACGTTATTCTTCGACGATAAATGGAAACCAGACTTTGTACCAGACGGAGATACTCAAGGGTGTAATGTAAACAGATCAGATGTATGTCGAGTTGGAGATGAATTAATAATCTATTACAATGAACGACTTTAAAAATATCTTCTTACTCATGGCGATGGGTATCGGTAGCTGGGTAATTATTTTCTTAATTATCTACTACCTGATGAAACTCGTTCTTTCTTAACTTTACTTATACCGTTTAAGTTACTATTAATTATAGCTGTAACACCAGCGCTAATAGCAAATACTAACCCTAGTATAAACAAAATAGTAATCTTAACTCTATGTGAGAAGGAATAATTATTCGTCTGTTTCATTGTCATCGGTATCGTCATCATCTAGTGTTTGAAATACAGCTTTCTTTGTTCCGCGCCATGTTGGGAATTCTGTTCTACCAAAGTTAGGACCATATGCAGTCCACATATGAACAGTAGTACCATGCTTTACTACTACTGGGCCCCAGTCATCGAACTTTAATCCAGGTATGTCCATTTCACATACGTATTGATGTACGTCGTTAGATATGAGTAGGTGATCATTATCTCCTGCATCCATACAACGTTGAGCCATATTAATACCAGTTCCACTTACGTTAGGGTTATTATTTATATCTTTTACTGGTACAACTGGCCCTGTATACAACCCACTACGTAGACCTATAGACGGATGTTTAAAAGTCTTCTTACCTACATCTATCATACATTGAAATGCAGCATTGATTGAATTAAAGAAGACTAACGCCATACCATCTCCTGTAGGTAATATAATTAACTTACCTTGTCTATCAGCTTGTTGATAACTAGAAGTACCCTTTACATAAGAGATTAATTCGTCTGTAACTTGTTTTTGTTGAGCAGTAGTCTTCTTAGAGTACCCTACTATATCCATAAAGTAAGTATGTGCTTGACATGGAGAATCATATACGAGATTGTCACCTTTTAATTTAAATGGATCTTCACCCCAATGCCATTTGATTACGTTCTTTTTCTTTTTATCTTCTTCTTCTTTTTGTATTTTCTCCTGAGCTTCTTTTCTTGCTTTTTCTTTTTCAGCTGCGAGTCTATACTTTACTGCTTCTCTTTTATCTTTTTTATCTTTTGATTCAAATAGTTTACCTAACAATGTATCTGGTTCCTGTAATGCTTTACGATCTTCATCTTCTTGATATCGTTTCTTTCTTATTTCAGTTAAAGCTTTTTCTGCTGCATCATTATCATATACCACATTTTGATTCACTACAGATGCTTTGTAGTTAGGATTAGATCTACTTGGATGTTTTTCAGCTCCTCGAGATTTTAAATAATTTAACATCGCTTTATAACCATTCGTATTAGCTAACTCCCATGCATTATAATGAAACTTATCTTCTTTATTATAAGTAGACCCGTTAATGTTTGCTTTATTATCTAAGAGTAACGTTACAATCTCCATATTGTTTAGATCAACAGCATAATGTAAAGCCATCCAACCTCTATGATCTCTTGCATTTATCTTTATACTATCATCTTCTAGTAACCCCTCTATTTCATCGATGTCTTGTAATTGTACCGATTGATGTAATGTTAACTCTTTATTACCATTGAGAGCAGAAAAGAATGTACCACCTGCAGCTTGTAATACCCCTACAATCTTATTACGGTTTGGCCCTTCTGCAACATCCATGGCAGTAACTATAGGCTCTTCCTCAGTAGACAACAATGCTAAGTTCCAGCTGCTTTGCTTTCCATTACCTGTAGGTGTACTTGGAGTATTTGGATCTATACCAGCGTCTAATATTATTTGTACAATTTTAGCTTTACTAGCATTTGCAGCATAATGCAAAGGAGTCCAACCCCGCTCTTCATCTGTTGAATAAAATATTTTAGGCGTTTCTATCGCCTTCCGGATACACCTTAAATTACCCGTAGCCGCTAACATATGTAAACTCTCATCCATATAATTATTTATTGAAATATTAGTTGTGTAATCTCCGGATGCCTATATAATATAAAAGATAAATGAAAAAACGCGTAGGTTACATTATCAATAAAGAAGGTAAATGGTTTCTCAATACTGAATCTGGTCAGAATACATTTACTAATGAGTTTTCTGCTAAGTATTTCGCTACTAGATATAATATTACGTTGGTACCTATGAGTACATATTTAAAAGAATCGAAAGATTAAATGATAGTAAAGAAAGATAAACTTATACAATTTACGAATCTTGTAAATGAATGTTGCGAGGTTATGGATGATAGTTATGTAGCAGATTGGCTAACTAAACCAAACCCAGATTTAAATATGGGTGTACCAATTGATATATTCAATAACGAAGGTACTGATCGTCTATATAAGTTACTATATTTTATTGATATAGGAGAAGCCGATGCTTAAAAAGATTTGGTTAATCTGGTGCCGAACAGTAGATCATCGTATAGGTAAAACAGATGAAGATGAACCTAATATACCTATCCTAACTCAAAACCAAGCGCAAATTAGCTTACTTATTCGAAGCTTTATTATACTCGTCAATCTCATTACTTGCTTGTTTATTGTTGCGAATATAATTCATAAGTGGTAAATAACTATTGACCTATCTCCGGAAATCGATATAATATTTAAAGTAAGAGAGAGATATAAAAAATATAGATTAATATTATGGAAGATATAGAATTAATAAAAGAAAAAAAGAATAGAGTTGCAGAAGCAATACACGAGATATTATTTGACTTTCTAGTATTCGGAGTATTAGCAGCAGGTATATTTACTATAGTATGTGCTGCATTTGGTCAAGCAGAACCATGGTTAGGTGGTGTTTCATTAGCAGCAACAACATTTGCCGTTGCAACAATAGTACATTGCTTTATGACTGATGCTGGTGTAATTCTATTAGGATGCTTTATGGGATTAATTGCAGCCGTTGTAGTCGGTATACTCTACTGTTTCTATTGGCTATTGTTTCTATAAATAACTTCATATGAGAAAATATATAATCGGTTGGATCTTAAATGTCTTTGTTACCTTCGGCGCATTCTTCTGTTCATGCTTAGCAATTGGTTTAATTATAGGTATGATTTATGGTATGTCCGGCAATGAAAATATACCTACAGAAGAAGAATTTGCTAATAATGGATTGTTCAGATTGTTTTGCTTCATGTCTCTATTAGGATCTAACTTCTTCGGATACTATCTAACCGTTAAAAAATATATAGTTAACCAATAAATAATTCTATGAGCGAACGCGATAATAAACTCGAAGAACTTATCTCTGAAATGTATGTTGATAAAGATGTACAAGCTGAAGATAATAATTGGTCTGATGATGACGAAAAAGAATACAATGCACCTATTATTACTAACCCAGAACTAGTATCTGGCGGTGATGAATTAGTAGCAGACCTCAATATGGGTGATAATAGAGATGAAATCAATATCAATATCATGGACCCTGTACACGTCAATCTCCAGAAAAATACCATTACTTTTGAATTCGATACCGGCAGAGGTAACGTAGAGTCAACCGGTAACCCTACTGAAGAAAATGTAGACCTAAGCACTGCTAAATTTAAAAAAGGAGACGTATTCACAGCCGAACAATTACAAGATGATTATGATGCTGTTATTATAGGCGTAGAAGAAAATGAAGACGGTGACGGTGTCTCTTATATGTTCCAAGCATTAGGTGCAGAAGGCTTCTCGAAAGACGAAAAAGATATACAAGGTGAACCTTCACATAGTTTATTCTAAACAATGAAAGATATCGACGCAATTAAAATATACGAAGCAGCCCGTGTTCCTGATAGCGTTGGAGTGTTCGGGAAACCTTATGACGGTCTGGATGATGCACATAGCCGCAATGAAGATGAAGAGATGGTTCAACACGTTTTGTCTCTTATGAGCGATGAAGATGGTAAACATCGTGACTTTATCTCTTGGGCTGCTGATAGTATCCGTGCTATAGGTAAAGATGAATTCGAAGCTAAATTCGAAGCATTTATACAAGATATCGAAGGCAATACAGACGAAATCGATAGAAAAACATCCTAAAAATATATAGATCTGAGATAAAAACATATAGTTTTTCGCAAAAAGGCGCATTATTCTAACGGATAGTGCGTTTTTTTATTGTATATTAGCCATATAAGAATAACAATAAACATTAAGAAAACTACAAGATAGCTCAGTTTTTCTCAAGATAGCTCAGGATCTGATACATATTAATACATATATACCATGAAATATAATATTGCTCTGCGGATTTACTAACGGCCCTCTATACAATTAGACGAAGTAGACGTCGACGTTTCCCAAACTCCCCAGTTGCCTACTGCTCCAGCTATGCTATACTATAAGGGTAGTTATGACAGCACATACATATGCACAGTCTCAATTGGAGACAACAGACGGTAAGCGCGCGAGCTGGTTCAAGGACAATGCTCGGGAACGGCGCTTGACAGTAGAAATGACACGCTCACCCAACGGTGAATATTACATCCATTCCGCAAAGGCGACCTATAATGTAGGAGGCACGAAGCAGCGGGTTGGTGTGAATAACCGATTTGTGGCTAGCGAGTTGCGAGGGAATAAGATCTCTACTCACTAATAAGCACGGGGGAGTTTTACTCCCCCTTTTACTTTACTTTACTCCATGTATAGTGGAATTGAATTATTAATTAAACTAGCAAATACTATAACAAATATGTCAGACGAAATGAAACAAGTGATGGAAGCTCTTAATGAGCTTATTGCAGAAGGATTGGTTGAAACTGTAGTTGATTCTTCTACGGATACGATTAAATATAGGTTAGTAGAGCAATAATTTCCCCCCTAATCATATCTCTCATCTCATCACTAAAGAGCTCCGGTTTCGATCGGAGCTCTTTTACTTTACTTTACTCGGTAAATAATCTCGCTTATCCGGAAAATAACTGTTGATCTTTTCGGCTCTAGCTGCCATAATATTCGTGTTGTTGGAGATATGAGCAGAATGAGAAAAACATTAGATCGGATCAAAGCGGAAGCTTATCAAGAAGGTTTCAATGCTGGTCGTGAAAAGGGAGTTCAGATTGGTATTGAAATGGGATTGCAGCATACCATAGAGATTATGAGCGGTGAGCTGCATCGTTATAAATTTCCAGAAGGTCATGAAAAGCGCTGGAATCATAAAATTGATCAGCATCGT
>Ga0209645_1000334_pt1 | contig 25198 bp, 9 predicted proteins | sample ETNvirenome_6_30_FD_184070 | JGI IMG/M metagenome (GOLD analysis project Ga0209645, IMG submission 184070) | Marine viral communities from the Pacific Ocean - ETNP_6_30 (SPAdes) (version 2) | ecosystem: Environmental > Aquatic > Marine > Oceanic | place: Pacific Ocean | collected 2013-06-19
TGTATAATAGAAAATTTTATAGTATATTTAACCCTAATTAATTAATTAAATCATGATTACAATTAATGTTATTGAGAACCAAATATCTGGTTCGTACGGTGATACACCGTTTAGTGTCAACTACTCCGAGAACACTTATAAAAAGATGATGGAGTTATATGACAGACAGGAGTCTGTTACAACTATGGACGAGTATAATGCACTCATGGAAGAGTTTGCTAAGCTTACTGTCCAAGACTACAAAACAACTGTAGAAACTGCGTGCCCGTGGATTCATGTCAACGAAGGCACTGGTGAGTTCTTCTTGAAGCACAAAGGTGTAGTATCTAGTATACCTATGCCACAAGCTTTGGTTGACCGTATGTTTGAATCCCTTGATAAAGATGCAGATTTTATGCCTCTTGTTAAAATGTGGGTTAGATTCTTACGTAACCCTATTCTTCGTCAGAAGATGAACAACTGTGACTGCGAGAGAGGTGAGAAGTTTACTGAGAAGTTCTTTAACTTTGTTAACTTACAGTATGTACATCCTAAACTGAAAAAAGAGTTGATGGAAGAGCACGGTTTAAGTGTAGAAGTTGCTGAACGTAGAGCTACTATGTATCAAATGAAGATTACTAAAGAAGGTTTACTTAATGGCTACAAGGTATCTCACGAGATTATGCATAAGTATGACACAGAAACTGGAGAGATGATAGATCGCTACAAGCGTACATTCAATCCTGATACAGGTGAGATTGAAGAAGGTGGATTGCCTGAGTTTGTAGAAGATAGATTGTTTCAGCCAGCTATTATGGGTAATACCGGTGATGCATTTTACTGTGAAGGTCCTAATGGTTATGCTAATCCAGGGCACTTTATTAAAGTTGGCTGCACACACAGATTACCAGATTGGTCTTATGTAAATACAAACGACAATACGTCTTGTGTTAAAGGCTTACACTTTGGTGGCCTTAAGTACATTGCATACTACAGCGGTGAGATCCACAACATCTTTGTTGATCCTATGCATGTTGGTGCAGTGCCTGACGATGAGACTGGTGCAATCAGATGCCTACAGTATTTTGTACATTCATCTCTAGCTGGTGTGAATGGTAGTATCTACCACAGTTCTACTTATGCAGCTAAAACTGATGCTGAGTGGGAAGAGATGCGTAAAGAAGCAGTTCAAGAATACTCTGAACTTAAATTAGAAGCAGACAAAGATGTTGCAGAGATTAATTCTCTGTAATTGTTTGTGTATTTGTTTTCATGATGTGAGAAGGGGAATTAGCGTTCCCCTTTTTACGTCTTAACCTTATAAATTTATTAATATGAAAGTAGCACTTATAGATGCAGACAGCCTACTGTATTTTGAGATGGGTAAAGACACCCTAGAAGAGGCAATTGAAGGTTTGAACCAAAGAATACAACAAATACTAATAGAAACAGAAGCTGATAGCTACATAGGATACCTAACACGAGGTAAATGTTTTAGGTATGACATTGCAAAATCTAAACCATACAAATACAATAGAAAACATGGAAGTAAACCACCAATATATTACGCACTTGACGCATATGTACAACAAGACCCTTGGAACTTTAGGTCCTTTAGTGGCTTAGAAGCTGATGACCTTGTAGGTATAGCGCGTCACATTCTAGATGACAATTGTGTAATATGTAGTCCTGATAAGGATGTACTATGTCAACTACCCGGTAAACACTATAACTATCAAAAAGCAGAATTTCATGAAACAACAGATGAACAAGCTCATGACTTCTTATGGAAGCAGGTTCTTATGGGCGATAGCACTGATGGGATACCTGGTATTCCTGGATTGGGTATCAAAACAGCTGATGCAATTATTGATAATATGCCCAGCGTACTGTCACACCATCAAGTTGTATTGTCTCAGTATCTAGCAAAGTTTAAATTAGATGAAGGTGTGTCTAGATTCTATGAAACATTTAAACTTGTGCGCATGCATACTGATATAGACATAGCAGCTAAAGATGTTGGTGAAATACCTGAACACCTTTTTATGCCTGAACCTTTTGAATTACAGGAGGCGGACACATGGGAGTAAAGAGTAAAGAACAGTTTTTGATAGCACGAGACACTCGTAGTTTTAGTGTTGTAGGAGATGTGTCTGATATAGTTCCAGTAGTTATAGGAGGTAGTATTATGTCTCTTCAAATGAACGATAGAACTATTACTTTGCATGAAACTGTAGAGGTAAGTAAAAAGCCTTACAAGATAAACAAGATAGAGTCGGAGATAGTCAATGGTAAGATACTGTACAATTGTAGTACAGTTAGGCTTACCAAATCCTCTTTGTTCTTACTGCCTATGCTAGGCGGTACTAGAAGATTATACATGTGGGACAAGTTGTTTGTCAATGCATTTATTAATGCTGATCAGCACCAAGACTCTATTTGTCTTTTGTACAGATTTTCAGGTGATACAATCTTTCTAAAGTTTGAGCAAGCTCTTAAGAAGTTTAGAACTTTTAAAGATACCTATGACCCGTCACCATACTTTGTTATGTTTGTATTTGATGTGCCTACTAACTACATAGAGCAATTTAATTTGTTTGTTGATGGTAAGTACTCTAAGTTCAGCCCTGAGTTTAAGAGTAAAATTATGGAGTTTCATAGTTTTAATATACACGGGGAGATGGCGCAGATCTTGTTTCAAGACGAGAAACGCAGGCTTAGACTACAAGAAGAGCTTGATGCAGAAATTGAACCTGGCTCAGAGTTACTAAGTATTATTGATATAGAAGAAGAAACGTTTAATCCAAAAATTTATATATGAGTGGAATAAAGAATCAAGTAGGGGATTGGTATCCTCTGCTTGAACCAATAGTTACATCTGACTATTTCAAGAAAGTTATTACACAGATTAAAAAGCAAAAAGCTATGGGTTTAAAAATATACCCAGATACAAAAGTTACTTTTCGTGCTTTTAAGATGTGTCAATTTGCAGATGTTAAAGTTGTTATACTTGGACAAGATCCGTACCACGATGGTAGCGCAACAGGCCTAGCCTTTGCTAACAATGATCAAAGTCCAAGAATGAGTCCTAGCCTACATTGGATAACCAAAGCTATTGAGCATGACTATGATACGTTATGTGTTAACTTTGATGTTACTTTGGAGGAATGGGCTAACCAGGGAGTGTTATTACTTAATACTGCCTTGACCGTGGTGAGCGGCAACGCCGGATCTCACGTGGCTCTTTGGGATAAATTTACCAAAGATTTTATACAGCATCTTTCAGAGCAGAAAGATAATGTTATATTTGTACTATGGGGTAAATATGCTCAAGGTTATGCTAAATACATTAAAGGAAATAATAAAATTGTTACTGCACCACATCCTGCTGCCGACGCTTATACTGCTGGGCGTGCTGGGTTTCACACTAGTGGCACATTTAGGAACATTAATTCTTTTCTGTCTGATCCTATTAAATGGAACTCGAACTGTGGTGAGCCTTTACCTCGTGAACTTAATGAAGCACCTTTTTAAAATTAAATTATGAAACGAGAACTAGTTAGAATTATCAAAGAGTGTGGCCACCGCGGCAAGCTGGGCCACGTTTACGAGGTAATAGAAAAGAATCCACGAGATGGGTTTAGACTAGTCATGCCCGGCAAGACTCAGTTTACTTTCTATTACCCAGTTGACTGTTGTGAAACAGTAGAACCTGGAGCATGCACTGTTCCAACTAAAGAATCTGTACCGTTTGACTCTGCAAAGTGGTCACAAAGTTTAAGGGCTTTAGAAGAAGCTACTACTGGCCTAGATTTAGAGGATATAAAGAAAAAATCTACTTGGAGAGTCCCTGAGAATGCAGATTTCGCATGGCACCTTGATAAAGTGGCCAAATCCGTTACTGATTTATTGAAGGAAAAGAACGCTGCATATGGAAATAGCGCGTTAAACCCTGCAAATATATTTAGTAAGCTTGATGCTGTAGAATCTTTACTTGTTCGTATGGACGATAAGATTATGCGCATTAAGAACCGTGGTATCAATGATGAAACAGAGGATACCGTTACAGATCTTATTGGCTATCTATTCTTATTGAAGATGGCTATGGAACGTAAGAAATAATTATTTATACGAAGTTCCTAAGAAGTACTGAGCCGCCTCTTCAGGGGTTTTACTTTTGTTAAGACCTCTGAGGATTGGCATCAGATCTTCAACTTTCTTTTGAATCTTTCTATCACCTTTTTGATAACGTCCTGTATTTCTTTGATAGAATATATCTTTCTCTTCTATAGGGAATCCTAGGTTATATAATCCTTCGTTCTTTATTTGATCAAATAGTTTGAATGTTTGTTCTATTTGTCTTGCTGTAGCTGTTGGTGACTTAGCAATACGGAATGCTTCTTTGTATCCATATAGTGGAATCCACTGTTGCATCTCCGCTTGGTATCTTAACGTTTGATACAGTAAGAAGTTAGTTGCAAAGTTCTCTTCATCATCGTCTAGATTTTGTAGAGCTGCTATTATTACAAATGCTGCTGCTAGTGATCCTAGTTCTGTAGCTGTACGCTTTACATTTTGTTTCTCCATCTCAGTCAGCTGTTCAAATACAGTACCTGGCCATGCCTTTTCTGCAACACTCTTACGTAAGAAGTTCCAAAATGAAACATACATACCTTGTGTTACAGTTCCTAATTCTTCATCAGCATGCACTGTAGGTCCTGTGAATCCCCCGTGGCCATACCTTCTTCTTAATCCAGGTAGTAACCAACTACGGAATAGCATTGCTAGTTTACCGTACCACACACGTTGTGCAGTTGGCCTATCAAAACTTCCTTTAGTCTGGTTAGTTCTTCTAGCCAATCCTTGCATTAGATTTATAAAGTCGCTCTTGTTAAAGTTTGCAACTCTTGGATCTATTGACAATCTTCCTGTCTTTTCATCTACAATTAATAAATCATACAAGTTTGCAGGACTCCCGTCCTCATTATTTATTACATTACCATCCTTATCTTGTAGTTTCCCCTCTAAATTTTTCATCAGCGCTAGCATTCTAGTAGATGATACTTCATGCTCAGCTGCTTGCTGTACTACTAATAAGTTACCAGACTGTAAAGCTTTACGTAACTTAGATCCTACTAACCTATTCCCCTCTTGATCTGTAAATTCTGTAAGTGCATCAAACATTTCTAATGCCTTACCTAGTTTTGTATCCGGTATAAACTTACCCGTATCAGATAAACCTGCTCCTTCAGCCCAGTATCTAGACTTGGCCCATGCTAGATCTCCTCTTGAGAAGAACTGTCCTGCATTTGCTTCACTGATTAGTGCCATGTTATCTATAATACTTTGGTTAGCTCCTTGTAAGAAGTTAAAAGATAAAGTATTTATAGCAGTAAATGCATTTATACTATTTGCTATTTTATTTGCAGAGAATTGTTTACCAAATAGATTAAAGTTTTCTTTCAACTCTCTTTGTCCAAACATTATTGTATCAATAAATGCATCGACATGTTTGTATGTGTAAGACTCACCTGGTTTTTTTGCTGGCAGTTTAACACCTAGTTTGTTTGCTATACTACTTAGATATGCTACACCTGCAGGATTAACCTTTAATGTATCCCTATTTTTTATTATATCTCTAAACAACATAACCTGACCTACTACTTCAGATTTAGCAGCATAGTTATGTGCCATATCTCTAAATGCATATATGCTACTAGCTACATCTCTAGATACGTCTGTTGCAGGTATATTATTTACATAGTATACAGGTACAGACTTTTCTAGTTCCCCGGTTCTTTCGTTGTATCTACCAAACTGAGTATCTGTGTCTTGTACACTGAATGATTCTTTTAGTATATCTTTGGTAGAAGAGATAACACCTTGCTCTCTCATCCTATCAAACTCGTTCTTTCTAACAGATGGCATTATATATGAAAATTCTTCCCAAGAGTTCTTAGTCATCCTCTTACTACCTATCATCTTCTGTCCTTTCACAAACTCTTTAACTATAAAATCATAGTATCTTTTCTTTTTAGCATCGTTCTGTATAGCTGTATATTTTGGATTAGTATACTTAGATGCTTTTGGTTTAATGAATGATCCCCTTGGTTGTCCTGTTCCTGGATTTATATTAAAACTTCTTTTTTGTTTTAGTTTTTCTATTTGTGTATTCGCATCTGCTACAAGGTCTGATCTACCAGCTTCCTTTGCCGCTATCTTATCTTTTTCAGCTTTTGCTATTTGTCTGTTTATTTTAGCTAACTCTTTTTTGTATGTAGGCACGGCTTCTGTATTTTCTTTATGCCAAGTTGCTACCTCATTATAGTATTTTGTTTTATTTGCTGTTTTATTCCATTTCTTTACTGCTTCTTCAAACGAAGCTTTATCTTTATAATCTGCTCTTTGAGGTTTTTTATATTTTTTATTTAGCTTTTTATACATAGCAGTCTCATCCTTTCTAAACTTATCTACTAGTAGTGGATTAACTAGTGATAAAACTTCTATTGGATCTATTTGATTGCCCTCACTGTCATATTGTGGTACTAATACAGTTTCTAACATAAATTCATTAAGAGTTTCTACGTTAGACTCAGACATTCCTTCTATGATTTCATTATACTCTCTAGCTAAATCATATTTAAAATCAAGAGTCATCTCGTTCTTTTTGAACGTTGCTTCTTTTACAGATTTAGCAAACAATTGTATTGCAGGCTCTGATGAGTATATGATTGGGTCAAACAGGTATGAGAATCCGCTCTTATCTCTGTGCGCTTGTGTTAAATCTTTTATTAGTTTATCTCTTCCAGGTATTTGTCTATTTTTAAATTGCTCTAGAGTTAAAGCTTTTGCTTGTTCATTAAACTGCTCAGCAGTTATAGCGCCATTGTCTCGTTGTTGTACCAAATCTTGGTACTCATTTGTTTGTCTTATCTGACTAGAAAAACGACGCCAGTCTCCGGTCTGTTCTATGTTATCTATGATCTCTTGTATCTGCGGGTCAATTGCTTCATTGTGGAATCCAACAAGAACTTCTGCCATTACAGGTATAATCTCCTGTTCAAACTGTTGATTTAATCTTTTAGATTTATCTATAGTTTCTTTTATATCAGAAAGCATAATACCAAATCTATCTTTAGATGTTACATTTCCTAAAGCTAGCTGATCTAATGCTATTTGTTCTAACTTTTGTATGGTATCTAAACTATCTAAAGTTTGTTTAATCTCATACATTCTATTCATGTTAGTAGCTGTTGCTCTTTCTTCTACAGACAGTGCCATTAAAGAATTAAACTCTGCTATTGCATTGTTTACGTTATCTTTATTAGCTGCTACAAACATAAAGAAGTCTTCTACTTTATTAATATTTGCTACTGCAATTTTTAATCTTCGTAATCTATTTTCTCTACGCTCTATTTGATCTTCAGGTAAGTTTTGTACGTCACGTAGTTCTGACTCTACTATAACTTTAGCATTGACTGCTAACTCCATCAACTCTTTTTGCGCATTTTCTTTTGTAGTATATGTATTTGCACGGAGTTCTGTCTCTTCTGCTGGCGCTTCTTCTTTTGTTATACCTTCTGATTTAGCTTGAGTCTTTCTAGTAAACTCATCTTTTTCAAAGTTATTTTTAAAATTAAACTCAGAGTCTTTTGCTTTTACTTCTGATGCACTGTTTAGTATGTTAGGACTAATAGTTACTTTGTATATGTTTGTAGGCTGTCCAGTTTCAGGCCCATACTTTTGTGTTGTCTCGAATGAAAAGTTTAGAAGACCGGGGTATCTTTGGTTAACAAGTCTTAGTTCTTTCAGCTGTTCTTGTGTTGCAAACATCTCAGGCTTGCCTTGGAACTGCGTTAAGACTCTACTATCTTTTAGTATGTCAACTATCTTTTGAGCGTTTCTTGATCCTGTTGCAGAGTTATCAATGTAGTCTGCAACTTTAGACATCATTACATGCTCTTTACCATTTACTATTATTATACACTTGTTTGCCATTATATTCTACATATTTTTTGTATTTCTACAACATCTTCTTTAGCATCTGCTATTTTCTTTGTAAGCCTCTGCTCTACTACATTTGTAGATGGCAGGCCTGTTACTGTATTAGGCTCTCTTTTCATAGAACTATTTTCAGATGTGTTACCTACCTCATTTACTTTGCCCGGAACTCCTTTTTGCTGCAGTTTCATATACTGCCCTTCTCCTACTCTTACATATATTTCAGACTTACCTTCAAGGCTAGATGTAAAATATGCAACCCATCCTTTATTCTTTCCTTTATATGCATTAGGCGCTGCGTTCTTAGCTAAAGTTATTACGCCGTTATTGTCAGGCTTTATTAGTTTTGGACTAACTCTAGGTAGTAAAGATTTACCACCCGGCCTAGACGTTCCAAAGTTACGAATAAAATCGTGAACAAAGTCATTAAAGAACAACGCATCGTGAGAATTGTGTTGTATTCTAGAGAAGAATTGTACAGGACTTTCTAATGCAGGGTTCAACATACTAGTAGTAAATACTTCAGCTGGTATCATATCTATGTATGTTCCTCTACCAGGTTGGAACCCTTTTGTCATTAATTGATTAGCTATCAAATCTTTAGCAAATGCTGAAACTTCAGGATCAGAACTATCTAACATCTGTTTAAATCCTTGAGTCATTTTATTTTTCTCTAATGTTCCTGCATCAAAGCTAGTATCTAACTGCACTGTAAACACCGGTATACCTTTATCATTATTAGAATCTGCTTGCTGTAAGTTTTCAAAGAATATATTACCTTTTAGCTTACCGCTTTCCTGTAGTCTTCTAAGTCTTATAGCTATATTATTTGCAGGATCTGTATACAATCTGTCAAAGTTATTCTTAGACATCAACGGTGCTAGCGGGCTATCCTGATGGGCTATCATCTTTAAGAATAATGCTTTATCTATTAACTTGTGTGTGGCCGCGTCAAAAGATGTTGCACCTATTTGTTGTTTTAATAATCTTTTAAATACATTGAATGCTAGATTATTATTTATAAAGCCTGCATCTTGTGCTGCATTCATTACAGTATCAAATATACCACGGTATGCAACTTCCATAGGAGAAGCAGTATTTATATTATTAGTTAATCCAATCTGTATTTCAGTAATGAACTCTTCTGCACCTTTTACTATCTGTATGTCTTCATTACTTAAGTACTCAGCTTCTGTATCAAGCCATCCTCGCAATGATGACATTTCATTAACGTTATCTAAGTTATCAGGAGTAATTACTTTGAATGCTTTTACTACAGATCTGCCCGCTCTATGTAATAATGCAAAATTGTTTAGCATTTTTAATTGACTACTATCGTTTTTACTGGCTAACTCTTCTATAACCATAGGTATAACAGCATCATCGGCTTTTCCTTTATATTGTTTTCTAACTTCATTAATAGCCAAGAACAGCTGGCCTGGATTATACCCTTTGTTTTTTGCTATTTGTACAGCTTCTACTATAGCAGGCTGTGTTAGAAAATCTATTACAACTTCTACGGGTATACCGGCACTTAACATCATTCCTGATACAGGTACAGTAAACTCATTATCATTTATATCTATTTGTATAGGTTTTTTAGAAGCATCTACTGCAGCTGACATGTAGTTAGATAGAGAAGAACTGTTGAATTTTTCAGAAGCTGCTCCTTTATCAAAATCATATTCATACTTTTCACCTACTTTATCAAATCGCTTTCCTTCTATTATTGGTGCAAAGTTTCCGCTTATCAAAAGTGTTCCTTGTTGCGCAATATTGTGTCCTGCAAGTACGTTAGCCCAAGAACCTCTAAGTCTTATACCCGCTTTGTTACGCATTTCCATGTCTATCTCTGCTAATGGATCATTATAGTCTACCATAATATTACTATCACCACGCTTCTCCATGGCCTTATTAGTTAGCCTGTTTCCATCTAGAGGATCTAAAACTTGACTTAAGTGTTCAGGAGCTGTGATTGCTTGGAACATTATATCAAATATTCTTTGTTCTCTTTGGGATCTTTGGCCCTGTCCATCTTCCCTTTGAATAATATACATCTTATCAATATCAAAGTCACTACCCATTTGTGTAGTAATTCCACCAGGAACTATAATTCCTTTTGCATGTGACTCAGGTAAGAATCGTACTACGTTTATTGGTAGCATAGAGTTTTTACCTTGGTTAGGCATACGGTATCCTATAACAGTTAGTCTTGGATCATTGTTTGCTATTAAGTCTTCTATGTTTTCATTCTCTGCTATACCTAAATCACTACGACGCATCATTACTTCTGCAGGCGATGTACCATCATACATTTTTAACTCGCTGCTTTCTATATGACCACCTACTTCTGCTATCTGTACAAGCTCTTTACCTTTTTGCTGTTGTTTAAATATACCATTATTGAATAAGCTAAAGTATATCTGTTCAAACTTTGCTTGGAAGTTAGGAAATGCTAGTGGTATAGCAAATCTATAATCAAACTGTCCGTTTGGTACAATGTTTAGTGCACCTAAATAAGAATCAGGTAATCCTTTTTCACGTATCTGTGATAGTAATCTTTCTTTTAGCTTTTGTAAGTGATCTAACTTTGCATCTCTCTTAGCTTCTACACTCTTAGCATTACGTAAAGCGGTAAGACCTAGCTCATCTTCTATCTTTTTTGTATCTTCTTTTACATTTTCAGCTACTAGATTTTGGAACTCTAGGTTTAGATTAGGATCTAACAGCCAGTCACCTATTATATTTTTACGTATCTGTCTTGAGAATGTAATCTTATCTTTCTTAACTACTGGTATTATTTGTGGTAGTTTTAGTTTTGTAGAGTCTAGTGCAAATGTCTTTAAGTTATCTAAGTTATCTGTATATGCATCTCTAACATCTTTACGAGCTCCTTTGTTTGCATTTTCTTCATGTATTACATGAATCTCTTGCTCTTGCATAACCCTACGTAATTTTTCTAGTACCGGGTACTCTGCAGATAGTTCTTTAGTAACAGTTACATAAGAGTTTTTATCCATATGTAGAACTGGTTTACCATCTCTAACTTTTAACTCTTCATGATAAGGTTTTATTGGTTTGATAACTACAGGAACTCCCGCATTGTCTACATACTTACCTGCGTTTGGATTAGTTGGATCTATACTAGTTTCATTTAGATATGCTTGTTCATCTCTAGACCCCCACTCTCCTAGTCCTTGTTGTATTCCGCGGTACATATCTATAGATATAAATGACTGCGCATCTGTTTTTACCACATCTCTGTATTGTTCAGATATTCTTTCAGCTTCATCTCTTGATACGCCAGCTTCTATCATATTAGTAAACATTTTATCAGCGACTGCATTTGCTACAGCGCTATCTTGAAATCCTAATTCTTTTATAGTAGCTGTTTTGTATGTAGGCATCATACCATATCCCGGATCACTTAATGTGCCTTGTAATGCTAACTTTCTACCAGGTGTATTGACTAGTCCCATACGTTTGTAGAAATCTGCACCATCTTTTGCAAAGGCCATACCGCCACGCAATAGTTTATTTACTTCTATTCTACCAAAGAAGTCATTGAAGACAAAGTCTTTTACAAAGTTTTTGTTATTTCTTATAGATATATGTAAATCAGAGGGGTTTATTTCTAGTCTTTCTATCTCACTCTTTACTCTTTCTTCATATCCTTCAAGTTTACTTTCAACATCATCAACTAATCTTTCTAGTATTTCATCTACCTTCTGCATCTCAGCTGCTCCGGCATTTTGATCTAAGAAGACATCCGCTCTTTGTATTAGGTCTACATTGCCATCTACTGTTTGTGAGTAGTCTAGTCCTGCAATCTGTGGCATAGTAAATACTGATCCAGTTTCACCATCAATAAAAGGATTAGTTCCTTTTTTAAAGTGATAACCTTCAATAAGTTGACTTATATCCCCATTTGCTTTTTGTATATCTCTTCTAGCCTGCAGCATAGTTACTAGATCCTGTACTATGATGCCTTTTATTGCTTCTCTTTTAGTTAGACTAACTCCTAGCCTTTTGTAATACTCAAACCTTGGTATGGTAATAAAATCCATACGTTTACGGTCTGCTTGTGTAGGCAGTGTAAGTTTAAAATATGTAGGTGTATTTTTACTTTTTGCTCCATTGTTTGCAAAAGCATTTAATCTAACTATTAAAGAACCTTTTTCACTTTGTCCTTCGTAGTCTATACCAATTCCATAATCATTTACACCTTTAGAAGAATCTAATATCTGTGTGCTTAAAACTTCTTTTACATCTTCATTAGTTAATGCTGACAGCAGAGGCGATTGATGTTTAATGTCAAAGCCTGGAGAGAATAACGGAGTTTGAACAAAGGTATCAAACATAGGTTGGAAGTTATTCTTTATCTGCACTACTGTTTCATCTAGTATAGTAGGCTGATTAATTGGATAGTATACTTTACCCGCACCACTTAAGAATGATTCAGCTGGATTGTTTACAAAGAACGGAGTAACAGCTGCCCACTCTTTTATTACATCTAATGTTCCTCCCTGCTTATCTGATCCGTATATATATCTATTTTCTTTTACTGCATTTACCAGTCTTTCTAATCCTTTCTTAGGTTTAAATACTTCTTTTCTAAACAGGTCCATGCCAGTTGCGCCATCAACATCTCCTTTTACAAAGTATTCGTTTAATTTATCTGTAGACTCTTGAAGTGTATTTCCATATTGTATACCTAAGTTCCATAACAGTGTAGATAAATTTTCTACATCTGCAGGTTGTAACTCTTTTGTAGATCGTCTAAGGTCTTTTATCTTATCGTATGCAGATGCTATAGCTTTACTTTTACTTTCTACTACCTCAAATGTACCGTCTTCATTAGTTTTATATAAGGCTCTTGGATTAGGCATGTCTGATTCTATAGACTGTCTCTTCCAGAAGTTCAAAGCTTTTGATTTTATACTGCCCTGGTCAGAGTCAAACATTTTTACATCTATAGCTTCTCCTATCTTTTGTCCATCTGGGGACACAATATCTCTTTTATCTGTTCTAAATTGTAAAAACTTTTTGTAAGAGTTAGCAAAGTTTGCATAGAATGCAGCTTCTTCTTTAGCACTTAAGCTTTCTAGTTTTTTTATTACAGGTATAAGTGTTTTATTGTATTTTGCTTTTGTTCTTAGTTGGGCCATCATACCAGGGAAGTCTGGTTGATCTACAGTTGCTTCATTTATTTCTGAGTATATTTCATCTAATGGTATAGCTGTATTGTATCCTAATACATTTTTTTCATCTGCTCGTATATCTGTTAAGAATGCTTTTACACCGCTTGATAGTTTATCTTTTGGAGGCTCTTGTAATCTAGATATATCATGTATACGAATAGGTGACTCATCTTCATCTACTATCTCTACGGTATCATCTTTTACTTTCATACCGTACGCTTCTAGTCCTTCTTGTACAGAACTTCTAAATCCTTTTATTCTAACATTTCCAAACTTGTCCGTAACATCTTGCCAATTAAGATATACGTTTAGCATGATATGGCCTTTCTCATTAATTGTAATACCACTGTCAGCTAATTCAGCATCTACCTCCTCAGCACTTTGAATCTCTCTGCTTTTTATTTTTTCAGCTACAGCTATTACTTTATCTCTATCTTCTTTAATAGGAACTCCTTTACTATTTCTTCTTAGACCATCAAATCCTTCAGCTAAAGTCCTTTCCGCTAGAAGACCTTTTACTTTTCCTTTCTTATCCCCAAACCACTTTTTTACATTTTTAATATTTTTAAAGTATGTAGGGTTATTATTACGAAAATCATTAAAGAAACTAATTACAGTATCAACTAGTACTCTTTCCTTTTCATAGCTTAAGTCACTAGCTGTTTGTGTTGTAGCAAAAGTTAGAGGCTGTCCTTTAGAATTAGTAAGTATCTTTTCTGTTCCATCAGGTCTTATTACATAGTAGTAGCCATTACCAAATCCAAGTTTAGGCTCACCATTTTCATCTGTTATAAGTGTTGCAGGATTCTTTGCTTTTGGATCGTTTTCAAAGTCTAAGCCGTAGTCATCTTTGAACTCTTTTGTATACATGTTTCTGTATACATACTCAGCAACTGCAGGATCTCCAGTAGCGTTTAGTAATCTATCAAATAATAAAGAGGACTCTCCGCCTGGAGTTTCTATACCTACAACATTATTATCACTATCTCTTTTAATTTTACAAGCCATATCTATTTTTATTTACAATCCTGATCAAAGTCGTTTCTGTTTAAATCTGCTGCAAATGGACTACCCATTTCGTTTGCAAAGTTTTGAAGGTCAGATAGACTCGGAGCTTTAGAAGAAGCAAAGGTAGTATTTTCTGAGATTTGTTCAACAGTTTTTCCTTTTAGATTTCCTTTACTAAATGTTATTACTGGGTTGTGAAAGTATCCTACAGAAGTTCTTACTACATCAGTTGTTAGTATAGAGTTGTATCCTAGCCCTTCTGATCTACCTACATTTCCTAACTCTTGCGCAGAGAATAAATAGTCTGTATAGCTATCATAAGTATTGTTTGGATTTACAGGACTAGTATATGCACCGTCTCTACTAGCTCTATCTAAATCTACATTGTATTTTTTCTTACCTAAGAAGTCTGCAAAGTCTTTCTTAAAATTATCTTTTATTTTATTGTAATTTTTATCTTCTGTTTTTACACTTTGGTAGTCTCCATTTTGATCTACTTTTACAAAGTTCAATTTAAACGGTTCATTTTGCAGAGCTTTTTGTAATTGAACATCATTTATTCTTATTAAATCTCCAATACCTAATTCTTGTGCTATTGGACTATTGTATACCATATAGTTTTGACCACTACCAAATTGTCCAAACTCTAAGTAAGTTGGATCTGAGTATGCAGCCGCCCTTCTACTTTCATCACTGCTAGCTACAATCTCTCTTGCAAGATCAAAGTTCTTTTGTTTTAGTGCTTCACCTACAGCTGTTACTGCATCTCTAGTAAGATTAGCTGTGCTACCCATAGAAACATTATCTGTTCCTTCAGGGTTTTGATTAGCTGGTATCAAGAAACCTACCTGTCCTGGCGCTGTTTTACCTGGTGTACGCATAGTAAGGTCTGACCCGGATGGTCCAATAAATTCTACTACACCATCTGTTACAACTGTACCTACTAACTGTGGTGCGCTACCAAATGTTTCACGCGGGTCATAAAAATACTTTTGACCATCTGCAGTTCTTGCATTATTAAAGTTTGGAGATGTAACACTAGCTACTTGTGTAGTAACTCTTTCTCCTGCCTGAAGTCTACGAACTATGTCCGCTCTGTCTTGTCCTTCACCTCTTTGTAGTTTACCAACTATCTGATCTCCTACTCTGAAGTATACAGGTATATCAGCTACACTACCATTAGGGAAGTTTTCTTTATAGTAATCATTCTCTATGATTTGAAACTCTACCTCTACGCCCGGCTGTATTTGTATTAGAGCCTCTCTATCCATCTTAATTATCTGTCCGTCTACAGTGTCAGGTGCATTTACTGTAGGACTGCCTGCAGGACTTACCTCTATCTGTGATCTGTTTGTTGCAGGATCTTTTATAGCTCTATCGGACATTGCAGCCTTTGTATCTACATTATCTCCTTGCGGAGGTACTGCTGCAGGGCTTTGTTGTTGTAAAGCTTCACCAAGTGTAGGCCCTTCTGCTGGAGGCATTGGAGCTGTTAAATCAAACTCTCCTACAACTACCTCACCATCTTTTGGTTGTTGTTCTGCCTTTCTAGTTAGAGCAGATTTATACGCTGCATCCCTGTATTCCTCTCTCACATGACTGCCTTGCTTACCACTTGATGTAGGCTTAGCTGCTTCTTGAGATCTTTTGTTATTCTCTACAGATTTTTCTATTGCCTTTTCACTCTTGCCTACAGGTTCTGGAGTGTCTTCTTCTACAACAGTCCCCTCTTCTCTAGCGCTTTCTGTATTATCTCCAACTTCTCTTGGAGTGTCTTGTTCCTGAGTTTCTCCCTCAGTGGTTTCGGTAGTTTGTCCTCCATACTCTGGAAGTCCAGTTTCGTTTTCATTTGTAATTCCTTTTAGTTTATTTTCTTCTAGTGCTATCTGTGCTTCTGCATTTAGTAGGTCCTTACGCTTTTGTTCTAATTTTTGTTGCGCTTGTCTACGTGCTGCAGATGCGGCCTTGAAAGAGTCAAAGTCATCATTGTTCTGATACTCTTGCATAGACTGGTCTAGAGTTTCAATAGCTCTCTCTAGCTCTGTTATTTCATTTTCTACTATAGCTTTGTACTCTTTAGACTCTTCTATAGCTTCCATAGCTTTACCTTCTATTCGTATACGCTCCATTTCAGATACGCCTATAGCTTGTCCTCTAAGTTTTAATACGCCTTTACGTGCACGGATCTTTGCTCTAAGAGAATTCATTTCTCTTTTTCTTTCACGCATTTCAGGCTCATTGTTTATATCTTTATTAGTAGCTCCTTCAGATATAAAGAAGTATCTAAGATTATCATAGTCTGTTTCTAGTTGGTCTAGTATTTTATCTAGCTCGTATATCTCTGAGCGTAGAGAGTCATTTGTTTTTTGTCCGTGTTTACCACCAAAAGCTAATCTTTTTATTCTTTCTTTTGCAGCCTTTTCTCTAGCTTCAGCTGCCTCTCTGTCTAGTGTTGGCTGGCCTTCCATTTTAAGAGCTTCAGACATGTAGATAGCATATGCTAGTGCATCAGCTTGTTGTCTGATAAAACGTCTTCTGTTACCATTTGCATCCTCTAGCTCTACGTACTTTATCTTTTTAGATCTTTCTGTACGCTTTACAGCATCGTTTGGATTAACTTCTTTATTGTAGTAAGTAGTGCCATCTATTTGAAATGTTCTACCATCTTCACTTATAACTTGTATGCCGCCTAGGTTGTCAGGGTCAAATGCTTCTTGTCCTTCACTTGTTGCATCTTCTTGATCTGCAATCTTATTTTCTTGCTGTTCGCCTTCCTTTACATCAAGTCTTCCCTGATTCTTTAGATCTAACTGTCTTTCTAACTCACTAATAGCTGAGTTTAGTCCTGCACGCTGTATTGGAGTAAGTTTAGTTTTATCTATCTTTTTAAGATTTTCAATCTTTTTTTCAATAGTTTCACCCGCAGTTGTTAGATACTTTTGATGCTCTTCTCTTTCTTTTGCTTTAAACTCATTTTCTTTTGCTAATGCTTTTTGTTTTAGGCTTGGAGGTAGATCCGGATCTTCTAGTACCTTCTTTATATCTTCAGAGGATTCTGCCTTATCAAACTTTTCATTAAATGCTTTTGTCTGCTCTCGTAATAGTGTAGCATCTTGTTCTGCTTTAAGGTTTCTTTGGAATGTTGCTTGTGCGTATGGATCAGATGCTAATTTATTATATGTATCAAGCGCTGCAAAGGTATCTGATGCAAGTCTTCCATAGTCTCGAATCTGCTCTTTTAATTGTTCAGCCGCTATAGGATCTACTTTTACTAATTCTTGATATGCCTTATTCATTTTCTGCTGCATATCATTTAGTCTCTTATCAACATTGAAGTCTTTAGCATCAGTTTCTCCAGGCTCTGTTTGATAGATAGAAAAATCGTCTAGTATATTATTCATGTTTAACTCCGTACCCATCATCTTATTATTAGCTGCAAGAGATTTATTAATTGTCTCTTGCATATCTTTTTGAAGATCTCCCATTCTACGAGTTCTATCTTGAACCTCTGCTCCTGTAAGTACTAGTTGATTTCTTAAATCTGCACGCTCTCTATAAGTTTGATCTTCTGCTTTACGAGCTTCTTCACCCATAAGTTTTCTAGGAAGTCCTCTAGTTTGTTCAGGTAGTGCAAACCTATCATTTACATTTTTGTATACCTGCTCTAGATTATCAATCTTATCATTTATATCAGACAGCATTTTAGACTTAGATTCACCAGCAGCCTGTTCTAAAGTAAGAGTTTCTCCTTTTTCATTTACTAGAGATATACCCATAGCTTCTGCAAACTCAGTATCACTTAGATTCTCAAAGTCATTTATCTTTTGTCTGTAAACATCATAACCTCCCATTTCTAGGGCCTGCAGTGCGTTGTATGATATTAGTTTAAACTGCTCATCTTTATATGTTTTTATATCTCCTTTTTCTTTAGCAGCTTGCATACGTTTAAGAACCTCACTACTAGCATTAGCGTATCCTAATCTTTCTGTAGTGCCATCAAAGAACCCAGTGTTTATAGCATCAGCAAGTATTTGTGCATTCTTTTTTCTCTTTGAGTGATCTCTACCTACAACAGATTGTCCTCCACCCATAATACCTCCAGTTAGTAAACCAACAAACATTGATTCTAGACCTTCTTGTGTACCAAATGTTTTAGATAAAGCATCATTTAACGCTTTACCCATGTCTCCATAGCCGTTATTCTTTAGTTTGTCTGTATGGTAACTATGTGCAAACTCTCCAGATGCAAACTGAAAACCTTCTTGGAATGCTTCTTCTACACCATTCATTGCAATAGGTTTCATTCTATTCATCACTCCTTGCCACACAGTTTCATTAGCAAACTTAGATGCAGCCTTTCTTGAAGTAGCGTCTAACACTACATCACCAGTTGCTTTTGTAGCAGCATTAAATCCTGCTACTTGTTTACCAAACATCATTAAGTTAGTACCAGCAAGAACCGGTAATTGTAATGCAAAGTTTGTATTAGCTGCAGCATAAGATACATCTTCAAATTGAGCTTTTATATCTGCAGGAACTTGACCTTCATTGTCTAATAAATTGTCTTGCATGTATCCCTCTAGCAGTGTTTGATACGTATTTTTTTGACTCTCTCTTGCTTCTACTGATGCCTCAGCTAAGGACATCATTAGACCTGCCTCAAGGACTTGAGCGGCACGCATGGTTCTGTTTAATGCGCTAGCGCCTTTTGCTAGTTTAGTACCTAACTTTGTGCCATTTACTACAGCCTTCGTTGCATTGTAAAGAGCCGTGCCTTTTGATGCGCCTCCCATACCTTTTGTTAGTAAGCCTATAGGACCTAACCCACCTGTTAGATACATGGTTGCTATAGATCCTAAAGAATATCCTAATCCATTTGCTACAGTGTCAGCCCAGAAGTTTGCGGTTCCTAACTTTTGGAACGTGCTCATTTTTTGTTCTTCCCTTGTAAGGTAGTTAGGCATATTCTCACGCATCCATTCATTCAATTTATCTACGCTTCTACCTACAGCATTATCATAGTAAGAACCTCCACTGACTAGCTCTCCTATTCCAAATATAACTCCTAGTGTGTTCTCTGCAACAGCTCCTATAGTGGTAACACCAGCTTTAGCTAAACCTCTACCCCACTGTTCAGCTGTAGATTGATTACGAGCTCGTATTTCTTCCCAATCTAGCTCTTGTCCTAGTGGTACATTATAGTCTGTAAACTTAGTTATACTATCTTTTCTACGATTAGCATACATACCAGATGTAATACCAGTACCAATCATCTGTCTTCCTATCTCACCGCCACCAAGTGTAACAGTTGGCCTTACAGCCTTTAAAGGCTCGTTAAGAAATGGGTGCATTTTTACAGGTTTGTCATCTGTGGATGTAGTAGTATCCTGTGTAGGCCCACTACCATCTAGAGGCTCTCCTAAAAATGGGTGTATTTTAACTTCTTCTGCCATATATTAGTTTGTCATTAATCTAAACGACTGCTCTCTTTCGTCTGACAGTCTAATTATTTGTTCTAACTCAGGGTCGCTAGGAGTATATGTATCTACAAGTTTACCATTTATATTATATGAACCTACACTTACAACATCTCCACCTTCATTAAAATTGTATTTTAAATGTCCTTGATATTGTCCATTTTTATTATAGAATCCTATATTAGCATCATCTAGACCTGCAACAGCTGCTCTACCATATGTCATAGACATTTTATACATAGCGTCATTAAACATTAAATCCATACCACTAGCTTCAAAATTAGATGTAGGTACTTTAACTATAATGTTTTCTCCTGTTTTTGGATCTACTGCATCAAGTTGCATTGATACTGTAGGCTCTCCTAAGTAAGGCTGCTTATCAAAAGTAACTTGTGTAACTTTTAGTTGAGTGTTTGCAGGAAGGGCATAGTCCTCTATAAGACTAGCAACACTTCCTGTACCATCTTGCTTTAATCCTCCATAGAATATTCTAAAGTTAGGATTAAGTGGGCGTTTTTCAAAAGTAGACTTGATTGCTTTTGTATTAGTTTGAGCCATTGCATCTGTCTCGCCTGGGAAGTTAGTAGATGTAGTTCCTGCAACTAGTATTTTACTATTCTTTTTAAGATAATTATCTACTAGATTGTTAGCTTTTTTAACTGCTGCTTTATTCTCAAATAGTAAATCGTCCATAGCTGACTCTAAATCTCCATATCCTAAACCTTTATCTTTAGCTAAAGCATCTAAGAATTCTCTTCCTTTACCTCTATATAAAATGGTTCCACCTTGAGCTTCAAATCCCATACCATCTTTACTATTCTCCATAATATAAGTAAGCTCTGCAGCTGACATATTAGGATTATTAAAGAATGTTCTAGCTTTATCTAACATTTCTTTTCCGGTAACACCGTTGTAGGTTTTATCCTCTATATCTACAATATCATTAAATCCAGTTGCCTCATACGCTTCTTGTAATCTTTGTTCTTGTAGATAGATATTTGCACGAGCATCTGTTATTTTATTTTGATAAGACTTTAACACTCCCTGCATTTGTTCTGGAACTCTACCATTCATTATATCCTCTGCACTTATTATAGCACCTTCTCCTATCAATCCTTGTTCTCTAGCATATTTAGTAGCCTCATTAGATACTAATAGCTCAGCCCCTTGATATGTTTCAATATAACCATTAACATCTTCAAGACTTACTCCCCCTGGATTCTGAAGTTCTGATACTCCTGTATCAAAGGATACAGCAGGAACATATTTATCTAAGGCAGACTTAAGTCCTACTAAATATTTCTGATCATAGTCTTGTATATACTCACTAAATATATTTTCATACGCAAACTTTCTAACAGCCATATCTCTTTCACTTCCTATAATACCTGAAAGAGTTTGATCTTTTAGATATTTTTGACGTGCTTGTATTTGTTCTGCTTCAGATTCTAAACCTGCTCCACTAAGAAGCTTAGTCTCTTTCTGTATTTTTTCATCTAACTGCGCAGCTAACTTATCGTTACCGTCTGCAATTGCTTTATCTCTTAAACCTACTAGTCCATTATTATCAGGATCATTTTCATCTCCATATAAACTAGCAGTTAAACGTTGTCTGATTTGTTCATCTGTAATATCAAAAGTTGTAAGATCTGTTTGCTGTGCTACTGATGCAGATACATCTGGCCTAGACATTACAGTGTTGAATATAGCCTCTACATCTTTTTTGGGAACAGTTTTGTAACTCTCTCCTACTTTAATAGTAAACGTTGCGTCAGGACCTTGACCAACTTGTTGTACAACTTGACCTCCTTCCTTAGCTGCATAGTCTTTCATAGCCTCAGACATCAATGCCTGTATATCAACATCTTTTACAAAATTGTAACCATTGAAAAAACTACCATCATCAATACTACCGTCTTCATTTCTCTGTAATCCTGAGTATCCAAAGTTAGATTTAGCAATAGCTTTATTATAAGTCAATGCATTTATATCTCCTTCGTTATATGCATCTTGTACTCTTTTTTTGTACGCTTGATACATCTCATGGTTCTGCTTTATAGGCTGATAGTTTTTATCAAACTCCCTAGCGCTCTTAGACACATCCATCATCATAGTTTCATAATCACCACGAGCAGCTCTATCTTGTAGTTGCTGTCTAGTATTTTGCTCAAGCTCCATCTTAAGAGCCTGATCTCCTTCAAAGTCTGCAGCCTGCATTTGATCTACAGCTCCTGCTATAGCATCATCAGCATTGAATGCTTGTTGAAACTTTTGTCTTTGTAGTGTGTTTATTTGTACAGATCCTGGATCTCTATAGACACTAACGTATGGTTTTAAATTATACCTGCTCATCGTCTTTTTCTTTAGGTTCATTTGTAGCCTGAACTTCTCCAAAACGTTTGTTAAATAGTTCAGCTATATCAGCATTTGTATACGGTTGACCTGTTCTAGGGTTGACCTGATTCTTTAAGAAGTTTCTTAATCTGTCTCTTTCGTAAATACCCATATCACCAGTCGCTCGTGCTAATCTTTCAGTAGCTTTATAAGACATTAGATCACCAGCTAATCCTGCTGTTCTTTCAGTAAATGAATCTACAGCTCCTAATTTTCTATCTTCATTAGCTGCAAGCTGTCTTTCTCTAAGTTGAGTATTTATCTGGTCTGCCTGCATTGCATTAGCAACGTTTCTAGCGTTAGCCTGCATTTGCATTTGAGCTTCTTGATTAGCAATTCCAATATTTGCTCTAGACTCCGCAGCAGCAATCTTTATATCACCTTCTTGTTTCTGTCTGTAACTAGCCATCTTAGCCATAATACCTGCAGGACCAGCACCGCTAGTATCTATAGATCTACTGATAGCTCTATTCTGTGCTGCATTAGACGCACGCTCAGCATTGTAGTTTACTCTATCTAAAGCAGGAGCTTTGATTCTACCCGGTGCTCCCATTTGCTCTGCTACTCTATCCTTCTTAAAGAATGCATATGCAGGTGCGATAAGCTGTCCTACACCAGCAGCTATTGCTAGTCCAGGTACATCTCTATTTAATCTCTTTAAAGCTTTCTTTTCTAAATCTGTTAACTCTTGACCAGAGTTTGCTTTATCTATAACATTTTTATCTTCTTGAGGTAAGTTATCATATGCTGCAGATTTTTCTGCATCTACTTTGTTAGGATCATACACCATCTTGTCCGGCACTGGTATAGGCTTAGGCTCTATAAAATTAAACTCAAAGTTTTCATCAGGAACTCTTTCTTCAGTAGCATTATTAGTAACTGGGGTATTAGTAACTGGTGCAGGCTCAGACTCAGGTTCTTCGCTTGGTTTTGTATATGTACCAGTTAGCATATTATATTCAAACCCTTTATTTATCATATTTTCATGATTTATCTGTTCTCTAGTAGGCTCTGCCTGGGGAACCATATTGCTCATGTTAAGACTTTGATCAAATGGCGCTGTTACAAAAGGAGATCGAGTCATAATCCCTCCATTATCATACATCTTATATCCACCAGCGCCTAACTTAACATCGTCAGGGTCTCTACCAGCTTTCTCTTCTTGCAGCTTAGCTAAGTAATCAATCTCACCTTGCGTTCCACCATTCTTTAGTAAGTCTTTATGTCTTTGTGCAAATGACTTACCTCCTAGCTTTAAATGTTGCGAGAAGAAGTAATCGTTTTTACCACCATTTTTCATAGTTACTTTATCCATTGTTTCATCACCCTCAACTTCAGTGTTAGGGTCTATCATAATACCACCCTGCTCATGACTTCTACCTTTGAACTCTATAGCATCAGAGCCTGGTATAGGTTTAGCTACACCACCTGGTAATTTTACGCCGCCATTTCTATTTTTAACAACTGGTTTACGCATTGGAACTCCATAAGGATCTCTTACAGTAGATGCACCTGCCTCCATAGGAGATAACATTAAACCTGGCAATCCTGCAAATCTACCTAAACCATGAAATGCTTTATCTAACAAAGCTTCTTTAGCTATAAACTTACCAGTCTTAGCTAAAGTACCTGTTTTTTCAGGTCCTTTAAATCCAGCCATTGTTCCTTCTTTAGCTAAGTAATCAGCTGCATCTCTTTGCATTTGTAAAGAGCCGTATCTAGTTTTATCTTCTGCGCTCATAGGAGTAGCCATTCTCTTGCTTGCCATATTCTGTAGCATGCCCGGCATTTGTACTCCCCCTGTTTGATAGTATCCACCATATCTAGCTATATCAGCACCCATGTCATACCCTGAATACATTCTTGATTTAAGAGCTTCTAGCTTTTGAGCGGTAGCTATCTTCTGCTCATCTCTTTCTTTTTTCTTTTCTGCTTTATTCATTTCTCTTCTTGCTTTACCTCTCGATATTAAACCTTTACCTAGGCCATACACTGCCCCACCTATTGCACCAGCCGCTGTTCCTAGTGGTCCTAAAGATGATCCCATTAATGCAGCAGTAGTCATAGCCGCACCAATACCTGTACCAACACCTGATAATCCAGATCCAATAGTTTCACCTGTATTCATTGTGGTAGCATCTTGATCATCTGATGCCATCTTAATACCTTCACCTGCAAGTGACGCAATAGCACCAATACCACCAGGTCCTATACCACCTACTAGTCCTTTACCCGCACTAGCTCCGGCTCCTGCTGCACCTGAAACCAAATCATCAGCTCCAGTTGCTACTACGTTTTGAGCTGTCTGTTGTCCAAAATTCATAGCTTGATTTTGACCAAGTCCATATAAAGAGCCTGTTAAATTTTGACCAGTAGTCTCTATAGCTTTAGCTCCTGCTTCTGGTAATACCTGGCTAGCAAGAATATTACTTACTTCATCAGCACTAGCTTTTGTTCCTACAGCTGCAAGCTGTTTAACTCCGTCTTCTCCTAGCTTTTCTAAATACTTACTTCCTTTTTTAGAAGCCCCTCTTGCTTTTAACTTATCAAACACTCCAAGCTCCTCTGCCTTTTCTACGCCTTGACCTAACGATTGCTCTATACTATCTATAGTAGCTTGCTGCTTAGCCATATTAGCTTCGGCTTCATCCATATATTTAGTAGATGTCCTAGTCTCTTCTAGCTCTTGTTCTAAAGCTTTTACTCTAGCTTTATCAGCTTCTTGATATGTAATAGCGGCTGTTTCTGGAGAACCCGGTATAGTGTTAGCACCGTACATTGGAGGTGTAGCTAACCCACCTGCTTGATACTTACCGCCCTCTTGTTTCTTGCGCAATGCTGGTGCTACATCTTTATAGTTTTTTGCAAAGTATGTTGCATCTTCTACACGATCAAACTTAATAGCTTCATTCTTTCTGGGACCTGTGTATTGTAAAGTACCATCTACATCTTGTATGTTTGGTATAGCAAACTTACCATAACTACCCATGTGATGAGTTCCTGTTCTACCATCACCAAAATTATATGATTTATCAGTTGGCTTTATCATTCGTGTTATAGCTGGATTATTACCAAACTGATTCTCCATAGCAATCTTTGCCTTCATCATACCTCTCATACCACCATCTTGATATTCAT
>Ga0209645_1000335_pt1 | contig 25151 bp, 10 predicted proteins | sample ETNvirenome_6_30_FD_184070 | JGI IMG/M metagenome (GOLD analysis project Ga0209645, IMG submission 184070) | Marine viral communities from the Pacific Ocean - ETNP_6_30 (SPAdes) (version 2) | ecosystem: Environmental > Aquatic > Marine > Oceanic | place: Pacific Ocean | collected 2013-06-19
CGATAACAAGTGGGCTGTTGCAGAATATCCTAAAGAGCTAAAGCGAATTAAAAGTATATTTGATTGGCAAACGTATCCCGATGAATTTAAAAGTAAGTGGGAAGGTTATATTGACGAAGAGTTTAACAGACGTGATGGCGGGCATTGGTTTTATAATAAGGGGGTCCCTACTTATATTACTGGCACTCACTACATGTACTTGCAGTGGAGTAAGATTGACGTTGGACATCCAGACTACCGTGAAGCAAACAGAATATTCTTTATTTTCTGGGAAGCATGTAAGGCTGACAAAAGAAGCTACGGAATGTGCTATCTTAAAAACAGACGGAGCGGATTCTCATTTATGGCATCAGGAGAGACAGTCAACATGGCAACAATATCAAGTGATGCTAGATTCGGTATCTTGTCAAAAACAGGTGCTGATGCAAAAAAGATGTTCACGGATAAAGTCGTACCCATCTCGGTCAACTACCCGTTTTTCTTCAAACCTATACAAGATGGTATGGATAGACCGAAGACTGAATTGGCATATAGGGTTCCTGCTTCTAAGCTAACCCGTAAATCAATACAGTCGCAAGAAAAGCAAATAGAGCTTGAAGGTCTTGATACAACTATTGACTGGAAAAACACGGGCGACAACTCTTATGATGGTGAAAAGCTTAAACTACTTGTGCACGACGAAAGTGGTAAGTGGGAAAGACCTGATAATATTCTAAACAACTGGCGTGTTACTAAAACAACACTGCGACTAGGTTCTAGGATTATTGGTAAGTGTATGATGGGATCAACATCTAATGCGCTTGATAAAGGTGGTGACAACTTTAAAAAATTATATACCGATTCGGATGTTACTAAGCGAAATTCGAACGGCCAAACAAAGTCTGGATTATATTCTCTTTTTATTCCAATGGAATGGAATTACGAAGGATTTATAGATGAATATGGTCAGCCGGTTTTTAACACACCTGAAAAAGACGTTTTAGATCCGTTTGGAGACGTTATTGAGCAAGGTGTTATAGATTACTGGGATAACGAAGTTGAGGGTCTTAAACAAGACCAGGACGCTTTAAATGAATACTATCGCCAGTTCCCTCGTACGGAAGAACACGCATTTAGAGATGAAACAAAAAATAGTTTGTTTAATCTCGCTAAAATATACGAACAGATTGATTATAACGAAGATCTGCGTAATACTAATGTTATAACTACTGGTAACTTCCAGTGGGTAAACGGTGTAAAAGATACAAAAGTTGTATTTATGCCAACGCCTCAGGGTAGATTTAAAGTTTCTTGGATCCCAAGCGCAAATCTGCAAAACAGGCAAATAGTAAAAAATGGTGTTAGATACCCGGGTAATGAACACGTCGGCGCATTTGGTTGCGATAGTTACGACATTTCAGGAACTACCGACGGAAAGGGTTCGAAAGGAGCTTTACACGGACTCACTAAATTTACTATGGAAGATGCACCACCAAGTACATTCTTCCTCGAATATATAGCTAGGCCGCAAACCGCGGATATCTTTTTTGAAGACGTATTGATGGCCTGTGTGTTTTATGGTATGCCAATATTGGCTGAGAACAATAAACCTAGATTGCTTTACCATTTTAAAAGAAGGGGGTATAGAGGTTATTCAATGAACCGGCCCGACAGATTATGGAACAAGCTTTCTGTAACAGAAAAAGAAATAGGTGGTATACCAAACTCTAGCGAAGATATGAAGCAAGCTCATGCTGCTGCAATTGAAATGTACGTAGATAAGTACGTTGGTTTAAACGCAGAAAATGAGTATGGTAATATGTATTTTAATGATACATTAAACGATTGGTCAAAATTCAATATTAATAACCGTACTAAATACGATGCGTCGATTAGTTCGGGCTTAGCTATTATGGCTTGTAATAAAGAATTGTACAGACCTGTTGCTAAATTAGAAAGAAAAAAATTGAATCTCAATATAGCGAGATACCGCCAAAACGGGTTTACTTCAGAAATAATAAAATAATTTATGGCTAACTCAGTTATAAACAGTGCTTTTCCTAGCCAGGTCGTAAGTGACACTGAGAAAATGTCTTCCGACTATGGGCTTAAGGTTGCAAGAGCTATTCAAAACGAATGGTTTTCAAGCAATTCTGGCACGTCTCGATATAGAAGCAACCAAAACACATTTCATAATTTAAGGTTGTACGCGAGAGGAGAGCAAAGCATACAAAAATACAAAGATGAATTATCGGTAAACGGCGATTTATCTTATTTAAACCTAGATTGGAAGCCGGTGCCTATCTTGTCTAAATTTGTAGACATTGTGGTTAACGGTATTGCCGAAAGATCATTTGATCTAAAAGCATATTCGCAAGATCCATATGGCGTAAGCAAGCGCACAAAATATATGGAGTCTATTATTCGTGACCTGCAAACTAAAGAGCTAAACGAATTTGCGCAGAAAGAATTTGGCATGAACTTGTTCGAAAACAATCCCGAACAATTACCGGATTCAAAAGAAGAACTTGAGTTGCACATGCAGCTAAGCTATAAGCAAGGCGTTGAAATTGCGGAAGAAACAGCGATTAATACATTGCTTGACGGTAACAATTATGGTTTAACCAAAAAGCGTTTGTATTACGACTTAACAACTTTAGGTATTGCTGCGGTTAAAAACAGCTTTACACAATCGGAAGGTGTTAAGGTAGAGTATGTTGATCCAGCATATTTAGTGCATTCTTATAGCGAATCACCTTATTTTGAAGACATATATTATGTAGGTGAAGTTAAGTTTGTGCCGCTAAACGAATTAAAAAAGCAATTCCCCGACTTAGACGAGGGTGCTTTAGAAAAAATACAGCAACAAGGGACTAAAAATTATAGCGCTGGTTATGATCAATCGTTGACTAACTATGATGTACGTGACCATAATGTTGTGCAGGTGTTGTACTTTAACTATAAGACTTACATGAATGAAGTATATAAAGTTAAAGAAACATCTACGGGTGCCTCTAAAATTATTGTAAGAGACGATCAGTTTGATCCGCCTGTTGAGGTTATGGAAGGCCAATACGGTAAAATGGCTCGCTCATTAGAAGTATTGTACGAAGGTGTGCTTGTGTTGGGCACAGACATGCTGCTTCAATGGGAAATGGCTAAAAACATGATGCGTCCTAAGAGTGACCATGCTAAGGTTAAAATGAATTATAGTATTGTGGCCCCTCGTATGTATAAAGGTAGAATTGAATCTATCGTAAGCCGTTGTACCGGTTTTGCGGATATGATTCAAATTACACATCTTAAGATGCAGCAGGTGCTAAGCAAGATGATGCCAGACGGCGTTTATATGGACGCTGACGGTCTTGCTGAAATTGATTTAGGTAACGGCACAAATTATAACCCGCAAGAAGCACTTAACATGTTCTTCCAAACAGGTTCTGTTATTGGGCGTTCATTTACCAGTGAAGGTGATATGAATCCAGGTAAAGTGCCAATACAACCGCTACAAACCGGCGCGGGTGGGCAAAAGCTACAAACACTTATCCAGACATATAACTATTATCTGCAAATGATTCGTGACGTAACGGGTCTAAACGAAGCACGTGATGGTTCTATGCCTGATTCGAGAACACTAGTTGGTGTGCAAAAGCTTGCGGCAGCAAACTCAAATACAGCTACGCGCCATATTCTTGATGCTGGTTTATTCTTAACAGCGGAGACTGCGGAATGTTTATCTTTGCGTATTTCTGATATTATTGAATTTGATCCTGCACGTGAGGCGTTTATACAAAAAATTGGTGGCCATAATGTAGCAACATTAGGGGAGCTTGAAGATTTGCACTTGCATGATTTTGGTATTGTGCTAGAACTTGCACCGGATGAAGAAGAAAAAGCATTGTTGGAAAACAATATACAAACAGCCCTTTCGGCCGGTCTTATTGATCTTGACGATGCAATTGATATTCGCGAAGTACGAAACCTAAAACTTGCTAATCAATTGTTAAAGCTACGCCGTAAAAAGAAAGGCGAGCGAGACCAAGCGATGCAACAACAAAATATGCAGGCACAAGCGCAAGCAAACGCACAGGCACAACAAGTTGCGGCGCAGGCAGAAATGCAGAAAGACCAGGCGGCTTTCCAAACAAAAGCGCAGCTTGAGCAAATTAAAGGGCAAATTGAGCAACAACGCATAGATAAAGAGGTTGAGGCTAAGATGCAGCTAATGCAACTTGAGTTCCAATACAATATGCAGCTAAAAGGCGTTGAGGTTGATGCGGCTAAGTCTAAGATCAAAGAAACAGAAGATCGCAAAGACGAAAGAACTAAAATACAAGCATCGCAGCAAAGCGAGCTTATTGAGCAAAGACAAAAGGAAACACCTCCAAAACGTTTTGAATCAGGAGGTAATGACATCTTAGGCGGTGGTTTCGGTTTAGGAACCTTTGAACCTAAGTAATAATATATTTGTACAATTTTATAATATTATATCATGAGTGAAGAAACTAACACCACATCGCCTGTGTCAACGGGTGATGATGGAATTATTAAAGTAGACCTAAGAGCAAATGCCGTTCAAGAGCAAAGCGCAGATGAGGTTCCTGTACGCGACGAACCCGCAGCTGGCGAAGAAGTACCAGTCGAAAACGTCGAAGAAACAAATGCAGAATCTGCCGGAGAAGAAAGCCCCGTTCAAGATGAACAGCCCGCTGCAGAAGTACAAGAAGTAGAAGAGCCTGTATTACAGGAAATTACTGAAGAAGAGGTTGAACAAGCGGCTGAGCAACTGGAAGAAGAAGTTGTTGAAGCTGTTGAGGAAGCAGCACAATCGGGTGTTGAGCTTCCAGAAAATATTCAAAAAGTTGTAGACTTTATGAATGACACGGGCGGCACATTAGAAGACTACGTGCGCCTTAATACGGATTACGGCCAGCTAAACGAAGATCAATTACTTCGCGAATACTACCAAGCTACTAATCCGCATTTAGACAAAGAAGATATTGATTTTATGCTTGAAGACAAGTTTTCCTATGAGGAAGACGTTGACGACGATCGTGAAATCCGCCGTAAGAAAGTTGAGCGTAAACAAGCACTAGCAAATGCGCAAAGCCATCTTGAAGGCATGAAGTCTAAATATTACGAAGAAATTAAAGCGGGTTCTCGTTTGAACCCCGAACAGCAAAAAGCGGTTGAGTTTTTTAATCGCTATAATAAAGAGAGTGCAGAAACTGCTGCCATGGCTGAACGCCAAGCAACGCGTTTTAAAATGGAAAGCGATAAAGTATTCGACAAAGGTTTTCAAGGGTTTGATTACAAAGTCGGAGACAAAACTTATCGCTTTAAAGTTAAAGACGCTGAGCAGGTTAAAAGTACCCAAAGCGACATTAATAACTTTGTCAAGAAGTTCTTGAATGAAAAGAATGAAATGTCAGATGCTAAGGGTTACCACAAATCATTGTTCACTGCCATGAACGCCGACCAAGTTGCTCAACACTTTTATGAGCAAGGCAAAGCCGATGCAATGAAAGATAGTATGGCACGCACGAAGAACGTCAATATGGATCCGAGAGGGACTCATGAAAAAGTTACGACTGCAAACGGGTGGACCATCAGAGCGGTAAACGACGGTGAAAGCACTTCTAAACTCAAGGTTAAGTTTAAAAAATAATTCATTAAAAAATAATTAAACAATGAGTTTTGCAACGTCGCCAAGTACTTTGGCTAACTTAGCTCACCTAACTCCACGTCCTGTTAAGGGCTTGTTTGGTGACAACTATTTGTCTGTGGCTGACATGGACTTTACACAACAATTCCTTCCTGAGGTATACGAGAAAGAAGTAGAGCGCTTCGGTAATCGTACAATCTCCGGATTCTTGCGCATGGTTGGTGCAGAAATGCCTATGGCTTCTGACCGCGTGGTATGGCAAGAGCAAGGACGTCTTCACATCGCATATGACGACGTAACTGTCGATGCTGATGGTGATGCACTTACTTTGCCTTCTGGCCACTTAATCGGCGCAGGTATGACTTTGGTAGTATCTAAAGGATACGTTACGCACAAAGCATACGTTACTTCTGTATCTGGTACTACTGTAAACATCGCTGTTTACGATACTTCAGATGCTAACTTGAGCGCTACTTTTGATTCAGCTACTGATGCAAAAGTATTCGTTTACGGTTCTGAGTACACTAAAGGATCAAGCGGTGCTGGTAATTCTATCGACGCTTCTTTCACAACTTTTGACAACAAACCAATCATCTTGCGCGACAAGTACAATGTGAAAGGTTCTGATGTTGCTCAAATTGGTTGGGTTGAAGTAACAACTGAAGCTGGTACTTCTGGTTACCTATGGTACTTGAAGTCTGAGCACGAGTCTCGTCTACGTTTCGAAGACTACCTAGAAATGAGCATGGTTGAAGCTGAGAAAGCTCAGTCTACTATCAACCAAGGTTCTGGATTCGGTAACACTGCTCAGATTGAAGGATCTGAAGGTTTGTTTGCTGCTCTAGAGTCTCGCGGTTTGGTATTCAACGACCAAGACTTTAACAACACTACTGGTTTGACTGGTTTGGGTGACTTCGACGTTATCCTTCAGGAATTGGATAAGCAAGGTGCTATCGAAGAGAACATGATGTTCTTGGATCGTCGCACTGCTTTGGATGTTGACAACATGCTTGCTCGCGCTAACAACTACGGTAGCGGTGGCACTTCTTACGGTGTGTTTGACAACTCTGAAGATATGGCTTTGAACCTAGGATTCTCTGGTTTCCGTCGTGGTTCTTACGATTTCTACAAAACTGACTGGAAATACTTGAACGACTCTACAACTCGTGGTAGCATTGCTGACATCGAGGGTGTTATTGTTCCTGCAGGTACTTCTACAGTATACGACCAAGTGTTGGGTCAGAACATTTCTCGTCCATTCTTGCACGTGCGTTACCGCGCTTCTGAAGCAGAAGATCGTCGCATGAAGTCTTGGGTGACTGGTTCTGTAGGTGGTAACTACACAAGCGACGCTGATGAAATGAACGTACACTTCCTTTCTGAGCGTGCACTTTGTGTTCAAGCTGCTAACAACTTCGTATTGTTGAAGAAAACTACTGCCTAATTAGCATAGTTATAATATTGCCCTCGCCCTTGTGGCGGGGGTAATTATTACCTTTATTTAATTTTATTATATCATGGCACAAGCTAAAAAACCTGCGGCTAAAAAAGCTGCACCAAAAACTACACCCGCGCCTGCGGTTGTTGAACAAACAGTGGCTGCACCTGTAAGTGCACCTACACCACCTCAAGATACTTGGGAATATAAAGATCGTTTATACGAAATTACTTCTGGTCGTAAACCCTTAGTGTTTACATTGCCGACAGTACACTCTTCACGAACGCCTTTATTATTTTTTGATAAAGAAAAAGGCTATCAACGTGAATTACGCTATGCAACTAATCAGTCTTCACCTTTTGTAGATGAACAAGAAGGAACTGCAACATTAGGACGCATTGTGTTTAGAGACGGTATTCTTCGCGTACCAAAAGAAAATATAGCACTGCAAAAAATGCTTTCTTTGTACCACCCTTATATGCTTGATGGACGTATAATGGAATATAAGCCAGAGCAGATCGCTGAAAACGAAACCGACTGGATTGAACTAGAGCTTGAAGCAATGACAGTTGCTAAATCTATGGATGTAGATGAAGCTGAGGCAATCTTAAGAGCTCAATACGGCTCAAAATCGGTATCTGAGGCCTCTTCTAAGGAGCTTAAACGCGATTTACTTATATTTGCTCGTCGTCAACCTAATTTGTTCTTAGATTTAGCGAATGACGATAACGTAATGTTGAGAAACATCGGTATTCGAGCAACAGAAATGGGAATTGTTGTGTTATCACAAGATCAACGAACCTTTACGTTCGGAAGTAACGGACGAAAATTGTTGACAGTACCATTTAATGAACACCCATACTCAGCTCTTGCTGCTTACTTTAAAACAGATGAGGGCATGGAGGTATTACGAGCCGTAGAGAAACAGCTATAATACATACTTTTTGTGATTAGGCTGCTGTAACAGGCGGCCTAATTACATAATATAGATAAATAAATAAAAAATGGCAGTAAGCGTAGATACAGTATACCAAAGAGTATTAGCTATCCTTAACAAAGAACAACGTGGTTACGTAACACCTCAAGAATTCAATTTGTTTGCCAACCAGGCGCAGATGGACATCTTTGAGCAATACTTCTACGACATCAACCAGTTTGGCCGATTGCACGGTAACGATACTGAGTATTCAGACATGCTTAATATTCTAAACGAAAAGATAAACATTTTTGAAAAGAATGCAAACATGACGTATTCAAACAACTATTGGAGCGAACCAAGCGACCTATATCGCATGGGTACGATAGTTTATAATGACATTGAAGCAGAAAGAATAAACGCAAATGAATACTTATATATTAATGCATCTCCGCTTACAAAACCCACGAACGATAGACCAATCTTTATTGCTAGCAATAATGGTTATAAAGTCTATGGAGCGTCCGAATTAACTACGGGTGTATCGTGTAATTATATTAAAAAGCCAGCAAAGGTAGACTGGGCCTACCAAGAAATCGCAGGTCGAGCGCTTTATAATGCAGGCGCACAAACAGATTTTGAATTGCACATCTCTGAAGAAACAGAATTGGTATACAAAATACTACAACTTGCCGGGCTTTCTATTAAAGAACTACAGGTTTACCAATTAGGTAACCAAATGGAAGTTCAAAATACTCAACAAGAAAAAGCTTAATAAATGGGACTAATAAACGAAACGCAAAAAGCTTATTACCAGGGCGCGGATAACAACTGGAATAGCGGCGACGAAAATTACGGTGATTATCAGTTTATTACCCTAAAAGATATTGTAAACAATTTCATTATTGCTTATGTGGGCGAAGATAAGATTATTTCTAAAATCAAACGAACCGATGTTGCATTTCATGCTCAGCGTGCTTTACAAGAATTCTCGTTTGACACACTTCCCTCAGAAAAAGCATTAGAAATAGAACTAGGGCCAGCATTAGAAATGATACTGCCCCAAGATTACGTTAACTATGTTAGATTTTCATGGACAGATGATGAAGGTGGGGAGCACATCATTTACCCTACGCGAGATACAAGCAATCCAAGCGCAATCACGCAAGATTCCGATTACGAGTATACGTTCGATAACGCGGACGATCTCGTCTATGCCAATAAATCCGAAACACTTAAAAACTTTGAAGGTGCGGATGCGGCGGCAGCGAGCGGTAAAAAACTAGACCTCAGCACGTCGGAGCTGTTTAATTTATACCGCTTTGGCCGCAGATACGGTTTGGATCCAGAAAGATCACAAGCTAACGGAATATTTTATATTGACAAGTTAAAGGGCATTGCGCACTTTAGCTCGAATTTAGTTAACAAAGTTATAACTCTAAAATACATTAGCGACAGCCTTGGCACAGACGAAGAAATGAGAGTGCACAAGTTTGCTGAAGAAGCTATGTACAAATATATTGCTCATGCTATTCTGGCAACAAGAGCAAACACTCAGGAATACCTTGTCGCGCGTTTCAAAAAAGAAGCGTTTGCAGCCAAAAGAACAGCTAAGCTGCGTATGTCTAATCTTAAAATTAGCGAGCTTGCACAGGTAATGAGAAATCAGTCTAAATGGATTAAACACTAATACATGCCAAAGTTAAAGCACAATTTTGTCCAGGGCAGAATGAACAAGGATCTCGACGAGAGACTTGTGCCCAACGGCCAATATCGTGACGCTTTGAATATCCAGATATCTACATCGGAAGGTTCAGACGTCGGCGCTGTTGAGAACATATTAGGTAATACGCTAATAAACAAAAGAACATCAGGTAATGCAACTTGGAATTCTAATTTTGGGCTTGGCAGCAGTGCTGAATGTATTGGCGCAATTGCGGACTCTCAAAACGAAAAAATATATTGGTTCATAACAAGTAGCAGTGTTGACGCTATTGTAGAGTATGACCAAAGCACAGGTATTATTGCACCAATCCTTGTTGATACGGGTAGCGAGCTAAACTTTAGTACTGATTACTATATAACCGGTGTTAATGTTTTTGAAGGACTGTTAGCTTGGACGGACAATTTAAACGAACCTAGAATTATAAACATCGAAACGTTTAAAGCTGGATCTACGCAAAGCGGTGCTACGCTTAATACACATACGACTGTTTATGGAAGATCTTTTATTGCAGACGATATAACTGTTATTAAAAAAGGCCCTCGAAGCGCGCCTACTTTAGACATGGAAGCCAGCCGCCGAGCTGGGTCAGGCGGTACAGGCATTAGTCCTAAGACTATAGACTTTAACTTTAGAAACCCGTTTGTACAAACAGGAGATAGTGTAACACTTACCTTTACCGGTGGGCTTGCTTGGCAAGTGGGCGATATTATTGTTTTAGATGCTAGTAAAACAAACGATGATAATTTTGAAGATGAATTTAGGGTAAGAATAGAAATTACAGCTATTAACGGATCTGTAGTTACAGCTAATATTGTTAGTATATCTTCTAATTTGCTTGACTTTACATATACTTGGTCCGCGCTTTTAGAAGAAGATCCACCTATGTTTGAATTTGAGTTTGTTCGGTTTGCTTATAGATGGAAATATAAAGATGGACAATATTCAACTTTTTCGCCCTTTTCTAAAGTAGCGTTTCTTGGTGACTCTTTTGGCTATAACTCGTCGCATGCGCATAACATAGGCATGTCTAACAACCTTAGAAAGCTTGTAATAGAAGACTTAGACGATGGTGTAACACCCGATGTAGAACACATTGAAATTTTATTCAAAAAGACTAACTCGCCTGCAGTATATAAAGTAGATGATATTCCTATAACCACTAGTGATTATGAAATTACAACTGAGCTTATTGGTAACATATTGCCGTCTAGTCAAATACTCAGACCCTGGGATAATGTACCTAGAAAAGCACTGTCACAAGAAATTATTGGCAATAGGTTGGTTTATGGTAATTATCTACAAAACTTTAATCTAAAAAACAGCAGTGACGTAGACATTTCTCCTGCATTTACTATTTCAAAAACATCCACTGCGCATGGGAGCGTGGGTGATCCTAGGGAGTCTATAAAGTCAATGCGCACATACCAGCTTGGTATTGTTTACGGCGATAAATATGGCCGCGAAACACCTGTATTTACTTGCGACACAGGGGCTATTTCAATACCTAAATCAGACGCAAAAAACAGAATATCGCTAAGTACAACTATATCAACAGATGCACCAGCGTTTGCAGACTATTTTAAAATATTCATTAAGGATATTTCTAATGAATATTATAATATGGCCTTAGATAGATTTTACAAATCTGACGATGGCAACGTATGGTTATCTTTCCCTTCTGCTGAAAGAAATAAACTTAGAGAGGGCGGATTTTTAATACTTAAAAAAGAGCACGACACAACCAATGCAATTGACGAAGAAGCTCGCTTTAAAGTATTAGATATTTCCAACGAAGCACCGGAAGATATTGTTCAAGAACGTGTCCAGGTGGCTCAGCACGCTGTAAAGCTTTTAGCGTCACGTCCAGAAAAAGGCTGGAAATACCTTAAATTTGCAGGGCCGTTTAGAGACGATAATCAAAACTTTTTTGAGGCATTTACCGAAGACATATATGTAAGGGTATGGAAGGCTGGAGAAAGTGGTAGTGATTACTATAGAATCAAAGAAGGTGGCTTTACGGGAAAAACTCAAACCATATCCAGCGTTGATTATGCTGAATACGAATTATTTTTAGAAGAAGGATGGGGAGACGACGCAGGCTTTTTATTCGACCTTGCGGCGAACGACGAATTTAATTGTCAGCTCTACACATATAAAAGTATATTTAAGAAAGAGTACAAGGGTAAGTTTTTTGTTAAAATTAGAAGAAACCCCGCCTTTGACGAGTATATTATAAATAATCTTGTGCAGCTAGATCCTGCATACGATAAAATATATAATTCAAATGTATTCTTTATAGAGCACCCAGTAGATCCAGATGACGCGATTACCGGAGATGATTCTTATAGCTTTGCAGACTATGGTGTCTCCACCACCACGGCTCAAGCCGCTTATTTGCCTCAAAAAGATAATGATAACTTCTATGTATATTATGCTCCATTTGCTGATGGCGTTGATACTGGTGGGAACTTAGACACATCACCTGCGTCTGCATCAGCACCAACCGGGCAGCCATGGTTTGATGATGGTTTAAAGGCTGGTAATTTTATTAAGTTTGTTAACGATGGGGCTGGCCATTATTATAAAATAGATTCAGTAACCACCACGGTAGAAATTAGAAATCAATCTAGTGCATCAAACGGTAGCTTAGAGCCAAATGACGTGGCTATATACAAGCGTGTTTATTTCACAGAGGACGTTATTAACGATCCGGCCAACTGGACTACGACATATAATGCCAGTAGATATAACTTTGAAATATTTGAAAGAAACTACAATTGGGATCGCATTCTTACAACCGATAATACCGTTCTTTCTTCATCAAACCCGGCAATTTTTGAAACAGAGCCAGCTGAAGCTATAGATATTGATATTTATTACGAAGCTTCAAATGCTATTGCAATAGCCAATCATAGCTCAGCTCAAACTTTAGATTATTTTAATTGTTATAGTTTTGGTAATGGCGTAGAGTCAAATCGTATACGCGACGACTTTAACGCACCTACGATTGATAAGGGCACGAAAGCATCGTCTATTATAGAAACACCGTATAAAGAAGAGCGTAAAGGGTCCAGCATGATATTTTCAGGATTGTTTAACTCTATCAGCGGTGTAAACGATCTAAACCAATTCTTAATAGCTGAAAACATTACAAAAGATTTTAATCCGTCCCACGGTACAATCCAAAAATTGCATGCTAGAGACGGTGATTTAGTAACAATGCTAGAAGACAAAATATTCCGTGTTTTAGCAAATAAAGACGCATTATTTAACGCTGATGGAAACGCCAACGTCACTTCTAATAACAATGTGCTTGGGCAAGCGGTGCCGTACGCGGGAGAGTTTGGTATATCCAAAAACCCCGAATCGTTTGCATCGTATGGTTTCAGAGCTTACTTTACAGACAAAGCAAGAGGAACTGTAATTAGACTATCTAGAGATGGTATTACAGAGATTGCTGATAAAGGCATGTCTGATTACTTTGAAGACAAGCTAAAAACAGCATCAAAAGCTTTAGGTGGATATGATGACCGTAACGGCGGATATGTATTAGCTATTGATGATGAGAGCACTATATTTAAAGAAAAAGCTGACGGCTGGGTTTCTCGTTTGAGCTTTTACCCCGAGGCATCGATTTCTTTAAATAATGAGTTTTACACGTTTAAAGACGGAGAGATGTGGGAGCATTCTAACTCAACCCGTTCAAACTTTTACGGCACTCAAGAAAAAACAAGCATTACGCCTTTATTTAACGATGCACCTTCTAGTATTAAAAACTTTAAAACTTTGTCGTACGAGGGAGATGCTGGTTGGGTAGCCTTTGTGGATACAGACCAACAAGATGGCGAAGTTGAAGCGTGGAAAAAGAAAGAAAACCTTTACTTTAATTACATTAAGGGATTGGCTACTACGATAAGCGATATGGACACGGCGGAATTTGCTATACAAGGCTTAGGTGAAGCGGAGTCCGTAACAGATAATCAGGATACAATAACAATTGATTTACCGCATGTAAACGATTCCGTGCAGGTGGGAGACCAGGTGTATTACCAAAATAGCAGCAATAATATATTGTTAATAGGCGCAGTTACCGCAATAGGTGCTACATCAATTACAATTAGCAGAGATACACAGAATGATGATCCAGATGGGGACTTCATATTCTTTGTTAAAGACACTGAAAAGAACACCTCTGGTATTATTGGTTACTATGCTTCTACTAAGATGGAAACCAGTAGCGGCGAGAAAAAAGAGCTCTTCGCAGTTAACTCTGAAATATTTATCAGCAGCGAATAATACGTAATAATAACTTATAACTAATAAAATAAAAATGTTAATAGATAGTGTAATTCAAGGTGGCGTAGGCATTGCCTCTGGGATTATCGGGCACAAGCGCAGAAAGCAAGAACAAGCAGACGCGCAGAAGCAGTTCGACATGAATATGGCCCGTTACCAGAATCAAGATCTATCTAATCCATATGCAAATATGGAAAACGTCTACGAAGACCTTACGGTAAATACGCAGGCAGCAGATTTTACAGCCCAGCAGCAAGCTCAGGGTATGGCTAATACTATGCAAGCTATGCAAGGCGCAGCCGGTGGATCTGGTATTGCAGCTCTTGCGCAAGCCATGGCAAATCAACAATCTCAAAACGCACAGCAAGCATCAGCGGACATTGGCCGTCAAGAGGCGAGTAATCAAGCAGCAACCGCCCAAATGGCTGGACAGCTTCAATCTATGGAGCGTGAGGGTGATATGCTATCACGTCAAATGAAGCGCGAACAATACGAAACAGAATTAGGAATGAGCCAGCAGCGATTAGCAGCAGCGAACATTGCAAGGCAAGAGGCTACTCAAGCAATTGTTGGCGGTGTAGGTCAAGTTGCAGGTGCGGCATTAAAAGCTAACCCAGCATTTGCGGCTCAAGGTGCAATGGCGGCCGCTGGTGAAGGCCCGGCTGGCTTTGTAGGCAACTTGTTTAAGTAAAATATTATGGCTAAAAGAAGACAATCCGCTTCAGCATCGTTGATACAAGGTGCAGGCATGGTAGCAAAGTCGCAGGGCTTTGTTAACTATGCGGAAGCCATTAAATCCGCAGATCCAGGGCAAGGCGAAAACTTTTATATAAAAGAAAAGGAACGCAAAGAAGCTACTAAATCTAGAGTAAATGGCTACATAAACAATATGAAGTCTAATATTGATTTAGACGGACTAACAGCTGAGCAAGAAGGTGCATTACGCAGCTTTTTAATGAATGAGCGTAACGTATACGCAAACGCTGCAAATGAAATAGCTAAAATAGACGATGCCTCTTCGCCTGAATACCAATATTATGTTGACATTATGAACGGTGTAAATCGTAGTTTTGCAACATTATCCGAAGAGCTTAAAACATACAGAGAGGCTAAGACTACTTATGCAGAAATGCATCAAGCTGATATTTATTCTAATGCTGCAAGTGGTGATGAAATCCAAATGGCAGCATCATTGTACGGGTTAGATCCAGAAGTTCCTGCAACATTTTCAGTAGGCAGAGGCGGACATCTTCAATTTGAAGTCAATGGGCAAATGCAATCTTATAAAGATTACAAAGAGCCAATGATGAAGGATTATAAAACAATGGATGCTCTTCTTCAAACTACAAATACAATTTACAGCAACGGACAAAAGCTTACCGATACAAAAATAAACCAGCTTGGCCTGCAAATAGAAGGCATGCTTGCTAATCCAGAAACAATTAAGTCTTTGTTGTCTGGTGATTTTGCAAGTAGCGGCATTGATTTAAGCCATATTGCTTATGACCCAAATGATGTAGCCGGAACTCGCATGCAGCTTAGAGACGCGTTATTAGACGGGTTAATTCAAGTTGCTAATGAGGGTTACAACGAAAAAGAAAGCAAAAAGAAACCCCGCGGTGGTGGTGGTCGCGGTAGAGGCGGCGGTCGCAGAAGTGGCGGCGGCAGCGGAAGTAGCAGTGCAGGTGGTAGCGGCAGCGGAGCTGAAAGCGAAATTGAAACGAGAGGCGGCGTTCCAGCGGGTAAACAAGGAGAATATGTATTAAGAGTAGACGATGCTGTTGTAACCGCAGATAACAACTTAAGACCAGATGGAAATGGCAACGAATACGGCATAGGTACGCCTTTTAGCGTGAAGAGTGTTAAATACACGCCGTATGTGTTTATACAGCCTGCTACTGATGCTAATGGTAATCCTATAGAAGGTCAAGTTACTAAAAAGTACGTGTTTAAATACACAGCAGGCGGGAGAGAACAAGCACTCACCTACAACGAATTAATGGACAAAATTTCACTAAAATAAAATTGCATGAGTCAGTTTACTAATGAGCCACCAAAAGACGAAGATCTATCAATCTTCCAATCAGTAGGCATCGACATTAAAGGAATTGAGGGAAAGCAAACGGACCTGTCACAAGAGACTCCAATGGTAGGTCCGCCTCCACCGCCCGCTGGGGATTCCAGTTCGGGCAATACTTCTTTGGGGTCACCAGAACGAGATGATGAAGCTATATTAGCTGATATAGCCAGCATGATTCAAGGGCCTATTGCACCTGAGAATCCGCTTATTACTAGAGCAAAAGCTAATAGAAAATCAGCTGCAGAGGCAAAGGCTGCGGATCTTCAAAATACAATAGATGCCCCTTTTACAGACGAAGAAAAATCCGCACCGGGATACGGAGTTGAAATCGGCGGAGGTGAGTTTGGCGTGGACGCTACAAGAGTTGCACCGGGTGCCATAAACGATGAGTGGGCATGGCTTAGTGATATTGACGCAGGCGGGTGGCAAGAAGAAGGCGTTGTTGATATTCTTAACAAAAACCTAGCAAAATTTGGTTTAGTTGCAAGAGAGAGCAAAACGGGAATTACCAATAAAGATGGAATGACGTTTAATGCCATAGAAATTGACTATTTAGACCCAAATAAAGACATCGATGGAATCATATTGAGCCAGGATAGGTTTATTGCTTTAACAACAATAAATACATTTAATGACGACCTAGATACTGGGGCGGGTGCCCAAATTGTGGCAGCGGTAGAAAAGTATGGCGATCCTGACTATTTGCAAAAGCAAAAAAACAGACTAGGCCCTCTTTATAATCAAATGATGGAGCTTGCCCAGGTTAATATACCGGAAGCCGATTTTGAAGCAGCGAACGAGCAAGCGGTTGAAGCAATTTTAAAAGACGTTGAAATTTGGCGTAAAGATAAGCGATCAAGTCGTGGTTATTTAACTAATTTTAAAATAGGCGCTAATATTCCTATCAATGACCAAGAAGGATATATTAATCTTATACAAAAACTTGCTGAAAATGATTTTAACGATGTAGCCTCAATTACAGAATTTCTTAATACTGAAGAGGGCGCTGGAATAATTAATAAAATTGCAAGTAATACGCGTGATGAGCAAATACAGATAGGCATTGATACAGCTATAGATAAACTGGCAGAAAACGCATCAAGCATTTACGGGGACGAAGAATATACAAGGCTTTTATTAGCAGCATTGGCCGATGATGAATACAAAAGAATTACATCATCGCGGGTTGAGGACGCTGTAATAAAAGAACAAGAAAATCTATTTGCCGCAAGAGACAATGCGGACGCTAAAATTGAAAAGTTTTTAGAAACACAAGACCCGTACGACAGACTTGACGCTATTCTAGCAATACAAGACGTAGAAGCACAGCGCGCTAGTGTTATGCCTGTAGTGCAAAAATATTCAGACTCTAGATTACCTTTAGAAATTATAAATAATGAAGTTGCCGGCTGGGTGCAAGATTATACTCGCTGGGACAGATTTACAAACAACTTTCAACAGCTTGGTTTTGGCGCATTATATGCTATAGGTGAAATTGATGTTGCGCTGGGTGCTGTAGACCAAGAAGTATTGGATCAAGGGTTCGCTTCATGGACTCAGCCTATAAAAGATGCTCAAGCTCGCAGAAGCAACATTAAAGAAGTAAAGGTAGGCGAGATGTTTGACTCGTGGGACAACTTTTCTAATTTTGCACTTAACGCTATTGTTGACGCTGCTCCATCTATTGCGGCTATAGCGGTTTTGAAAAAACCAGGGCTTATTGGAGTGAGTGTTGCGGCTGGTGGACAAAAGGGGGTTGACATTGCGTCACAGCGTATACAAGCTACAGAAAAAATTATTGAGCTAAATGAATATCTACAAAACGAGGAACTTTCGGACTCGGAAAAAAGTAGAGTACAAGAAGAAATAAAAGAATTTGAGCGCATTGCAAATATTTCAGAAAGCGAAAAGTTATTGTCAATGGGCGGAGCTACCGCAGCTGAATATTTGTTTGAAAGATTTGGTACATTCGAATTATTAAAATGGACTAGAAATGTAGGCAAACTAGTACCGCCTAAAACATTTAAAGGAGCAGCAGGTAAGATACTTTATGGTGGCGGTAAAGGTTTTGTTCAAGAGGGTACTACAGAAGGTTTAACAGAGCTTACAAATAATGGGTTTGATATTTATAATCTAGGTGAGGATAAAAATCTTTTTGAAAACGTAGACCATTCTTTTGTGTCTGGTGGTATTGTAGGTGGCGGTATGACCGTGAGCGCGGCACCAAGACTTATTGCAAACGGTATTACAGCAGAGCTTGCTACAAAAGAACAGCAAGAAAGACTTCAGGAAATACAACAAGAGCTTGAGGAGCTTACAAATACACAAGGGTTAGATCTTGATTTTCCTAATATACGTGTTCCTGAATCTTTAACACCTCAGTTGGGTGGTGAGGCTTTGCAGAATAGAGTGCAAGAACTTACCGGTGAAATTAGTGCTATTCAAAATGAAATATTAGATGGATACATGTCGGGCAAATTCACGCCTGAACAACTATACAATATAGGCGAGCTTAACCGCAATATTAGAGCCATTGAAAAAGATTTTACCGCGTCAATGCTTGCTTCTGGCGGCATGAGCGCTACCCAAAAAGAATCAATAAAAAGAAGCTTTGAGGAAAAAATAAATAATGCAGTTAATGAGCGCAATGCTTACTTATCTGAATTAGAAATAAGTGGAGCTGAAAATTCTTTTGACTTTGAAGCCACTACAGGATACCAAATATATTCTTCGGACATGGCTAACGGTTCGCTTAGAGGTATACTTGAAGAATTTACAAAGTTATCGCCAGAGGCGCGCCAGGCGTTATTAGACGAAGTTGCGGCTGAAAATGCCGGTCAAACACTTAGCGAAGAGCAGCTAGAAGACTTAGCGAGAGAAAAGTTTGTAGACGGCAAATACGCTGAAAGAATTGCACGAGGCAAAGAAAATGCTTTAAAATACGCTCAAAAGTACAGCGAGGAAGCTAATAAAGAAATAAACATAATTAGTGTTAACGACAAAGCAGCAGCTTTGTTTGAATTAAATAAGTTGCGCGAAGAAGGATTTATTTCACAAGCTGAGTTTGATATTGCTTCTAGAAAAGTAAACGAAGGTTCTTTTGAGGGTGTTAATTACTCAAAAAGAGGACCAAGTAATGCTGACTTTATATTAGTAAACGAAGATGCGGCAATTAAGAACAAGCGTACAGGCGTTTATGCCCACGAAGTATTGCACTCTATTGTTGCAAACGAGCTAGGGCAAAAAGACGCACAGCTGGCAGGTGAAAACCTTTTAAACTGGCTTGAACAAAACGACAATGATTTATTTGTTTTGGTTAAAGAGCGTATTGACCGCAGCTATACTGAACGTGACAACACCGGTAAGCGTGTAAAAGACGCTAATGGCGAGTTTATCAAAAATGAGGCATACTACGAAGAAGCAATGAATGCATTGTCTGACGTACTTGCCGACGGAGCTAAACCAAGCGCAGGGTTAATCACCCAGGCTAGGGTATTTATAAACTCGATGCTCGGTAAAAAGGGGCTTTCTTTAAAAAATAACGCGGACACGTATTTGTTTATACGCGACTACAATAATAAAGCGCATTTCGGCAAGAAAAGAAACGTATCCCCAAGCTTTATACGCTCTATAACACCGGGACAAGATGAAGATCAAGCTGAAGCCAGAGAAAGTGTTTCAGCCGACAGAGCCCGTCAAGCTTTAAACGAAATACAGGAAGAAGGATTCACCGGCGCGGAACCTCAGCTCTACGATATACTTAACGGTATGGTTGGAGCTCAGCTATCTAAATACAAAAACAAAGGGTTACAGATTAACGACATGGAAGAGGCGGTTGCCGACGTCGTTGCCAGAATGTACACCGAGGGTGATGTATTTAAATTCGATGGTAGAGGCCAGTTGTACGGTTTCTTGAATGGCCGTATTGCATTTAGAATCAAAGATGCATTTAAAGCAAATCCGGTTTGGGTTGAAGATTTTACAGAATCGGTAGCTGAAGAGTTGTCCGCTAAAGAAGTCAGAGAAATAGCTGTAGAGGCTGTAGAAACGACCGCTGCGGTCACGGAAGCCCCAGCTTATAAAAACCTACTAGATAGAAACGTATTGCCATCAGAAGCCGTTAAAACGCTTACTGACAAGGTTAAAAGAACCGTGCGTACCATGAAGGTACCTATGGATAAAGCAGTTTCAAAAAATGTTACCGTTAAGCCTTATATTGCTGAAATTAAAAAGGCAATGGGTAAGCAAGCTGACATTGATCTTAAAAAAGCAATGGGTGGTTTGAAAGACGGGCAGCTTAGAAAATATCTATTAAACAATAAGCGCGCTATTTTAGAAAACATGACCACAACCTATTTAATGACGGCTATGCCCAATGCTGTTCAGAAAAAGGTTGACGGTGTGTGGACATCTAACTGGCAAGGTAAAAAGATAGACAGAGAAACCGTATCAACCGACAATGCTGGTCGTACATCTGGTGCGGAAATGGTACGCAGATTACCTAATGCATCTACAAGATTATCTGACGCAGATTATCTGTCTAATTTCTTTAACGAAGACGGTTCTTTAATACGCGGTAGAAAAGAATCTTTGGCTAAAGCAATGGCTGAAGAGCTTTCTTTTGATATTATAAACAAAGAATTAAAAAATCCAAATAGTGAAATAAGAGAGGCATTTGAGCAACGTCAAGGCGAACTTAACGTTGTGTTAACGGAAGCTTACTCTCAAGAAGTAGCTAGAGACATTGAACGCGGTAACGCTAAATATTCCGTTAGCGAGGAAACCATGCGCTCTGCAGAATTCCAAGCTGAGCTGGCCAAGCTAGTCAGAGCTGCGTCAAAAGCAAGAGGTGGGGTTGACAGCGTTATAGACGAAGATGGCACTGTAAATGAAGAATACGCTAAAAAGCTAAAGCTTACAGACGAATGGTCTGAAGATATAGTAGAGCTTGTAAGAGAGGCTGAAGACGCTGGGTTATTGATGAATGCCGACGGCATTACCTTCATGAAAGGTATAAAAGAATCTAACATTATACCAGAAGGCGTTAAGATTAAAAAGGGTCTTACTAATAAAAATGCTACTAAAGCAGAGCTTGATAAGTATCGCGATAACATGCGACGCGTTGGTGCAAGGTTAGGCAAAGATGTAATGTCTGTATGGGGCATTGAAGGCTTAGGCTTTCATTATCGTATTCTTGATCCTGCTAAAACCAAAAAAGGTAAGCCAGGAGAAACAGGCGCTTATTACAAAGACGCACAAGCAATACAAAATAACACTGCGCCTTCAGAAGGCATTCCTGATGGTTTAGACTTAGGCCAGGTGCAATTAATGAATAAATCTTTTTCTTTATTTAAAGAAGTTGCAAGAATATTAAACCCGCTAAAAAAAGCTGCAGCTAAGCTTGACTCTAAACAGGCCAAACTAGACGCATACAATAATAGTGAGTTACCAGGCAAAATAGAAAAAGCAAGTCACCATAATAAGTTGTTGGCGAAGCATGTTGCTAAAACATTAATTTCAATGGTACGTGACGGTAGCTTAGATGGTGATGCTTATCTTCAGATGTTGCAAGCACAAACACAATTAAGCGGTGGCTTTAGAGCATTAACAGGTTTGCAGTTTTTAACGTTTAAAGATGGACGCCTGGGTAATATCAAAGGCGAACACCTTGTAGATAACTCTACAACAATGCTTAAACTTGCTGAGATGCCTTTTGATAACCTAACTGACGCTGAGGTTGACGCTAAGCTTGACGAGGTTTTTGAAGAGCACGACCAGTGGATTGAAAACAAATCAACGCTAAACTTTGTTGATGCATTTGGTAGAAACAATCAGTCAGGCATTGGAAGATTATTAACCTTGCCTAAAGCACAGCTTAACGACGTATATCACGTAAGCGGGGTGCCAGCTTCTGAGTTTTTAGAAAGCCACGCAAAAGTTAAAGAGCTTAAAGAAAACTTTAATAAAAGTGTTGATAAAGCAAAAGCTGTAGAGGCTAAAGATGATCTAGTGCCTTCTGCAAGAATGTCTCAATCAAACCCTAAGGCTGTATTTATGGTTGGAGGGCCTGGAGCTGGAAAAACAAATGTAGGTAAAGGTCTTAAACTAGGTCGCCGCGGCTTTAAGGTTATTAATCAGGATTTGGCTTTAGAGCCAATGAAAAAAGAAGTTGGATTACCAGCAAACGAGCAGCAATATACTAAAGAACAGCGTTCAATGCGCGCTAAGCTAGGTGCAAAAGCCAGAAAAGCCGCTGAAGAAAAAATGTCAAAATACATGAACAACCGTGAAAGCATGGTTGTTGACGGTACTGGCGCATCGTATAACGCTACAATGAAAAAGATTAAGGCTTTACGTGACGCAGGCTACGAGGTATCTGTAGTGTTTGCTAATACATCTAAAGCTGAAGCTATTGCTAGAAATAAAGCACGTAAAGAACGTGCGTTGCCTGACTTTGTTGTAGAAAATACATGGGATGCAGTGCAGGCAAGTGCTGAATTGTATAAGCAAGAGTTTGGCGAAAGTTTCTACGAGCTTAATACAAACAAATTGCAGCTAGGTGAGGAATTGCCACAAAGCTTTTTGAATAAGCTTTATAACGATCTTGAAGTATCCAACGCCAGAATGAGCCAAACATTAAGCCAAGAGTTTAATAAGATTATCGAAAATTCTACAGGCGTTAAATCATATAAAACTTTCTCAAAAGTACAAGCTGAAATTAGAGGTGCTAAGAAAGGTAGATTTAAATTCTTTGTACCACCAGGCGCAGACGACTTTAGAGGTTTAATACATTATGCTTTTGCCGGCAAGGGTAAGCAGGGCGATGCTGATATGGCTTGGCTAGAAGATAAACTAATGAACCCTTATTTTAAAGGTATTGAAGCCATAAATAGAGTTCGTCAGCAAATAAAAAGAGATTATAAAGCTACTATAAAACTGTTCAAGCCCCAGTACAAAATGTTGGGCAAAAAAATAGGCGACTCAGGGTTTACTTATGACCAAGCTGTAAGAGTTTATTTATGGGACAGACAAGGTACACCTGTGCCTGGTATTTCTAAAAGAGACAAAAAAATATTATTAGATGCGATTAAGCAAAATCCGGAACTGGCTACGTTCGCCGATGCTTTACTTGTAGTAGCAAGAAGAGATGCTTGGATGGAACCAGGGGAATACTGGCAAGCACAAACCGTACTTTCAGATTTGAACAGCATGACTGAAAAGATCGGCCGTAAAAAGTTCCTACAAGAGTTTATTGAGAATGCGGACGCTATATTTACTGAAGATAACCTTAATAAAATAGAGGCTATAAAAGGTAGAGCACACCGCGAAGCCATTGAAGATGCTTTGTATTCTATGAAAAACGGTACAAACCGGGTTAGTGGAACAAATGCAACGGTCAATAAGTTTATCAATTGGATTAACGGGTCTACGGGGGCTATCATGTTCTTTAACCGTAGATCAGCATTGCTACAGATGCTTTCTACGACGAACTTTATTAACTGGTCAGATAACAACCCTTTAAAAGCAGCTGCGGCGTTTGCCAACCAAAAACAATATTGGTCTGATTGGGCGATGATATTTAACTCTGATAAGTTGAAAGAGCGTCGTTCTGGTTTGAAAACGGACGTTAGTGAGTCTGAACTTGCACAAGCGGCAAACAGAGGCAAGGGTGATCCTCGCGCCGTGCTAGCATGGTTATTAAAACAAGGTTTCTTGCCAACGCAAATTGCTGATAGCTTTGCGATTGCTACAGGCGGCGCTACATTCTATCGCAATAGAATAAATAGCTATTTAAAACAAGGCTTGAGTAAAGAGCAAGCTGAGGAGAAAGCGTGGTTAGATTTTACTAAGCTTTCAGATGAAGCTCAGCAGTCCTCTGATCCAGCTCTTGTATCACAGCAACAAAGAAGCGTTTTAGGTCGTCTTGTATTTGCATTTGCCAACACGCCAATGCAGTATACCCGTTTAATGAAAAAAGCGGCGCTTGATTTAAAGAATAACCGCGGGGATTGGAAAAGCAATGTAAGCAAAATTGCTTATTACGGTTTTGTTCAAAACTTTATATTCTCAGCACTACAAAGCGCATTATTTGCACTGATACCTGGATTTGACGATGAAGACGAAGAGTTATCAGACAAAGAAGCGGAAAAGCTAGCTAAAAAAGAAGAGGGCAAAATAACGAGAGTATTAGACAGCATGTTAGATACAATATTACGCGGTAGCGGTTTGTATGGAGCTGCGATATCTACAATAAAAAATGTTGTTGACGAGTTTGTAAAGCAAGACGAAAAAGGATTCTTAGCGGATCATGCTTACACGGTAATCGCAGCCACGAGCATCTCTCCCCCTATTAACTCTAAGCTAAGAAAGATATACTCTGCAATCCAAACATACAAGTTTGAAAAAGATGAGCTTGAGGCGCGTCCATTTGATGTTACTACCGATGGTCGCCCAAACTTTGGACCAGGGTGGTCAATTACGGGTAGCTTGGTTTCTGGTACGTTGAACGTTCCACTTGATCGTGTTGTTGATGAATTAAATTCTATTGGTGAAGCAATGGATGCGCGTAATTCAGCATGGCAGCGTATAGCATTAGCGTTAGGCTGGAAGACATGGGATGTAGGAGCTGTTGATGAAGAGGGCCAAGAAATTAAAGCAGAAGGAAAAGCTCGCCGTAAGCAAGAAGGTATTGATAAAGCAAAGGAAACTAGACGTAGAAATAAAGCTAAGAAAAGTGAGGAGTTTGCTAATGATATTATTAGAGGAGATGCAGGCACAGCGCCACCTCCACCAGATGCTGTATTAGACGCACTTAATAGAAAGTAACCTTAGAAGAACATAAATAAAAATGACAAAAGAAATATCAGAAAGCACCGTAATTGGTTTATCGTTAAAAACTATCGGTGGAATTGTTGCTGGCGTAGCGGTAGTTACATTAGGTTACTTTGACCTAAAAGCAGACATAGAATTAGCAAAAGAGCTACCGCCCCCGGAAGTAGGCAGAATGGAATACGACTTAAAAGATCAACTTGTGCGAGAAACCATTATGAA